>Ga0315275_10000198_pt1 | contig 48853 bp, 44 predicted proteins | sample YL17G03_0_MG_FD_205557 | JGI IMG/M metagenome (GOLD analysis project Ga0315275, IMG submission 205557) | Sediment microbial communities from Yellowstone Lake, YNP, Wyoming, USA - YL17G03_0 | ecosystem: Environmental > Aquatic > Freshwater > Lake > Sediment | place: USA: Wyoming | collected... | reverse complement strand
CTCGCGGGCGTGACGGGGGTGACAAGGACCGGCACGACGATGGGGACGGCGGCATACATGTCGCCGGAGCAAGCGCGCGGCGAAGACGTCGATCACCGCACGGACATCTGGTCCCTGGGCGTCGTGCTGTATGAGATGGTAACCGGGCATTTACCTTTCAAGGGAGAGCACGAGCAAGCAGTGATCTATATGATTCTCAATCAAGACCCGCCCTCTCTCGCCGGTTTTCGCTCGGATATTCCCGATGCGTTTCAGCAGATTGTGGCCAAGGCATTGGAGAAAGATCGAGCTCATCGTTATCAGAACGTCGGAGCCCTGGTGAACGACCTGAGAACCTCGTCTGCCCCCGGTGCTCCCCCGCCCAAGCCGAAGAAATCGATCGTTGTGCTGCCGTTCGAGGACATCAGCCCGGGGAAAGACAACGAGTACTTCAGCGATGGCCTGACCGAGGAAATCATCACTGATCTGTCCAAGATTGACGCGATGCGTGTGATTTCACGCAATTCCGCGATGGTGCTCAAAGGAACACCGAAGTCCACGAAGACAATCGGGCGCGAGTTGAACGTGCAGTACGTGCTGGAGGGGAGCGTACGGAAAGCGGGGAACAATCTGAGGATCACGGCTCAGTTGATCGACGCCACGAACGACGCCCATCTCTGGGCGGAGAAGTACAGCGGAACGCTGGATGATGTGTTCGACATACAGGAGAAGGTGTCCCGGGCGATCGTCGATTCTCTGAAGCTGAAATTCAGTCCTGAACAGGATCAAAGAATGGCCGAGCGCCCGATTCCGAATGTTCACGCGTACGAATGTTATCTGAGGGCGAAGCGGGAGATTGAGACCTTCACGGAAGATGGATTGGAACGTGCGCTTCGATACCTCCAGAAGGGCCTCGAGATCGTCGGTGACAACGCGGTCCTCCATGCAGGCATGGGATATGTATACTGGCAGTACGTCAATATCGGTTTGGAGCAAGAAAACTACCTGGACAAAGCAGAGGAATGCGCGAAGAAGGCCTTTGAACTCGATCCTGAATCCACTCAAGGCCATTTTCTTCTCGGGATGATCATGCTGATGCGGGGGAATCAACAGGAAAGCGCACAGCATTTCAAAAATGTGCTTACCGCCAATCCAAACGATCCGGATGCGTTGGGCTGGCTGGCTAGCGTATGTTTCAATGCTGGCAAGCCGGCCGCTGCGTTTCCATTGATTGACAGGTTGCTGGAGATTGCTCCGCTAAGTACCCTTGCCTATGCCAAGCAAGGCCTGGCGCGCTACTACGACGGCCAGTTCGATCTTGCGCTTGAATCTCTTGTTAAGAGTCATCAAATGGAACCTGAAAACCCTGTTTTAACATGGTTTTGTCCCCTGCTTCTTGGAAGCCGGGGCCGTGTTGAAGAGGCTGTATCCTTTGTCGACAAGAATGTGGATATCGCTTCGAAGAATTTTTTTGCCAAGTTGAGCATATTCTTGAAGAAGGCACTGCTGGGCGATGACGACGTGTCGGACGTGATGACGCCTGAGTTCATCGCCACGGCCAGAAGAGATAATCAGTATTCGTGTTTCGTGGCTGATTTCTACGCGCTGCTTGGTCATAAAGAGGAATCACTGGATTGGCTGGAAAACGCGGTGAATCGCGGATTCATCAATTACCCGTTTCTCTCACAACACGATCCTCTTCTCGAGAACGTCCGCGGCGAGGAGCGTTTCAAGAAACTAATGAAGCGGGTAAAGTACGAGTGGGAGCATTTCGAGGTGTGACGATGTTCGGACAAACAGTGACCACGCCGCGGCTGGATGGCGCGGAGATTGGTCGAGCGACACCTGCTTCAAGGCTCCCGTCGACACTCCGCGCACTCGGACACAGGAACTGCAGGCTCTTTTTCGCCGGGCAGCTCGACGATCACTATGAAACATTTCGTGACCGCGTCGACAAGGGGGTCGCGTATGAATAGTCCTTCGATTCGCTGGATCGCCGCGCGGGCGGCCGGCGGTGTCGTCTTGGGAAGCATCGTGATGTTGTCCGCTCTGTTGTCGGCAGGGTGCGCACGGCGTTATCGCGTCGACACGCAAACCGGCGCCGATGGGACGACCGCATACACTGTGATCAACAACGAGATCGCCACTGAGGGCGGTACCAAGTACAACGACGGTTTCTCCGAGCGAAACCGCCACGTCGAGAAACGGTGTTTCCTCGATCTCCGGGCGCGCGAAAAACCGGGGGCGGGGAAAGCCTTCGAGTTGGTTCTCACCTACATTGGCACGACGGCGCTCAATATCGAGCCCGGCCGGTCGCTCGAGATCGTGATCGGCTTGAATTCAACCATGCTGTCCGCAGGGGGGGGCGCAGTGAGAAAAAGTAAAGACCCTTCCACGAAACTCGTCACCGAGTCGCTGGACTACCCGGTTTCCCCGCAACTGTTGCTCAGCATGGCCGAAGCGGCGACGATTCAAGTGATCGTGAGCGGCGAGGATGGGGAAGTGAGGGGTTCTTTCGATGACGAGAATTTTGCGAACTTGCGCCGGTTTGTCAACGATTACGTCCAATAGCAAGCTCCGGAAAGAACCGGCGCGCCGCCGTTGAGCGCGGTCATGCCGATGACGGGCAAGCCGAATCGCCGATGAGGTCCCTCAGGCCTCGCTAAGGAACTCCGCAAGGTGTTTTCGCATGAACGTGGGGATCGCAAACGCTCCCCGGTGAATGTCCGCGCTGTAATACGAGAACTCGATCCCCGACTTCTGCACGCGCTCCGGATCGAAGTGCCACACGGGGCGCAAGCCCTTCGACGCAAAGGAGAATGACCACAACCCTCCGGGGTAGGTGATGTTCGTGTAGTTGTAGAGATTGACCCGTTCGAAAAGCCCCGCTAGAACCCGAAGCAGAGATTTCTGTGTTTCTCCCGCGTAGAAAGCGGACTCCGCTTGCGAAACAACGACCCCCTTTTCAGTGAGAACCTGTTTTACGTTTCCGTAGAACTCCGGTCCGAACAACGGCTGCGCGGGACCGATCGGGTCCGTGGAATCCACAATGACGATGTCGAACTTGTCTTTCGTTCGGGCGACAAACTCGACACCGTCGGCGATCGTCACAACGACACGGGGATCATCGAGGCAGGACGCGGTCTGTGGGATGAATTTCCTGCACACGTCCACGACCATCTGGTCGATTTCCACGAGCGTGCAGAGCTGAACCGACTGATGTTTGAGGACCTCGCGGACGGTCCCGCCGTCGCCCCCCCCGATCACGAGCACGCGCCTTGGGTCGGGGTGAACAAAGAGGGGAACGTGGGCGATCATCTCGTGGTAGACGAACTCGTCGCGCTCCGATATCATCACGAGCCCATCGTTCAAGAGCATCTTCCCGTGGCCTTCGGTCTCGACGACTTCGACCTTTTGGAACGGACTCTTGCCTGAGAACAGAACGTTTTTGACGCGGAAACGTGTGGCGAAGAAATCCCAGTATCTCTCCTCGATCCACTGTTCGTTTCCGTCATTCTGATTCTTGTCTTCCATGGAAATATCCTCGCGCTGGAAGTGAGGAGACGGCGGACGATGACTACTTCGACGGGTTCGAGCGCCGCACGGGCTCTCTTTCGATATGCGCGTATTGGCACGCGTACCCGCATATGAGTTTCAGCGATTGCGTCGATGTCACGCGAAAACCGTTCTTGAGACCCCCGAGGTCCAAAGCACTCTGAAAAAGGAGAACGTCGCTTCGTGCCGGCCGGAAAAAGTCGAGCAAACGCGACACCGTGGTTTTCACTTCGGATGTCTCCACGCGGTAGTTGGTCTCGAAACTCGTATAGGACCCCTTCCGCTGGGGCGTGACGTGGAGAGTGGAGTAGTGTTCGCCCTTGATGCCGTTGAAGGAGTACCCCATCGGGTCGAACAAGTGATCATCGACAAGAAACCCGGGGAACATCTCGTCGAAGCCTATTCTTTTCCGGAGCTCCGGCACCGATGATGCTCGCGAGAAAAGCTGGCTTACCTGCGGCTCCATGTTGTACATGAGAATCTCGAGCGTCGCATCACCGGGGTCCGGTTCGAATGCACGGTCGAGATGAAAGAGCGCGATATGATCCGCAGCGGGATCTCCGAAGATCACCGAAGTCCCGGCGGCTTTCTCTTGGAGTCTCGCGATGTCGTGTGCGAACGTCGTCTGCTGGAGCTCGGGGAAGTTCTCGTTTTTCCGTTCGTAGATGAGATACGCAAGCCGGCCGCCGGGGATGCGGTCGAGCATTTCCAAGGCTGACTCGATTAACGTCGTCCGGCCGCAGGTGATCATGAGCATCCGCCAGTTCCAGACGAAAAGACTCGACTCCGACAGGAGATAGGCATCGCAGGCGTCGTCGGATACGGCCGAGATGATCCTGGCCCTGGCGAGCCCGACGACCCGTCCCCAGAAGTCATTCCCCAACGACCGGAGGGAAGGTAGCGGCCCAGCCGCAAGAATCTCGAGCTTTTTTTCGGGTCCTTCGAACAACATGGTCTGGCAAAAAAGCGTGGAACACGCGACGGCGCGACCCGGCGAAAAACCAGGGCGCCATGGGTTGTGTCGTCGAAATTGTCGGCCGCTTTGGGTGCTGAAGGAACAGTATACTCATCGTTCGCCGGGAACGGTACCCCATTTTTCCCGCAGGTCCGGCCCCCCCCTCGGGGGCGTGCGGGTCAACAGAAGAGTATCTGTTGTTGGGCGTCTGCCCCGTGTGCTAACGTACGCGAAAATAGTCCCCACGCCCGTCGGAATGCCCGGATGAAAAGGAGTCTGCCGATGAACGAATCACGCGGTATGCCGAACATGGCTGCGGCGGAGCTTCCCCCGCCGCCGACGTACTACCGCTGGTCGGTGCTTGTCGTCATCAGTCTCGCGATGTTCGGCAACTACTACGTGTACGACGCGGTGAGCCCGATCGCCGATCTCCTCAAGAGTCAACTCGGTTTCTCCGACAGAAATATCGGCACGCTCAACGCGATCTACAGCATCCCCAACGTGTTCATGGTGCTGATCGGCGGAATCATCATCGACCGGATCGGCGTGAGACGCGCCACGCTGCTTTTCGGCGTGCTCTGCTTCAGCGGCGCCGTGATCACCGCCTTGACGGGAAAACTCGCCATCATGGCCACGGGGCGTCTCATATTCGGCATCGGGGCGGAGTCGCTCATCGTGGCGGTGACGACGGCGCTCGCCAGATGGTTCAGGGGTAAAGAACTTTCTTTCGCGTTTGGAGTGAATCTTACGATCGCCCGTCTGGGCTCGTTCCTCGCGCTCAACTCGCCCACGTGGGCCAAGCCGGCGTTCGACAGGTGGCAGTGGCCGCTGTTGATTACGGTCGCCATGGGGACGTTCTGTATCATCGGACCGCTGGTCTACGGGTTGATGGAGAATCGAGCGGCGAAGAAATTCTCGATGAAACAGGCGGGGGGAACGGACAAAGTCGAGTTGTCCCAGATTTTCCGTATGAGCCCGTCGTACTGGCTCGTCGTCCTCATGTGCGTGACGTTCTACTCGGCGATCTTTCCCTTCCAGACGTTTGCGATCAAATTCTTCCAGGAGGCTCACGGCACGACGCGCGAGTACGGGGGGTTCCTGTCGAGTCTCCTCACGCTCTTCGCAATGGTCTTCACGCCGATCTTCGGCATTCTCGTGGACCGGGTGGCCAAGCGGTCGCTTTTCATGATGTTCGGGTCCCTCCTCCTGGTGCCCGTGTATCTCATGATGGCGTACTCGCCCCTCCCGCTCATCGTACCGATGGCCATGATGGGGATCGCGTTTTCGCTCGTACCGGCCATCATGTGGCCGTCGGTGGCGTATATCGTCGACCAGAACAGGCTCGGCACCGCCTACGGTCTCATGACCATGATCCAGAACATCGGGCTTGCCGGGTACAACCTCCTGATCGGGTGGGCAAACGACCACTCGGGAGCGAGCATGACGAACCCGGGCGGGTACGCCCTCGGGATGTGGATCTTCTCGGTGTCCGGGTTCCTCGGGTTCTTCTTTGCGTGGCGTCTCCGGAAAGCCGAGACGGGTCCAAAGGCGCACGGCCTGGAAACGATCACGGTGAAGTCGAGCGCGAAGGCGTAGAGGCTCGGCGGCCGTTCCCGTCGCGCCGGGCTTCGTCTGTTCTCGACGCTAAAACTTGTATCGCACGGAAGCCGTTACGTATCTTGTCCATCCTGGCTTCGGTTCACTCCCACCGACGTTCCGGTGCGACTTCCGCTCTTCTGCCCGAGTCGTCCAGGTCCCCCGTGAACTCCCCGGCGGATTTCGCGTACTATTGGACAGAATCCCAGACAACCATTTTCCTTCTTGAAACGACCCATGGATGAGATGGAAAGCCAACCGGTACCCGACACCAGCGACCGGCAGCTCGCCGAGGCGGTCCTACACTACGGAGAAGAACAGGCGTTCCGTGAGCTCTACCGTGGGCATACGCCGCGTCTATTGGGGTTCGTCGCTCGGATCCTCGGCCGGTCGGACGCCGAGGCCGAGGATGTTGTGCAGGAAACGTGGCTCCGGGCCTGTCAAGCGCTCGGCCGATTCCGATGGGAATCAGGGTTTTCGACGTGGCTCGTCGGGGTCGGATTCAACGTCGCCCGCGACCACGTGAGGCGCAACGCCCGCTCGCGCGAGCTCGACCTGGAAGACTTTCCCGACCCGCCGGGACCGATGAGTTTCCCCGACGATCGGATCGATCTCGAACGCTCGATCGCCATGCTCCCGGACGGCTACCGTGTGGTGCTGGTGCTCCACGATGTCGAGGGAATGAGACACGAGGATATTGCCGAACAACTAGGAATCACGGTTGGGACGAGCAAGAGTCAGCTTTCGAGAGCGCGCGGAGCGCTTCGCCACTTGCTCTGCCGCACCAAGCGAGGTGGACCATGACAGACGACGAACTCACGCCATCCGAAAAGAAGGCATTCGAGTCCTTGCCCAAGGAGCGAACCCCAAGTGCGTTTCTGGAAGAGCGGGTGGTGAGAACCCTGACGCGGCACGGCGTCCTCCACTCTCGAGAGGGTCACCGTTTCATCCGGATCACAGGGCGGCGGATCGCAGGCGCCGTCGCGGCGTCGGCGGCGTTCGTGATCTGCGGTTTCGCGCTAGGGTACTGGGCGAGCGCTCGGCCCGTCTATGTCTCACAGACAATCGTCCCTGGCGGCGCCGGCGAGCCGGTCGCGCTCTCGGTCCAAGAGGCGGGGACGGACTACATTCTCGCGCTCGAGAAACTCGCCGCCCACACCGATTCGACGCAAAGCGAGGAAATGCGTCAAGGACGCGAAGTTGCGCTCAACACCTTGTACACGGCCACGGACCAAATGCTCAAAATCGTCCCGAGGGAAGTGCTGGCGAGGTGCATCGCGAATGCGATCGCAGAGACCGAGACTGGAAACGGTCAGCCGAGCGGAAGCGAGACCCGGCCGCGCGTGATCCAGTTCTAGGGTTCCAGTGACCCGCGAGCAAAAAGCGGGGAAATACAGAAATCGTGCGGGATGCTGAGCGAGAAAAGCAACACGGAAGACGAGGAGAAAAAGCCATGTCACGCATCATTTTGAAACCCGTCCTATTCCTGACCGTACTCGTGTTTTTTTTGATGCTTCACAAGGCCACGGCCGCCGCGCCGGAGCCCAACGTCATCGATTGCAAGGACGGACGGGAGGCTGTCGGAGATCTGGGTATTACGAGCCTCTCGTTCAAGGGAACAACGACGTACCACTCGAAGACCGGCGAGAGCGACTGGTACTTTCAGGGGGAACCGAAGATACTCGGGATCGATGAAAACGGGCCCGCAGGAGGAAAACTCGAATCCGGCGACGTCATCGTCTCGATCAATGGGATGCCGATAACGACGCGCAAGGCGGGGCGACTGTTCGCAAACCTGGTCCCGGGTGAATCCGTCGAGCTGGTGATTCGGCGGGAAGCGCGGCTGGTGAAGGTAGCGGTCGTCCCCAAAGCGGTGTGTCCGGAGAATCATCCGATGAACGTGGATCTGGGCCGCATCTCGGACACCGAAGCGCATCTCGACGCCGTGTCGGAGTATCTGGAGGCACTTTCCGAGGTCGTCGACGTGGACATCGATCTTCCCGAGCTGCCGGAGCTTAACGCCCTCTCGTTCTTCTCCGATTTCGAACACAGCCCTCGTGTGTGGTTTGGAATGGCCATTAGTTGCAACGGATGCACGATCGAAACGGCCGAAAAAGGGAGCGCCTCCCGATGGAGCTTCGACAACCCACCGGAGGTTTACGATGTCGTTCTAGGGGGCCCGGCGGACCAAGCGGGGCTCGAGTCCGGGGACACACTCACGCATATCGATGGGATACCCATGGACAGCGATGAAGGAGGGAATAGGTTCTCGTCACTCGAGCCCGGTGACACGGTCACCTGGACGATCCGACGCGCCGGTAAGACGCGAACGGTGGAGATGATCGCTCTCGACCACCCGAACCTCGACCAGGCGAGAGAAGACGCGCTGGAAAAAGCGAGCGAGAGTATTCGTGCAGCGCACGATCGCCTCTCCGAAGCGCGCGAGCACGCGCACTCTGCCCGTGATCTCGCGCGGCTCAGCGCACGCGAGTTTCGTCTGCTTCTGTCGGAGAGCTTCGTGGGAGGGGACGTCGAGGTCCGGGGCGATCCGTCCGTGGAAGTGAGCAAAGACGACCGATCCGGCGAAATCATCATACGGACAACGGATGCGACCATACGAATCCGTCCGTCGGCCAAAAAACAGTGACCGTTTCGTGACCGCGGCGTGTTATCCTCACCTCGGTGCTGTCGGGTGGGACATTGGACGCCGGAGGGAAAACGATGGCAGAGACAACATCCAAGAAAAAAGGACACGTCGACCGGGTGGCCTGTCCCGTGGCGGGTCACACGGTGACCTGCACCTCAAAGTACAAGCCTGGTGAGGAGGGGGAGGACTCCCTCTCGTATTTTGCGTGCACGATGGAAGGGCACTGCGGGATAACGATGTGGGACCCCTGTCCGCTTTTCATTTCGTATCTGGAGAACAAGATCCCAAAGGAAAAAAAATAGGTTTTCACGTCCAACGGACTCCTCGAATCGCCGTGCGCACCGAGCGCACGGCGATTTTCTTGTGTCTCCGGATGCGCTCGTTTCCGTCGAGGAGTCCGGGTCCTCCGGCCGGCGGGAGCCGTCGGCGTCGAGACCGGCGCAAACAAACCATGGAAGGCTTTTCCAAAATATGAAACAATTCTCCGGTGACAACGTGGACCAAGATCCTGAAAGGGGGATGAATATGTCCGAAGAAACTTTGATCGGCCACATCAGTCACTACTTCGGTAAAATTCAGGTGGCGGCCATCGAACTCGCCGACGGCGATCTCTCCGTGGGGGACACGATCCGCATCGTGGGACACACATCGGATTTCACGCAGACGATCGATTCGATGCAGATCGACAGAGTCGACGTCGCCCATGCCGAAAAAGGGAAGTCCATCGGGATACGGACCACGGAGCACGCCAGAGTGGGGGACAAGGTCTACAAGGTCGTGGGCTAGTCCCGCTTTCTCGTTCGGATCAGGTAGGGTGTGGGGTAGACCGCGGTAAAGCACGCGTGGCAAAAGTTCGCGGGATCATCGAACTTGCTCGCCACTGCATCGAGCCCTTCGAGCGAGACATAGGCGAGGCTTGTTGCATCGATGGTCTTTGCAATCTCCTCGATCGTTTGCGCGGCCGCAGCGAGCTCCTTCGACACCGGTGTATCGATTCCGTAGTAGCAGCACCCCTTGATGGGAGGCGATGCGAGCCTGATGTGGACCTCGACTTCCCTCGGATCGACTCCCGCCTTCTCCGCGCCCTCACGGATCATCTGGATGAGGATCTTCATCGTCGTCGAGCGGACGAGGGAATCGTCGATGACGACGAACTTTCTGTAGCGTTTCAGAAGCGACGTCATCACCGTGAACTTCAGCCGGACGAGATCCTCACGTGTCGCCTGACCGGCGATCTGGAACGTCCGCGGGATGTAGGGATTTCGTATGAGAAGCTCCCGCAGCGGAAGCCCAAGCTCGGTCGCGTATCCCACGGAGGCAAACCTCCCCGAGTCCGGCACCGGTATCACGATCGCGTCTTCGACCGGGTGCTCGCGCGCGAGGCGCTTTCCGAGCTGGAAACGGAAGCTCCCCACCTCGGCGGGGTTCTCGTAGACCTGGCTGTCGGGTCTCGCGAAGTAGATCGGCTCGAAGATGCATTTCTGGCGATGCGGCTTGGTCGGGACGACCTGGTGATGCTCCTTCTTTCCGTGGATGTCGAAGACGATCACTTCTCCAGGCAGGACCTCGCGCTCGACGGTGGCCTCGCGTTCGTGGAACGCGCACGTCTCGGATCCGAACACCCAGGCGTCCCGCCAGCGTCCATAGTAGAGCGGCCGGAATCCAAACGGGTCGCGGTAGAGGTAAAGCTCTGTGAGCGTCATGAGACACCCCGAGTACGCTCCCGGAGTGGTCTCCATAAGGTGTTTCAGACCGGCGATGAGGTCGCCGCCGTTGTGTTTGTGCGCCGCGTGGAGGACTTTCTTCAGGATGACCTCGCCGTCGTTCCCCGAGAGGAGGATCGTCCCCGTGGCTTCGAGCTCTTCGATCTCTTTCTGAAGAAGCGGGAGGTCGCCGTTCGTCGCGTTCGAGTAGAACCCATCGAGAAGAGTGAGCCAATGGGGCTGCGCGGAGATGGCGTCTGTGCCGCCGGCGGTGGCATACCGTGTCTGAGCGATCGCGATGAGGGGTTGGAGCGCTTTGAAGTCGTCCCGGCGTTCTTTCGTGAAGACCTGGGAGACGAGACCCTTGTCTTTGAAATGGTTGAACTTTTTCCCGTTGCTATACGTGCACCCGAAGTTCTCCTGTCCCCGGTGCTGGAGGTTGAATCCTTGAAGGCCGAAGAACTTGACGAGCGTGGGGTCCCACTTCTCGGCGCAATATCCCAAAATGCCACACATATCGCGAATCCTCGAACGTCTCGATGTCGTTGGAGCTAGTTAGGGGCGCGTATCCGGCCCCGTGTGTGTCACGCGGAAAGCAGAATATTATGGTCCACGGCGGGTTTTGGCAAGGACTCTCTCGCGCGACAGGGACGCGGGAAAAAGCGAGGAACAACCGCCCGGGAGGTTCGAGTCGTCGTGGACGGAGATCAGACCCGCGCCCGGACCCAAAGCTGTAGTTGCTCCGGGTCGAGCGCTCCAACCAAGGCCGCTCCTGGACCCTCGCGTCCCACCCTATGCCGTCCCTTCATACTCCAGTAGCCTTCGTTCTCCCGTGAGCGCTCTCGGATGCGAGAGATCCTGGGTCACTTCGAGCGTCCCGAGATACTCGCCCTTGCCGCCTCGAACCGCGAAGTAGCGGATGTGGACGAACCGTCCCTTGAGGTTGATCCAAAACTCGGCTACGTTCTCCTTCCCCGAGCGGAAGTCGGAAACGATCCGATCAACGACCGCTACACTCTGGGGCGGATGGCAGTTTTGCACCTTGCGCCCGATGATCGAGGGGGAGCGCGCAAAAATCCGGTCTTTGCCTTCCGAGAAAAACGCCACGCGGTCGTCGGCGTCGACGAACGTGAGATCGACGGGAAGGACATCGACGAGCGCTTTGAGCTGGTCCGGCGTGAGCTGTCCGACTCCGACGCTGATCGCTGCGCCGGCCTCGGTCTTCTCCTCTTTCGGAGTCGTGCTCGGCGGTTCGTATCCGGCGGCGGGTTCGACGAGGCAAAAGCCGAAACGGCCCGAGTCGTTGTAGACCGCCCCCCATTCTTCGGGGGTCAGTTGTTTCAGCGCCATGGGGAAGAGGATCTTCTCCTCTTTGCTCACCATTCCTTCGATCTGATCGAGCATGGGGACGGCGATCTCGTCGATCACGACCCGCCATTCGTCGAGCGAGACGTCTTTTCTCGAGAGCGCCTCGCGGAGCGATTTCATGAGCACACGGATGTCGTCGTCCTTCGCCCACATGACCTGCGATGGGCCCGTGATCCCGTGGCGCTCGAGGTAGGGGAAGAAAACGTTCTCTTTGCGGGCGTAGTGCTTTTCGACGTCGAGAAGCTGTTCGTGGAGTTCGCGCCACTGTGCGACGCTCGATTCCAGATTTGCTCCGTTCACCCCGCCGATTACGTCGCGCATAACTTTGGTGGCTTCGAGAACGGCTTCGTTCTCACGATGGAAGGTGTGAACGGGGTGACCCGGCGTGGTTCGCGCCCGGAAGTCTTCCTGGACGAGGTCGCCGAGGACCTGCGCGTGGAGGTCGCACATCCCCTTGATCTCGTTCACCGTCATCCCCTGCGACATGAGCTTTTGCTCCATCGCGGCAATCTCTTCGGTCGTCGTGTGGCGGACGAGCGCGGCGAGCTTCTGTCTCACCGCCTCGCGGTCTTTACCCGCATGAAGCTCCTTGATGATCTCCGCCAGTGTCTCGACACGTTTTTCGCTGTTATTGATGAGCTCGCTCAAGACGTCACCTCGATAGTCGTTGAAAATAAATTGAGTTGTGGTGGTCGCAACCCGCTGTTCCCGAGCCGGGGCGTGAATCGGAAAGGCCGAGGCCAAACACCCGGTTGACACCCAACATAACAGCCTGTATTCTGGATGTCAATATCCAGATGTCCGATTTGCGACCCGGATCCTGGGGTGCCCGGTCAACACGTGGTGTGTGAGGCTCACCCTTGGGTCTGGGGATCGGTCGGATCTTTCTCGTGCGGGCCGCACCCCTCGGGAAGAACCGGTGTTCGAATCACTCTTGGACGAGATGGGGGAAACTGTGTTTTCGCAAACCGTGGAATACGCGCTCCGCACGATCGTGTGGCTTGCCGCCCAGGAGGGAGCGCCCCGGACGACACGGCAGATCGCCGAGGCGACCAAAATCCCCCCCGGGTATCTGGCCAAGATCCTTCAGAGCCTCGGCCGCGCGCGTCTGGTCAATTCGCAGAGGGGAATAAACGGCGGTTTTACTCTCGCCGTTCCCGCCGAAAAGCTCTCGCCTTGGGATGTCATCGAAGTGATCGATCCGATCAAACGGATCAAGAAGTGCCCGTTGGGACTCAAGACGCACGCCAAAGAGCTATGCCCGTTGCACCACCGGTTGGACGACGCGATCGCGCTCATCGAAAAGAGACTGAGCGAGACGCGAATCTCCGACCTTCTAAAAACGCCGTCGACCGGCAAACCGTTTTGCGGGTGAGGCAGACGAGTCCAATCACACTGTCCGAAAGGGGGATCCCCGTGAGAAAGATCTTTCTTGTCATGTGTGTTTTGATATTCGCTGCGGCGACGGCGCTGGCCGCCGGCAACGAGTGTGTCGAATGCCACAAGAAAGTGACGCCGAACATCGTGAGCGACTGGGAAATGAGCCTCCACAAACAGAACGAGGTCACCTGCGACGCGTGCCACGGCGACGGGCACAAGTCCGAGAACGACGTGGACAAGGTGGTCACGATCACGGCCGAGACCTGCGGTGGCTGTCACGAGACGCAACTGCAGCAGTACTCGAAGGGGAAACATTCCCTCGCGTGGGCGTCGTACGAGGCGATGCCGACGACCCACGCGCTTCCGATGGCGCTCAGCGAAGGGATGAAGGGGTGCGGAGGATGTCACAAGATCGGTCTCAAGACCGAGGATCAGATCAAGAAAATCAAAGAGCAAGGCTCCGTCTTCGGCCACGCATCCTGCGATGCGTGCCACACGCGTCACACGTTCTCGACGGTCGAAGCTCGTCAGCCTCAGGCGTGCCAGACGTGTCACATGGGGTTCGATCATCCCCAGTGGGAAATGTACTCCTCGTCCAAACACGGTGTGCGTTACCTCTTGAAGCAGAACGGAACGCTCCCCCAAACCACGGCCGCACCCACCTGCCAGATCTGCCACATGCCCGAAGGAAACCACGAAGTCCGCGCGCCGTGGGGGTTTCTTGCCGTCCGTCTCCCCTTACCCCAGGATGAAAAGTGGAAAGCGGATCAGGTCACGATCCTCCAGGCCCTCGGCGTCCTCGACCCCAGCGGAAACCCGACCACCCGTCTCGACGTCGTCAAGGCGGCCGATGTCGCGCGTTTGACGCAGGAAGCGTTCGATGCCGAACGGGCAAAGATGATCAAGGTCTGCAGCGATTGTCATTCCGAAAACTTCGCCAGGGCCGAGATCGCGAAAGGCGATGACATGATCCGCGAGGCGGACCATCTCCTCGCCGAAGCGATTCGTGTCGTCACGAGTCTTTACAAAGACGGGATCATTCCACAGCCGGCGTCGTATGCGTATCCCTTTCCCGATCTTTTGACGTTCCACGACGCGCCGACGACGATCGAACAGACGTTGTTCGAGATGCACCTGAGCCACCGGATGCGCGCGTTCCAGGGGACCTTTCATGCGAACCCCGACTACGCGCTATGGTACGGGTGGAGCGAGATGGTCCGTGATCTCACCGAGATCGAGGAAGCGGCGGCGGACCTCCGCGCGAAGCACGGAAAATAGATCAAGCCGGTGTCTCGCGGGTTGGGGGGCACGCCGCGACGTGATTGCAGTTCTCGTTCGCGCGGGTCCTGTCGGCCACCCGCTGGTGCTCGCGAGGGGGGCTGTTCTCGGGCCCTCGCTCCGCTGCGCTCGGCTTCCCGCCTGGCGGCGGGCGATCCTCGCTTGCTCTCGCGAAAAGGCCCGAGAACAGCCCCCCCCTCGCGGCGAGCGACTCTCGCTCGTTCCCGCGAAAGGGCTTGCAACAGCCCCCCAACCCACCCCTCACTTTGCCCGCTTTTGAAACCGCATCCACGAAAACGAAAACATCGACACGGCAAAGATGACGAGCGCGAGTACCTCGGTCCGAAGCGACTCGAGTCCCGCCCCTTTCATCATGATCCCCCGCACGATGATCATGAAATATCTAAGGGGGTTGAGGTAGGTGAGCTTCTGGACGAAGAAGGGCATGTTCTCGATGGGGATGAAAAACCCGGACATGAGAATTGCATAGATCGTGAAGAACCACGTGAAAAACATCGCCTGCTGCTGTGTGTTCGTCATCGTGGAAATGAGCATCCCGACGCCGAGGGTGGTGAGGACGAACAGCAGGGAGAGTCCGTAGAGCAAAGGCCATGAACCCACAAACGGTATCTTGAACCAGGCGACCCCGAGGGCCAGGGCGATGGAGAACTCGATGTAGCCGAGAGCGGCGAAGGGGATGATCTTCCCGAGAATCAGAGCCGGGATGGGGATCGGCGACACCATGAGCTGCTCCAGCGTCCCCCTCTCCCTCTCCCGCACGATCGCCATGGCGGTGAGAAGGGTCGTCACCATGGTGAGAAGAACCGCGACGATCCCCGGGACGATGTGGTACACCGATTCTCCTTCGGGGTTGTAGAGGATCCGTTGTCGAAGCACAACGGGGAACGCCGACCGGGAAAGCCGCTCGCTGAACTGGAAAGCGATGAGGTTCGCGTAACCGGTCGCGATGGAAGCGGAGTTCGCGTTTGCCCCGTCCGCGACGAACCCGATCATGACGGGCTTCGAGTTCCGGAGTCCCTCGGAAAAGTCGTTCGGGATGATGAGATTGACGTTCTTGTCCCCGGTGCGGAGGTTCTCTTCGCTCTCGAGGAGCGGGACCGGACTTTGAGAGGGGATGAAATAGTTTCCCACGGACATCGAGCGGACGAATTCGCGGGAAAGCTCGCGTTGATCGTAGTCGTATACGGCTGTGTACACGTATTTGACGTCCGTCGAAATGGCGTACGCGAGGACCATCATCTGCATGATCGGAGCGAGGAAGATGAGCCGGAGCGTGAACCGGTCACGCCGGATTTGATGGAATTCCTTCACAATGAGCGCAAGGATCGTCTGTATCATCTTTTCAACCCAGTTTGAGTTTGAACCTTTTCGCGGCAATCCCCAGAAGTACCGAGGTCAGGAGAACGAGCGCCAACGTCTCGCGCCACAGAGCCGGGGCGCCCACGCCTTTGAGCATCACGCCGCGCAGGATGACGATGAAGTGCCGCGCAGGGATGATCATCGAAAGATATTGGAGCGGGAGCGGCATGTTTTTGACTTCGAAGATGAACCCGGAGAGCATCACCGAAGGCATCACCGTAACCATGAGCGCCGTCATCATGGCGGCGAGCTGGCTCCGAACGAGCGTGGAAATCACCACACCGATCGAGAGCGCCGCGGTGACGTAGATCACCCCGAAAAACGCGAGCAGGAGATACGAACCTTCAAAGGGCACGCGAAAGTGAAAGACGGCGAAGAGAATGACGAGGAGCCCGTCGATGAACGCGATGCCGATGTAGGGAATTGCCTTTCCCATGATGATCTGTTTCGGCGTCACGGGAGCGGTCATCATCTGTTCCATCGTCCCCGTTTCCTTCTCGCGTACGATGGTGATCGAGGTGAGGAGAGCGGATATCATCATGAGGATGATGGCGATGAGCCCCGGGACGAAAAAATCGGGCGATCTGAGATCCGGATTGTAGAGCACACGCGGGGAGATCCACACCCATGGTCTCACCGTCGGGGCGGAAACGTTCCGCCGGATGAAATCGAAAAGGAGCACGTTCGAATAGTTCGTCGCCGCAGCCGCACGGTTGGCGTCGGATCCATCGACGACGAGCCCGACCTGATACGGTTCCTGCGTGCGAACGGCCTCTGAAAACCCGCGGCGGAGGACCAAAACGGCGTGGGCGTGGCCCGCCCGAAGAACGCCCTCGAGATCGTTTATCTGCGGGGCCGAGAGCGACGGGATGAAATAACCCGACTGGAAGAAGCTGTTCACGAGCGCGCGCGAGTGAACGGACTTGTCCTCATCGACGACGGCGAGCTTTATGTTCTTTGTGTCGAGGTTCACCGCGTAGCCGTAGAGGAGCGTCATCAGAATAGGCATTACGATCGCGATGACGAGCGATCTGGGATCGCGCAGGATGTGGCGGATTTCCTTTATGATGATGAACCGCGTCTTACTCATGTCCGGTCGAAATGGGTGATGAGGTGGATAAAGGTCTCTTGCAGATCCGTTTGGTTGTACTTCCGGATGAGCGCCTGGGGTTCTCCTATCTCGATGATCCGTCCGTCGTGCATGACGGATATCCGGCGGCAATATTCGGCCTCGTCCATGTAGTGGGTCGTCACAAAAAGCGTCGTCCCTTCATCGGCGAGGCCGTAGAGGATGTCCCAGAACCGGCGGCGAAAAACGGGGTCCACACCCGCGGTCGGTTCATCGAGAAAAAGAATCCGCGGGCGGTGGAGAAGCGCCGCCGCAAGAGCGATTCGCTGGCGCCATCCGACGGGGATCGAGCCGGTCAAACGGTCGATAAAACGGGAGAGCTTGAGGTGGGCCTCGAGCTCAGCGATCCGGTCCTTGAGGGCGCTGCGTCCCAGCCTGTACACGGAGCCGTAGAATACGAGATTCTCCCTCCCCGTCATGTCGGTGTAGAGCGAGAATTTCTGGGACATGTACCCGATGCTTCTCTTGATCGCTTCGTTTTCTTTGCGGATGTCGAACCCGTTCACCGTTCCCGTGCCCGATGTGGGCAGAAGGAGCCCGCAGAGCATCCGTATCGTCGTCGTTTTCCCGGCCCCGTTGGCCCCGAGAAAACCGAAGATCTCGCCTTGTTCGATGTCCAGGGTGACGTGGTCGACCGCCCGGAATTTCCCGAAGTCTTTTGTCAGGTTATCGATGGAGACGACGTGTCCCATGGCTCATTCCTCCATCATCTGCACGAACACGTCTTCGAGCTCCGGTTGCAGGGACTCGACGTCGGTGGGGAGCCCCGCGCCCGCGAGGCCGTCTCTCAATCTGTCGATCGAGTATTCGGGCGGGCCGTAGAAATGGATCGACGAGCCGAAGCGGCGTGCCGAAACCCCTTCGATCTCGAGCGCCCGGGTCATGAGATCGGCCGTCGGCGTTCTCCTCAGGCGGAATACGGTTCCGTGAAACCGGCCGATGACCTCGGCGGGAGTCCCCTCGGCGAGCTTTTTCCCCTGATGGACGAGCACGGCGCGGTCGGCGAGGCCCACCTCGTCCATGTAAGGCGTAGACACGAGAATGGCGCTTCCGGATTTCTTGAGCGAAAAAAGGATCTCCCAGAACTGCCGGCGGGAGAGCGGATCAACACCCGTGGTCGGCTCGTCGAGGATGAGCACCTTCGGGTCGTGGACAAGGGCGCAGCTCAAGGCAAGCTTCTGTTTCATCCCACCGGAGAGCTTGCCGGCGCGGCGTCCGGCAAATCGTCCGAGTCCTGAAAACTCGTAGAGCCGATCCTTCTTGACGGCAAACTCGCTCTTTTTGAGCCCGAATAGACTCGCGTAGAAACGGAGATTTTCTTCCACGCTCAGATCGGGGTAGAGCGAAAACGACTGCGGCATGTACCCGAGTGTGGGTTTGATGCGGTCGAAGGTGCTGCTGACATCGTATCCGGCGATTTTTGCTTCTCCGTCTTCGAACTCGACGAGGCCGGCGAGCGACCGGAAGAGAGACGTTTTCCCCGCGCCGTCCGGACCGGCGATCGCGAGGATCTCCCCTGCATCGAGATCGAGATCCATCGAATCGACCGCTTTGATCGGGCCGTAAGACTTGCTGAGACCGCGGACTTCGACGATCACTGCGAGAACCTCACCATGACGGGCATCCCGATTTTCAGGACGCCCTGGGGGTTGGAGATGTTCACCTTGACGGCGTACACGAGATCGGCGCGGGCCTCGGCGGTCTGGACGTTCTTGGGTGTGAACTCGGCTTCGTCGGCGATCCAGACGATCTTGCCCTGTAGGGGAGCGGTTTTTCCGTCTTCGAGATCGACGGCGGCCGCACCGCCGATACGAACCGCGGGAAGGTTGTGTGCAGGGAGATAGATCTTGACCCACACGGTGTCGATTTTGGCGATTTCGACGATGGGTTTGCCGGGTGCGAGGAGTTCCCCGGGCTCCGTAAGCTTGTCGATCACGATTCCCGAAACGGGTGCCGTGGGGTAGCAATCTTCGAGCTGCCTCTGGAGGAGGGCGATCTCCGCGTCGATCCGCGCCAGATCGGTCTGGCTTGCCTGGCACGTCACCTGGGCAAACCTCCTGGCGAGCTCGCTTTGTTTGTATCGGTTCTCCGTCTGATCGTACTGCTGCTGGTTCGCCGAACCCTTTCCTATGAGCGAAGCGACCCGATCGAACTCTTTTCGCGAAAGCTCGGCGTCGTGAGCGGCCTGCTCGATCGCGATACGCGCGATCTCTATCGCGGATACGGCGGATTCCCGCTGAGCGTGAGCTCTATCGAGCTGGAGCTTGATCGTCGTCGAGTCGATGACGCCGAGCGTAGTCCCCGTCGCGACGGCGTCGCCTTCGCCGACGAAGAGCGCCTCGAGGCGGCCGGAGGTCTCCGCGGAAACGACCACCGAAGTCGCTTCGATGAACCCCGATCCTCCGATCTCTTGCTCGCCCCGATCACAACCGATCGAGAGGGAGAGCATCACAACGAGCGCACTGCAGAGGCAAATTTTCATCCTACAATCCTCCCCAGATCGCGTCGGATCCGACGGCGTAGAGATAATCCGTGACCGCGGCAAAATACTTCAGCCGGGCCGCTTCGAACTGTTGTTCCGTTTCCGTGAGCTCCGCCTCGAGCTCGAGAAGCCGGTTGACCGTCATCTGACCGGCCTTCTGTTTGTCTTCCGCCAAAGCGAACCGTCTCCTGGCAATGTTCAACTCCTCCCGGCTGATCCCATAGACTGCGTATGCCCCCTCGATGTTGTTCCAGGCGATCCGCGCCTGGAGCTCGAGCGAGTCTTCCAGATCTTGTCGCTTCATTTCGAGCGAGCGGATGGATTCGAGCGCCTGATTCGATTCGGAGAATTCTTTCCCGCCGAGGTTGAGATCCCACGCCAGCGTGAGACCGAGGAACCACATGTCCTGCCAGCTGCTCTCCCGTTCACCAATGTTCGGTTTGATGAGCGCGTATCCGCCCATCCCATTGACGACGGGAAGAAAACTGGCTCTGACGATCGACCGCTGATAACGGGCCGACTCGATCCGATGGTCGACCACGGAAAGCTCCGGCCGGCGGGTGACGCCCCCGCGCCCTTCGGTGCGGCCCACGCGGAGCGGATCCGGTTCGGGGATGACTTCGGTGGGAATGATCGTGTCGGTCCCGGCGGTGCCGAGGAGACGTGCAAGGGTGGCCGATGCGTTCCGCCGGCGGGTGTGGCTCTCCTCGAGGAGACGCTCGGTACTACGGCGCGAGAGCTCCGTCTCGAGGACATCGATCGAATCCGCCATTCCCGCCGCAAAGAGGTTTTCAACGTCCGTCCGTATGATCGTGATGCGTTTGGAAGAGGCTTCGGCGGACTCCACCGTCCGGTCTGCGATGAGCAGCCCGATGTACGCCTGACGGCAATCGTACGCGTTTGCGAGCTTCGTTGCGGCGAGATCCGAGGACACCGCGCCCAGGTTTTCGCGTTGACGCCCGATATCGTGTGTCCTTCGCCCACCGGTGTAGACGGGGTAGTTGAGCCTCAAGTTCGTGGCATAGACCTCTTGCCAGTCGGGACTAATTTGAATGGCTCCGAAACCCAGAGGATCTTGCGGGCGGAACCCGATCGCGTTGCCGCCAGCCGACAGCGTGGGAAACCAGGCGCCTTTTGCCGCGCGAAGCCCGTGCTCGGCGGAGAGGGAATCGTGATACGCCGCCTTTACGTCGAATGCGTTCTTTTCTGCGAGCTCGATGGCTTCGGTGAGAGAAACGCGTTGCCCGACGCCTTCGGCCCGCGGCGAGGGCACGACCGCTCCCAGCACGAAAAGGACGACGCAGACAACCTGGTCAACGCGTTTCGAGACCGCGGAGGAAAAGATCGACCACCTCTTGCGGCCGTGAACGGCGGAATGTCTCTTCATCTTCAATCTCCCAGATGGAATCCACCAGTGGCGAAAAGAGCAGGTAAAAAAGATTCATCCCGATGAACGAGATGACGGCGTGCGCCGAATCCACACGTTTCAGAGCACCTTTTTGAATCCCCTCTTCAAAGAGCGCACGTAGTCTGCGTGGGGCTTCGACCTCGAGGATCGTTCGCGAAAACATTGCACGTATGCGCTCGCCGCCGCCCGCCATTTCCCGAAGAACGATTGGCCGGAGCTCGGGCGAGGACGTGAAAACATCCGCGTAGAATCGGGCGAGCTCGGAGAGACGCACCTCGAGAGTCATCTCTTCGGCGAGGACTCTGTCGAGAAACGCCCGGGCACGCCCAAAGAGCTCTTCGAGGATCGTTTCGTAGAGGCGTTCTTTTGACGTGAAGTGGTAGTAAATCATCGCCTTGTTCACACCGGCAGCGCTGGCGATCCTATCGACTCTCGCACCTTCAAAGCCTTTGCCAGCAAACTCGTTACGTGCGCTCCTTAGTATCTTTTCTTTTGTCGTCATCCGCGGGTCCTCCGCCTGGGCATACCAAACAGTTAGTTTAACTATCCAGATAGTTAACACACAAGAGGGCTGTTGTCAAGAGGCGAGGCAGAGGTTTTTCAGGGCCCATGGTTAGGTTGGGGAAAGCAGCACTGGCACGTTCATTCTGGGAAGCCGCAGGGATGCGGCCTGCGTTTGGGGAACGAGCAAGTGCTCTGTGCCTCCCCGAGCTCGACCGAAAATGTCGGCCCAGTCGCCCGCGGTGAAAACCGTCGACCGGGCAATCCAGAATGACCATACTGTGTCCTCGTACTGAAGCACGCTCCGAGTGACGAAGCGGATGTCGACTTTTTTGGAGATGGTCGACAGCCCATCGAGGAGATGGTCGTCGGCAGGTGCCCTGAGGGAGGTTCCCCATGTCCGGTTTCATCGTGTGTTCGTGGTCCGACAACAGCGCTGAACGAGCGCGCACGTTGTTCGATAAAGCGTGTACGGGCTTCGGCCGGTTTCAGGGCTTGAAGCGCGCATCCGAAGACACTGCGCCGACGTTTCGAATGGCTCGCTTCGCCAGTGACAAATCGCCTCATCCTGCACTCGTGAAAAGCACGGACGGACGGGTCGTCATGGCTGTTACCGGGTGGTGTTTCCATCCGGACAAGCCCACCGGCGATTGGCAGTCAGTCGTGGCGGAGTTTTCGCAGAAGCGCCCGAGCGATTGGGATGGCATTCTGGATCGCTTTCAGGGTCAGTACGTGGTGGCGATTGCCGATCGAGAAAACGGGGAAGTCGTCGTATCGGACGACCAGCTCGGTGTGTTTCCGCTCTACACAACGGAACAGGACGGTGTGGCGTGGGCGAGCACCTCTTCGATGGCGCTGGCGTACGCGCTCGGTCGTCGGCTGGACCTGGAGGCATTCCATGCGCTTTTCATGGACGACGAGATCCGGAGCCCTAAGAGCGCTTTCGAAGGGATCAGACGGAGTCCGCTCGGGGAGCGTCACTACCTGAAAAACGGCAAGAGCCGCACCCGTCGGGTGTGGATCCCCTTCCATGAACCAACCGCTTACCGAACGATCAACGACGCCGTAGACGAGGGGATCGACGTTTTACAGAAGACCTGTCAACACATACGGGACGCCTGGCCGCGTTGTGTCTCGGACCTGACCAGCGGGCTCGATTCGCGACTTGTCGTCTCGATGATGGCCAAGTGCGGTGAACCCGTGCATCTGACGGTCAACGGAAGACCGCAGGACATGGACGTCACTGTTGCGCGACGGACTTCCGAGAAACTTCATTGGCCTCTGGTTCACAATGAGTATCCGTTGGACTGGGGGAAAAAGCGGTGGGATTTTTTCCAGAGAGCCGTGGCGCTGACGGATGGAGAGAAGTCGGGTCACGCGCTTGACAGGACCCTTTGGGCGAAGGCGATTCTCAGTAAGTCCTATGACGCGTCGACAGGAGGGTCCGGCGGCGAATTTTGGCGCGATTTCTGGTGGACCCAGGAGTTCGCCAGGATCGGCAGGACGAGCGATTTGAATCTCAGGCGACTTCTGCGCTACAGACTCACCTTCAATTCGAAACCCGACACGAATCTGTTTCGCTCCGACTGGCGGGCGCAGTACGAGGACTCTCAAGTCAACGCGATGCGCGACGTCGTGGACCTGGCTCCGGACGCGTTGAACAGCGCCAAGTTGGATGCGATCTATATCTGGTATTTTTCGGGTCACAGCGGCCGCATCGGAGCTGCGACGTTCCCGACTATCGCCTCACCTTTTGCGTTGTTGACGGCGGACGCGATGGCCTACGCGACGGCGGTTCCGTGGAAGTTCAGAATCAGCGGCAAGCTCATACGCCATATCATTACCAGGGCGCATCCACAGCTCGCCTCGATGCCGACGTGGCACGGAGGATCGGGCGAACCGCTATCGCTGCGCCGTCCGGTGCAATACGGGCATTTCCATCTCAAGCTCCTTTCCAAATTCGCCCGGAAATTTGGACAGCTCACGTTGAAACACGCCCTCATCCCACCACCGATGGTCCGGAGAATGCTCCCGGTGTACGACACCGACCTCGTCAGCGCTCTCGCAAAAGAGGGGTTCTTGGACGTGGAGAACCTCGTCACCAAGAACCTGTACAACACGGAATACCTGAAGGAGTTCCTGCAGCGTGCGCGGGGGGAAGGGTTCAAGAGCTACAGTCAGCTCTACACCATCGTGTCCATCGAGCTGGTGTGCCGCCTCTGCGAAATGGTTCCCGAAGGTCAGTCGTTTTGAGTGGGATGCTCTTGACGAGATGACGCGCGGTGGACATAGGGCTCGCAGGGGGCGGCCGCTCCCTTGCGCGTCGTCGCGAAGCGATCCTCAAGACGCGTTCCCTGATTGGGCGTCGTGCCCGGCCACGTCGAGTTCCCAGTCTCCCGAATTCGTATCGTGACGCAGCAAGTAGATTCCATCGTCGTCGGCGCGGACTTTGAAGTAGCGGTGGTTGGGGTCGAGCCAGCGATCGAGGATCTCTGCGATTTCCATCGTCCGTCCGCCCAGCGCGAACCGTCGCGGTTCTTCCTCGCCACGGTACCCCGCATAACATTCGACCTTCGTCGGGAAGTAGCGGCCGATCACGGTCCATTCCTCCGTATGACGGCGATCAGCCGGTGAAAGCATCCCTCGCACTCGGTTTGACCCGAGATGTCTCCATGTTTCAGCCCTTTCTCTCCAGTATGAAAAGTTTCCCGGAGAGGAAATCCGTGAGCCAGAGCCTTCCCTCTTTGTCTGTTTTCGCTTCGGTGATGTAAAACACGGCGTCGCCAAACTGACCCCTCACGTAGAAAGAGACATTCGCCGTGTCGAAACGGGTGTCTCCATAAGGATACTCTTGTTTGTGAAGCAGCGAGAATGACCCGGTCTGGGGATCGAACTCGACGACGAAAAGAGCGTTCTCACTGTGAGACGTGAGCACGAGTTTATTGCCCCACGAGAAAAGATTGTTGGGCAATCCGCGGAATGGGATTTTCTTTGTCCCCCTGTCACCGGTGAGCCGTTGGAGCGTGTTGTCGCCGTGATTGATGACGAACACATCTCCGCCACACCGGCATAGTTTCAGCGGCAGCTTTCCCGTTGTGATGGTCTCGACCGAGAAAGCGGTCTTGTCGATGACGGATACGGTGTGTGAGTCGAAGTTGGAAACGAATATCTTCGCATCATCCGTGCACAGACTCGTCGCCGTGACCCCAAGCGGGATCCTCTGGACGACACTGTCGGCTCCCAGAGCGATTACTTGGAGCGTACTCGGCTGGTCATCCGTTTCGGCAATCCGAACGAGATAGAGCACGTTGCGGTCGGAATCGTACGAGAGAAGCCGTTGTGTGATCTCACGTGTCACCTTGTCCCGGAGCGGGAGCCTCCGGTTGATGTCGAAGAGCCGGACGGGATCCTCGAGCGTCCCGATGAATTGTTCCTCCTCGCCCCAGTTGTTCTGTGTAAAGTACGCCACGCCGTTCTTGTCGAGAACGATCCGGTGCGCCTGGCGCGGTATGCGGCGGTCGTAGAAACCGAGGTTCTCGGATTCGATCCCGAGGACGCCGTCCTTCGCGCCCCAGATGTAAACGACCGGCCAGTACGACTGATGGGGGCCGTACGAGAGATAGACGTCTCCACCGGGAGCGTCAGAGGCGTCGATCGGGTAGTCGAAGGGCAATTGATGCAACTCGTACGTTCCATCGGCGCGGACTTCAGCGAATCCGTCCTCGGAGTTGAAGACGAGGAAGCTGTTTCTCGCGGGGGTTTCTATGAGATCGATCGGCGCCCAACCGGTGTAGATTTTCCCGGTCTTCTCCGCCACGGGGTCGAGGGTGGTGACGGCGGCGCCAAAGGTGCCGTTCACCGCCGTCGCCCCTTTGGGATAATAGACAAGGTTTGTCTTCGGGTTGAAGGCCATCGCGAACATATGCGGTATGATCCCCAGGTCGGTGATCCTTTTTTTCAGCGTCCGCGTCTCGAGGTCGATGACATCGACCTCCCCTTGCGCCCAGCTCCCGATGTACAGAAGACCGTTCGCCCCGTCGACCGCGCTCGCGTCGTTTCCATACGCCGGTATTTTTATCTCGTCGACCGTTCCGCCCTTTTCGAAACCCACGACATGGACGGACGGATGGTTGTCGTACGGGATGTAAATCTCGCCGCGAACAGGGTTGTAGACGATACCCACTCCCTCGGTGAATTCCGGGAGGCGCACGACGATATCGTCTAGGCCCACGGCATCGATCTTCGCCGCCTGGATCACTTTTCTGTCCACGGTCTCCGTAACCAGAAACAACGCGTGGTCGGCTTCGTCGTAGCCGGCGAGGTGCCACCGTCCTCCGCTGGCCAATGGGAGAGATCTCGAACGGATCACGTTCGCAGTGCGCGCATCAAACGTGAAAAGCGTGGATGTAAATCCATCCATGGCGAACAACTGACCCAGCTCGCTGTCCACAACGACCTTGCGAATCGGGGGAGGCGGTGTCGCGTTGAGATTGAGCAAGTCCTCACGGTAATCGAGCCATTTTTTCAGGGCGAGCTTCTTCGCTCCGGGCTTGTAGAGACCAATTTCCTTGCTTTCCCGGCCCGTGAGGAAAGCGCTCCCCGTCTTCCCGTCGACGGCGATCGACTCGAACTGCGCATTCGTGGGAATCGTTTCCGCCCTTTTGGTCTCGGGATGGACGACGAAGAAACACCTCGTACCGATCGCGTATACGTCGCCGGTGCTTTTATCGAGAGCGAGTGATTCGGATTTCAAGTGTTGAAGCGCACGGCCTCCCAATGGGATGTTGTCGATCTTCCCGGTCTCACAGTCGACGATCGTCATCGAGGAGGTCAGCGTGTTCGCGACGACGAGGCGGTTTCGGCTCTCGTCCACGCGAAGGAGCAAGGGGCCGGCTCCGTTGACCGCTACGCGGAGCGTTTCGAGAAAATCGACCGTTCGAACGGAAACGTCCGCGAAGGCCTGCGAAAATCCGAGCACCGTGAGAAAAACGACGAGGCATTTCATTTGAACGATCCTCCTTCGGGGAAAGGGGGGCGACGATTGACGGCGTAGACAAGAAGAGCTGAAGGTGATCTGGAATTCGAGGTCCAGAAGTCGATGACGCCGGACTTCATAGGTGCCGACGAGTGTACACCAAGACGCCGGCGGGATCAACGACACGGGGCGAATGACTGGGAAGGGGCCGCACGCTCCACCAACGCGAGACGCGTTTTCGGGGCACGGTAGCCGTAAGACGAGTGGAAGGCCGGTTCAAAGGGCTGGAAACAGCTCTTTGAGTTTCTTGGCTCTGAACTCGAATATCTTCTCGACGTCCCGGGCCACGAATAGCGAATTGACCAGCGCACCGCCGGGGACGGTGTAACGGACTTCGTCGACGGCGAGCGTCCCCCCGTCCTTCTCGAGAAAACGGTGCTCGTGTATCCACAAATGGTAGGGTCCGCGGCGCTGTCGGTCGACGAACCGCCTGGGAGGTTCCCAAACGGTGATTTCACTTTGCCACCGTATCGACACACCGTGGACGCGGAGCTCGTAGTCGATGAGTGTGCCGGGTTTCATCGTAATCTCGCCCGCGGGGAGAGTCCGAAAAGACAGCCAGGGAGGTGTGATCGCCTGGAGGTTGTCTGCGTCCGCAAAGAATGGAAAGACATCCTCGAGTGTGCGGGGCAACCAGACCTCTTTCTTGAACAGATACGTTTTCATGCTTGAGTCACTAAATCGTTTTTCTGGGCAACGTGTTCGAGATCACATTTTCGAGTTCTCTCCCTTTCTCGTCGGTGTGGGCTCCCTCGTTTCTCCAGATCACACGGCCCCCGGCATCGACCAGAAGGACGTAGATCGTTTGCTCGTGAGAGATTCCCAGCGCGGTGCGAAAGGGCTCTTTGTCGATATAGAGCGTGATCGTCGTTTCGCGGGCGTGCGGGTCGGGGATGCCGCGGCGCATCCCGTTGTTGATGAACCACCGGACGAGCGAATTCGCCTGGTAGATTGTCGGAAGTTCGTAGTAGCAGAGTCCCTCGTGACGGGTGGTGAGGGTCTTGGCGAGAGGGACCCACGAATCCACAAGGGCTTGTTGTTCCCTCTGGAAGGCGATGAAGACGAGATTGAGCTCACCTTCGAAATCTTTCGGCAGGTTGAATTCGCGGCCGTCGAGATTGGACCCTCGAACCTCGGGAAAAACCGCCGTCGTCCCGTTCTCGTGTGCCAACGCACTCGAAGACGCGTGGGACAGCGCGGCCGCGGCGAGGTGAACGCCGGTGGCGACCACAACGGTCCCGCATGCCAGAAGTAAGCCATTAATATTGTGCAGGTTCGACATTTTCCACTCCCTTGTACCGGATAACGATCCGCCGTCGTCGGGACCGATTGAAAGCCGCAATCGTGCGTCACGGTCCAGACCCGAGTGCCCCTGAGGTTTCTGGACGGTATCACCCCCCGCGACGGGCTGCCCCGACTCATCCTGCTCGTTTTGTCGGATTGGTGTCCAAGAACTTACAACAAATGGCCGGGCATTCCCTTGAGTGACATTCAGTCCTCAATCTATAATTCGCAGAAGGGGAATCCCAACCGGCCGGCTCGTGAACCGGCCAAGGACGAGAGCGAAGGATTTATGAAACGTGGTCGCCAGCAAATCAAGATCCTCTTCCTTTGCACGGAAAACTCGTGCCGCAGCCAGATGGCGGAAGGGTGGGCCAGGGCGCTGAAAGGGGATATCATAGAACCGTATTCCGCCGGGGTGGAAGCGCGCGGACTCGATCCGAGAGCCGTAAAGGTGATGTTCGAAGCGGGCGTCGACATATCCAGTCACCGCTCGAAACACGTCGGCGAACTGGTGGGTATGGATTTCGACCTGGTCATCACCGTCTGCGATAACACCCATGAAATCTGTCCCGTTTTCCCGGGGAAGACGCGAGTCGTTCACAGGGGCTTCGACGACCCGCCGCGTCTTGCAAGGGAAGCAACGACCGACGACGAAGCCCTCGCGCACTACCGGCGGGTTCGGGACGAGATCAAGGCGTTCGTGGAAAAGCTCCCCGACGAATTCGCGCGGTTCGAGGCGGAGTGATGAGGTATACTTTCTTCGAAATTCACGGAACGCGTACTACCCGACCCATGAAGGAGAGAAAGACATGGCGGATAAGGATGATCTCAAAGAAACGCACGATTACCATCTCGACGTGCCGGTGAAGAACACGGCGTTCGAGCTGCGTGGGTCGAACTCCCTCGATTGGGGGATGAAAAACCGCCTGTCGAACATCTTCGATCCGAGGACGAACCGGACGGTCATGCTCGCGGTCGATCACGGTTACTTCCTCGGCCCCACAGCGGGTCTCGAGCGCGTGGACGTGACGATCGTTCCGCTTCTACCGTGGGCGGATACTCTCATGTGCACGCGGGGGATCCTGCGTTCGACGATTCCGCCGGCGTACACCAAAGGGATCGTCCTTCGAGCCAGCGGGGGTCCGAGCATCCTCAAAGAGCTTTCCAACGAGCAGATCGCCGTGGACATCGAGGATGCCGTCCGTTTGAACGCCGCCGCCGTCGCCGTTCAGGTATTCATCGGCGGCGAGTACGAGACGCAGTCGGTTCACAACATGACACGTCTCGTCGACATGGGCAACCGTTACGGTATCCCCGTGCTGGGCGTGACGGCCGTCGGAAAGGACATGGCGCGCGATGCCAAGTACATGCGTCTTGCGTCGCGGATCTGTGCCGAGCTTGGGGCCTCGTACGTGAAGACGTACTACGTCCCCGACGGTTTCGAAACGGTGACAGCGTCGTGTCCCGTACCCATCGTGATCGCCGGTGGAAAGAAGATCCCCGAGTTCGACGCTTTGAGGATGGCGTACGACGCCGTCGAAAAGGGCGCCGCCGGTGTGGACATGGGCCGCAACATCTTCCAGGCCGACGCGCCGGAGGCGATGATACGGGCCGTAAGACACGCGGTCCACGAAAACGCCACGCCCGAGCAGGCCTTCGATGTATACATGACGCTCAAGAGCGCAGGAAACGGGTCACGCGATGAGAAGTAGATGGTCGGACGCCGAGGCCTCCGAATTCCGCACACGATATGGGAAAGATTTCGGGGACGATCTGGCGCTGCGCACTTACTCGAGCCGGTTGATCGGCGCAGAAAAGGAGCTTGTGCTTCACGGGGGAGGGAACACCTCCGTCAAGAGCACGTTCACGAACCTCTTCGGAGAATCCGTCCCCGCGGTCTACGTCAAAGCCTCGGGGCACGACCTCGCGACGCTCGAGCCGGGGGATCAACCGGGGCTCGACCTCGACGTCCTTCGCCGGTTACGGAACCTCTCCCGTCTTGCCGATGATGCGATGGCGGTGGAGCTGCGGTCAAAGCTCTTCGACGCGCGGGCCGCCGCGCCGTCGATCGAAGCTCTGCTTCATGTGTTCATCCCCGCGAAGTACATCGACCACACACACACCGACGCGATACTCGCCCTCACCAACCAACCTGAGGGAGACAAACACATCCGCGAGGCTCTGGGAGACAAGGTCATCGTCCTCGATTACGTGAAACCCGGTTTTTCCCTCGCCCTAGCCGCGGCGGCGGGTTTCGAGCGCGCCCCGGAAAGCGAGGGGATGGTCCTCCTGAAACACGGGCTCGTCACATGGGGGGAGAGCGCCCGCGAGTCCTACGAGAAAACGATCGAACTCGTCACGCGAGCCGAGAAATATCTTGAGGGAAAGACCACGCGCCGCCTGCGCGCGGAGAGCGTGACGGATCCCATTACGGCGAGAGAGCGGTACAGCAGAATCGCCCCGATTCTCCGAGGCCTTCTCGCCGTCAGGACGGGGGATCCCGACTGGCCGTACGACCGGTTCATCTTGAGACCGCTTGTCATCGATGAGGTCCGCGCTCTTGTCGACTCCCGTGAGGGAAAGGACCTCGCGCTCACGCCGCCGCTCACCGCGGATCACCTGATCCGGACCAAAGCGCTTCCCCTTTGGATCGATGATCCTATGTACGATGACGAGGACAGGCTCAGAGAACAGCTCGCCCGCGCCGTCGAGGAGTACGGAAGACAGTACGAGCAGTACGTCAACCGTCATGCGGATCGGCTCGCTCCGGGGATCGGGCGTTTCGACTCGATGCCGCGCGTGATCCTTATGCCGGGTCTTGGGGCCGTCTGCGCCGGGGCCGACGTCAAAGAAGCGGGGATTGCAAGGGACATCACCGCGCAGACCCTTTCGGTCAAGATGAAGGCCGCGGCGATGGGATCCTACGAAGGGCTCTCCGAAGATCACATCTTCGACATGGAGTACTTTTCCCTTCAACACGCAAAGATCGACGACAAAAGCGATCTCCCGCTCCGCCGCTCCGTGGCGCTCGTCACGGGGGCGGCCGGCGCGATCGGTGCGGGGATCTGCGAGGAGCTTCTGAAAGCGGGGTGTCACGTCGCCGTCTCCGATCTCGACAAAGAACGCCTCACATCTCTTGCCGTCGAGCTAAGAAAGGCCCACGGCGACAGAGTTTTCGCCATCCCTCTCGATGTTGCGGACAGAGCGTCGGTGGAAGAAGGATTCCAACGGGTCATACAAGGATGGGGCGGCGTCGATCTCGTCGTCGCGAATGCGGGGGTGGCGCACGTTTCTCCGCTTACCGATCTGGAAGCGGACGCGTTCCAGAAGCTCGAGAAAGTGAACATCGAAGGGACGCTCAACGTGCTCGCCGAGGCGGGGAGACACTTTGGAAAACAGGGGACGGGTGGTGACATCGTTGTTGTTTCGACCAAAAACGTTTTCGCCCCCGGTGCGACATTCGGCGCGTACAGCGCGACCAAAGCGGCGGCGCATCAACTGGCGCGGATCGCGAGCCTCGAGCTTGCCGCGATCGATGTCCGCGTCAACATGGTGTCCCCCGACGCCGTGTTCTCACACGGCGGGCGCCGATCCGGGTTGTGGGCGGAAGTAGGCCCCGACCGTATGAAGGCCCGGGGTCTCGACGAGAAAGGGCTCGAAGAGTACTACCGCAACCGTAATCTCCTCAAAACCCGTGTCACGGCGGTTCACGTGGCGAGGGCGGTTCTCTTTTTCGCCACCCGCCAGACCCCGACCACGGGCGCAACGATCCCCGTGGATGGCGGGCTCCCCGACGCGACGCCCCGCTAACGTCTTCGGATCACCCTCTCTTTGTTCTCTTGGGGCCAAACCTGCTGATCGGACGTGCCGGCGCGCTGCTCATATCGTAGTTGAGAAAACTCAACATCAATTGTATGCCGACCAGAATGGGTAACGCTGCGAGCATGACCGACCCGGCGGACGCCGTCGCTCCGGTCGTGAAACTCTGGCGCCATTTCACCAGCCCGAAGATCATTCCGAAGAGAAACAAGGGGATTCCCGCCGCCAGTTGCAGGATCGCCAGGTTGAAATCGCGCACCACATAGAGGTAGAAGATCCGGACCACAGAGTTCCGGATGTGTCTTAGCAGGAAAAGCGGAGCCACTTCGAACCATATCAAACTGCTCTTCTCGTCCTCGTAACGCGCGGTCATGGGAATGTCCCACACACAAGCGTCGATGATCCGCAGCTGGAACAGCAGGTCCGTCTCGAAAACATACCTCCTGCTCATCCGGTTGAGTGGAAGCTTGCTCAGTACAGACCCATGGACAGCGGTGTAACCGTTCGTCGGGTCCAGGTGTCTCCAATATCCCGTTGAGAGTTTCGCTATGAGCGAGAGCAAAGAATTGCCGAACAAACGAATCCGGGGCATTCTTTTGAGATCGTCCGGTCGCGTGAACCGGCTCCCTTTCGTGTAGTCGGCGTCGCCCCTCACGATGGGGTCCACGAACACGGGAATCAGTTCCGGGTTCATCTGGCCGTCGCCGTCGATTTTCACAATGATGTCCGGGTGCTGCGACAGGGCGTAAGCGTATCCGGTGAGGGTCGCACCGCCGACGCCCTGGTTCTTTTCATGTTGAAGAACAACCACCCTCGGATCACGGGTCTGCTCGCGGATGAACTCGCCGGAGTTCTCCGGGCAGGCGTCGTCCACGCAAATGATGGAGTCAACCTCGGGGCCGATCGCCTCGATGACTCCCAGGACTTTGTCCTTCACGCGGAAGCAGGGAATCACGACGGCGATCCGGGGTTTCGCGTAGTCATTCGACTCCATTCAACCCTCTCCTTTGCCGCGAAGCGGCGCGAAACGAAAGAACCGCGCCGGCGGCGACGATCGGTGCGAAGACTGCCCACACGGGGAAAGAATTGGGAACATAGCCATAGATCGGAACGTGCACACCGAAAACCACCACGGCGAGAACATATGCCGGCAGAAAGTGAGCGTGCTGCGATCTTGCAAACGAGAACAGTCCGACGAGCCCCATCCCGAGGAGCATGCTGTAGTATATGCCCACGTATATCGCATCGTGGGTTTGTCCCTGCGTAGAAACGTTGATCAAAAGAAAACTGAGATTCGTGAGCCAGTTGTTGATGAACCAATCGGGGTGCTCTCGAAGATTCTGAAGCACCTTCGTTTTGTAAATTGCTTCTCTATCGGCGCGCGTCAGCGTGCTATCCTTCATAAGGGCGATCTGGAATTCGTCCCGTTTGTCACCCCGGAGCTCCGGCTCGCGGTTGAAGGAATAGCAAATGCGCCACGCGTCGGTGTAGCCGGACGTTCCTCCCTCGTACTTGTGAACCCTGTAGTTCCACGGACCAAGCACGATTAGAAAGCCAGCCAGTAGAAGCCCACAGGTGCCGAGAGCTTGTATGTGAACCTGGCCACGTAGGCCCCGTGGATCGTTCGCAGAACATGGTACAGGACGCTCCGCTCCCTGAGGATCTGTCGGACCGACTTGTCACGGTCGTCTACGATGAGCGCGTCAGAACTGGAGCCCTCTTTCATGTGAAAATCGTTTATGCCCACATAGAACAGGATACACTCCGGTTTCAACCCCGGAATGTTCGGAAACCACCAATCGAAGTTCTTGATATGGCCGAAAGTGGATTGGCCATCGACCCCGGCGTTGGCCACGACGACTGTTTTCCCCATCGACTGAAATCGTTGTTGGATGACATCCTGCCAGGTATACCCGTCGTTGATGAACCTCTGGTCCGTCGTGCTGCCGCCGACGGTCAAAACGTTGATCTCGGACGGTTCGTGGAACGAGCCGCGGAGCCCGTGGCTGTCCCGGGTGTAGGTCACGGTGTTGGTCGGCCATTCGTACAACCCGTCGATATTGATCTTGATCGTCCGGGACCGGATGATGTTGAGCTTGTTGAGAGCATTGGGACGGATCCAGTCACCCAGGGCTAGCTCCACGATCACCTTCCCCAGTACGATGAGAATCGAGTTGACGAGGACGACGGTTGCCGCGCGTTTGAGACGAAGGTTCATTTCCGTCCAGCCGTATCCAGCGTGAAGAGCGTCGTCGGGCGGGTCTGCGACCGTTCAATCCAGCTTGAACTCCTGCTTCCAGTCCTTCTCGTCCTCGAACTTCGGCTGAAGCGTCTTGTCGAAGAGAAAATCTCCCATGACGAGATAGTCCATTTCGGTGCGCATGAAACACCGGTAGGCGTGCTCCGGGGAACACACGATGGGCTCCCCTCGGACGTTGAAACTCGTGTTCACGATCACACCGTACCCCGTTTGTTCTTTGAATTCGTTGATAAGAGTCCAGTACCTTGGGTTCGTTTCTTTTCGCACGCTTTGTACCCGCGCGGAGTAGTCGATATGGGTGATCGCCGGGACGTCCGAACGAAGATGGTAGAGCCGGTCGTAGAGTTCGAGATCATCGTACCCCGCGGGGAGCGGCTTTCGGCGCATTTCCTTTACGGGGATCACGAGAAGCATATACGGTGACGGCCGGTCGAGATCGAAATATTCCCCGATGTCCTCTTCGAGCACCGTAGGCGCGAACGGCCGGAATCCCTCGCGGTACTTGATCTTGAGGTTCATCTTTTTTTGCATCTCGGGATCGCGGGCGTCGCCGAGGATGCTCCGGTTGCCGAGGGCCCGGGGGCCGTACTCCATCCGGCCCTGGAACCAGCCGACCACTTTCCCTTTTGCCATCAGACCGGCGGCGGTCCGGGCAAGCTCGTCGAAATCGGCGAAGTGCGTATAAGGCGCGTTGTACTTGGAGGCCACCTTGAGAACGTCCTTCGCCCCGTACTCGGGACCGAGGTACGCCCCCTTCATCCCATCGGGATCTCCGTTCACCACGCGCTCGTTCTTCTGAAAGATGTGCCACACGGCGTACGCAGCTCCGAGCGCGCCCCCCGCGTCGCCCGCGGCGGGCTGGATCCAGATGTCGTCGAACAATCCCGTCTTCAAGAGCTTGCCGTTGGCGACGCTGTTGAGCGCCACGCCGCCCGCGAGCGCGAGGTAGCGGCTCCCGGTGAGCTCCTTCGCCGTCCGGGCGAGACGAAGAACGATCTCCTCGGTCACTTCCTGTATGGCGATGGCCATGTTCATGTAGTCCTGTGTGATGTGCGTTTCGGATTTTCTCGGGGGGATGCCAAAGAGCTTTTCCCACTTCCCGTCGTCGCACATCGTGAGCCCAGTGGCGTAGTTGAAATAGTCCATGTCGAGCAGAATCGATCCGTCTTCGCGGATATCGACGAGTTCGCGAACGATGATGTCTTTGAACCGCCGCGTCTGCTCGGCCCCGCGATTTCCGTAGGGGGCGAGTCCCATGAGCTTGTACTCGCCGCTGTTGACTTTGAACCCGGTGTAGTACGTGAACGCCGAGTAGAGAAGACCCACGGAGTGGGGGAAACGAAGCTCGCGGAGGATCTTGATCTGGTTTCCCTCGCCGTGACCGATCGTCGTCGTCGCCCATTCGCCGACGCCGTCGATGGTGAGAATCGCCGTTTCCTCGAAGGGAGACGGGTAGAAAGCGCTCGCCGCGTGGGAGAGGTGGTGTTCGGGGAAGAAAAGGGGAACTTTCCCCTCACCGAGTTTTCCGAGTTCTTCAGCGAGGAGCTTCTTCATGAAAAGCTTCTCCTTGATCCACACCGGAATAGCTGAGAGGAAGCTCGTCAACCCCTCGGGGGCGAAGGCGTGGTACGTTTCGAGGAGCCGCTCGAACTTGATATACGGCTTGTCGTAAAAAGAGACCGCGGCGAGGTCCGCGTAGTTCAAACCGGTTTCATAAAGAACGTATTTCGCCGCGTTCGTCGGAAAAGAGGGATCGTGCTTCTTTCGCGTGAAGCGCTCTTCGTGCGCGGCGGCCGCGATATTGCCGTCGACGAGAACGGCGGCGGCGCTGTCGTGGTAGTACGCGGATATTCCAAGGATCGCCGTCGGCATGCGAAGCTTTCTCAGAACAGAGTATAGATGAAGGGCGCAATGGCGGTGCCGGCCGTCAGGACGATCAGTACGCCGAACAACAACAGGATGAGAATGAGCGGCAGCATCCAGTACTTTTTGCGGACTCTCAGGAAACCCCAGAGATCTTTCAAAAACTCCATGTCGTCACGCACTGTGCTAATACGGCTTGTCGATATCCGCCGGCACGTACAGGTGATCCCGTACTTTCATCACGGACCCTTTCCCCCTGCCGAATTCCCTCAACTGGAGAGAATCCTTTTTCAACATGCGCCGGATGAAGCCCACGGGAAAAACCACCGCAAAGAAAACCACCGTGAGGAGGACCCTTAAGACCACCGTCCCCACCAGATGAGAGATGCCGAGCCACACGACGGCGACGGGATAGTACACCCTGGGGACAATCATGGTGAGGACGAGGACCGGAATGGCCAGCGTGAACAGCCAGCCGGCGTCCGTCAGGAACCCCAGTATGAGGCAAAGGAGCACCATGGCCATTCCGGTATCCTTGGCCTGGTTTTTGGTGATTCGTGTGGGGAAAGCCTGTTTGAGAAACTTCATCATGTCACTAGCCCGGTGATACGTCTCCCCGCCGGCCGCAAGCGGCGCCGGTCGTTGGGCTCTTCTCCTGTGAAGCGTCGAAGCAACAAGCCTACCGCTCTTCGTATCGAAGCGACGGCAAAAGCCCGGTTCCGCAGAACGGTCACGGGAATCGATTCCAAACCCGGCGGTACCCCGTTCACACAAATCGGGTCGAGATTGCGATCGGCGCAAGACGTTTAGCTGGTATATGATAACAAACCGCGACACGCCTGTCAACGCACCCGCGGGAGGGGACGGGAACGCGAGGAGGGGTCGCAACTCGGGGGGCCGAGCCCTGGGCCGATCTCACTGGGCCCGGGTGGTGTCCGCCTCTGCCGGCGGTTTTGGCATGATGAAGGGGTAGGCGTCCCACAACGGTTTTTCGCCGGTCGCCCGCGGGTCACCCGTCTGTTTCAGATACCGCTCGAGCAACCCCGCAAGCTGTTTCCTGATGTTTTCGTAGTCCACGCCGGACGCCTGACCTTCGGGCGGTGAGGCGGCGACGAGGACGTTCAGGATTTCGTACTCGTCGCTGCGAAGATCGAACAGTTCCTCAGCAGGACGCTTCTCGAAGCAGAGGTTGAACAAGGACCGGACGTCGGGATCGTTTGCGTGCTCCATCATGTACTCTTTCGTCGGTGAGGCGTACGACAAGTCCCAACTGTCGACGTCGCCGAAATCCGGAGGATCGCCGGCCGGCCACCGGTCAGGCTCATAGTTCCGTATATAGAGGTAATCGTACGTCCGGATGGCCCGCGACGGATATCCCAGAGATCCTCCACGCGAATTTGCATGCCGTTCACGCGCGGTGACGACGAAGTCTCGATTCATCTCGACGCGCCCGGACTTGTCCGATTGAAGAATGGTCATGAGGCTCGATCCCGTCATACCGGGCGGCAGTGTTCTCCCGGCAGCCTCGAGAAAGGTCGGCGCGAGATCCGTCAGAGGCACAAAATCGTCGACGACCCTTCCCCCCGGCGCGTGACCCCGCCACCACATCACCAGAGGCACGCGGGTGCCGAGATCGTAGAGATTGGCTTTCGCGCGCGGAAAGGGCATCCCGTTGTCGCTCGTCACGACGATAAGCGTGTTGTCGAGCTTGCCGCGGGCATCGAGGATCTCAAAGGCGCGGCCGATCTCGCCGTCGAACTTCTGAAGGTCGCGGAGGTAGCGGGCGACATCCCCCACGACGGCAGGGACTCGAGGCCAGATCGGTGCGATGTCAGTGCTGTCGAAAGGACTCGTCTCCTCATGCGGGAGCGAGACTGCAAAGGGCCGGTGCGGATAACGGCTTCCCCACCAGAAGCAAAAAGGTGTGCCCTCCGGCAGGCTGTCGAGGAACACCTGGAAGTTGCCGACCGGATTCCATTTTCCCAGCTGATTGAACTCATCGCCCGCAGGGTTTCTCGAGCGGCTGGTGAGCGCGACGTCCCCCGGCTCCCATCCTTTTCCGGTGTAACCCACACGGTACCCCTCGACCTGGAGCAAATCCGTATAACAGTGGAACTCGACGTCGAGAGGGCCGGTCTGGTTTGCCGCTTCTTTCAAACGCCAGATCGGTTGACCGGTCAGAATGGCCGCCCGCGACGGGCTGCACAGCGGGCAAACGGCAAACGCGTGGCTGAAGAGAATGCCCTCACGGGCCAGCGTGTCGAGAGACGGTGTTCTGACGACCGAATCGCCGGCCGCCCCCGTATATGCCCACGACTGGTCGTCGGACACGATGACCAGGATGTTCGGTCTTGGCGCGGGGGTGGTGGGCGATGGCGTGCGGCGCATTCCGCCGCACCCCGCAAGGAACCCCATGAGGGCGAGACTTGCGGCGAACGCCGCGAGCGGCACGTTACGTTTGCGCATTTTTTCGTCTGCTCCTTCGCGGGAGTTATCTTCCAACATCCCACGTGACTCAGCCGCTTTGGGCCGGACGAGCGTCGACCGGCCGGTTTCGATCGACGGAGGCCGTCCTGAATCCAGCGGAGTACGTAATCTACTTAACACAAGTCGGCCCCGACGGGCAATTGCGAGTTTTGGGACGGGCTCCCGGCCCCGTGTCTTATTATATTAATATTACGGAAAACGCCGGCTGGCGCCCGGTCCCGAGGGAGCTTCCGGCCGAGGAACGCGTGATGGGGAAGAGAAGCGCAGGACTATTGATGTACCGGATGCGAAGAGACGTACCACCAAACGTACGGGGGGTGAAAGTCGAGGTTCTTCTCGTTCACCCTGGAGGACCCTTGTGGGCTGGGAAAGACCTCGGCGCATGGTCGATTCCCAAAGGGGAATACACCGCTGGTGAGAACGCCCTGGAAGTGGCCAAACGGGAGTTCGAGGAAGAGACGGGGATCGTCCCCGAAGGGGATTTCACGACTCTGGGAGAGATCCGACAAGCCGGTGGCAAGGTGGTCGCCGCGTGGGGGTTCGAGGGCGATTGCGATCCCCGCGCGGTTCGAAGCAACATGTTCACGATGGAGTGGCCGCCGCGGTCCGGTCGCGAACAAACGTTCCCTGAAATCGATCGCGCGGAGTGGTTCGGTCTCGAAGAGGCCAGGAAACGGATCGTAAACGGACAGCTGCCCATTCTGGAAGAACTCGAGCGCGTCATATCGCAGCGGGGTGTCGATCGGTCCGACCTTTGAGGAGGGCTACGGACATGTGGAGAGTAAGCCTCATTGCAGCATTGATTCTTTTTCACACATCATCCAGCCAGCCGGCACACGCAAGGGGGTGGCCCATGAGCGGCGAACAAGCTCCGGCGCAACAGCCGGTTCGCGAGACGGAAATCGCCACACTGGGGGGCGGTTGTTTCTGGTGTCTCGATGCGGTCTACGCCGAATTGAAAGGCGTCAAGAGCGCGGTATCGGGGTATTCGGGTGGGACCGTCAAGAATCCGTCGTACGAGCAAGTGTGCAGAGGGACGACAGGGCATGCCGAGGTGGTGCAGATCGAATTCGACCCTCGTGTGATCGCGTACGATGATATACTGACCGTGTTTTTCAGCATCCACGACCCGACGACGCTGAACCGACAGGGCGCGGATCTGGGATCGCAGTACCGGTCGGTCATCTTCTACCATGACGATCGCCAAAAACAGATCGCGGAGAAAAAGATCAAGGAGGTCGAGTCGTCCGAGGCTTTGCATCGGCCCGTGGTGACGGAACTCGTCCCCTTCAAAACCTTCTACAAGGCGGAGGAGTACCACCAGGAGTACTTCGAGCGGAACCCCCAGGCAGGGTACTGTCGCGCGGTCATCGCACCCAAGGTGTCGAAGTTCCGCGAGCATTTCAAGGAGAAGCTCAACGAATAGCGGGCGGGCACGCGGGTCAGGAGCTGCGTCAGAAGTCTTAGTGATGATCGCTCACAGAGTTCCCTTTTCGAGAATAAGCATGAAATCGAAAAGCAGGTATGTCTCTTTGTGGATGCTCGGCTTCTTGACGCTTTTGTGCGCAGGATGTACTGGAGCCATCGAAGACCGCCCGCCGCTCGTCGTTGACGCGGATTTCGAGCTTGTATTCAGTCACAGATACAGCGAACTCGTCCTCGTGCGGGCGAACGGAGAAAGTCCGGCACCGCTCGTTTCCTCGGAGACGGCGGTCATCGCTCCGCGCTTTTCGCCGTGTGGAGAGAAGCTTGCCTTCTACGACGTCGGCACATCGGATCTCCCGGTGAGCTCGACGCGTGTGGCGCTAGCCGTTGTGTGGGTCGGGGGTGAGGACGAGGGCGAGAAGAACCCGGAGGAGCAGGCGGAAGTCCGGAACGTCTCGTTCGGGCTGCCGCAGTTCGACCTCGACCACCGTCTGATGATCGACGACGTGATTCCTCCCCTGTGGGAACCCGGCGGAGAGTCGCTCATCGTGGCGCACGGAAGCGGCATCGAGCGGATCGCGCTTTCCGGCAAGCGGTCAAACCTCATTGAGGCGGATCCCGTCACCGCTGTGACGCTTTCTCCCCGCGGAGATCACATCGTCTACTCGACTGGGGTGAACATCTTTGTCCTCGACCGGAACGGAGACGGGCAGGAAGCGCTCTTGAGTGAGGGCTTCGTTCCGAAGTTCGGCAACCGGAGCATACGCGCCGTGGCGGTTTCGCCGGATGGGGGAGAGATCACCTTCGGGCTGGGGCGCGAAGTGTTTGTTGTCGACGTCAGGTCGAAGACGGCGCGAAAAACATTCGAGGCCAGCCACGGCGTCTATTGGATCGCGTATCTCCCCGGAGGTCGAGAAATCGTCTTGCTCTCGGGAAAAGAGGATCGTCGCAGAGGGTTGGTGTCGCCGTGGATGTCCGGTACGAGCGGCGAGTACTCGCTGTTTGTCGCCGCAGCGGAAGGGGAATTCAGCCACGAGTTGTTCTCGGCGCACCTGATCGATGTTCGGGACGCGCGCCCCGATCTTTCGCCCGACGGACGGTACGTGAGCGTCGCTGTGAAGGACGGAGCCGTAAAGGAAATCGTGCTCGTGGCAACCGATGGCTCGGGTGTGATGAAGCTCACCTCTCACGGCCCCAACGCGTTCGCTTCGTGGCGGCCCGTACGCTAGCCGTGTCTCTTCGGCCGGTTCGGGGTGTCCTTTGCGTTTGCGAGGATCTCCTCCATCCGATCGATCATGTTATCGAGTCCGTGTCTTTGGAATGCGTCACGCCGCGCGGCTGCGCCCAGTCTCTCTCTCACACCCGCATCGGTAACGAGTCGCCGAAGATGACCGGCGAACTCGGCGTCGTTTCCCTTTTCGGCCAGAAGGGCCGTTTCGCCCTCGACCACGACCTCGGGGACACTGCTCGCGCGATAGGCCACGCACGGTTTTCCCGCCGCTCCGGCTTCTGCGAGGACGTAACCAAATCCTTCGATGAACGACGGCAGTGCGAGCACGTCGATGGCGGCCATCCATTGGTGGATTCGATCGACGAACCCGCAGAATTCGACTCGGTCACCGACGTGGAGATGCTCGGTTTCCGTCCGGAGTCTGGCCTCATCGCGTCCCGTCCCCGCGATCGCAAGCCGCCAGGGAAGGCGGGCGAACTCCGGCGACGATAGCGCGCGAAGGAGCACGTCGATGCGCTTGCGTCCGATGAGCTGGCCGGCGTAGCCCACGACGACACGATCCCCGTTTGGATTCAGACGTTTTCGCCAAGGTCCCGGATCGAGCGACTCGTAATCCGTAAGATCTATCCCCTTGTAGAGCACGCTCACACGGCTCGTGTCCAGCCACGGCGCCGAAGCGAGGGTCGTCGCCAGCGTGGCCCGGCTGTTCACGATGATGTGGCTCGCGACCTTTGTGTAGAACCACCTGTAGCGGGTCTTGTTTTTCACCGGGTCGTCGCACTCGCGCGTGTGGATCACGGTGGCGGCGGTCCCCGATAGACGTGCGGCAAGCCCCGTGGTTCGAAGGTCCTTGTCGAACGTCGTGACGACAAAATCGTAAGGGTGGCGGCGGATGTGGAGAGCGAGTGGCAGAACGGTCCACGGCGCGGCGTCCGCGCGAACGCGAACCTCGCGGACGGGAAGCCCCCTTTGCCGCGCGCGTTCGGCCAGCGGGGAACCGGGGAGGGTCTGGATGACGACGTGGTGACCGCGGCGGGTGAGCCCGTGGGCGAGCTCGACGATGAACCGCTGGGCACCGCCCCATATGCGGATCGAGTCCGAGACGAGAATCCGATACGAAATGGGCGTTTTCATGGGCACAGAACTCTATGCCCGCTTCGACGCCGTGTGCATGAGCGCGCTCCAACAGGTGCGCGGGGATGGGAGCGGGGAAGCGGACACCGAATTCTTATCATATAACGCGGTGCAAGACAAAGGGAACGAGGGAATCGCAGAAACGAACAAGAACTCCAGGCCGTTGACACACCGGCGGGCGTCGGGGATACTCTTTGCGCTCGACCCGGTCGCGCGGTTTTTGCCGGCGGCCAAAGGGAGGGACGGATGACCGGAGAAGTGGAACGATCGAACAGGGGAACCGAATACGTTCTCTTTGCGGCCGTCGTGTTTTGCGTTGCGTGCGCGTTTTTCATGATGGACTATGTTCCCGACGACTCGTACATCTCGTTTCGCTACGCGGAAAATCTCGCCAACGGTCACGGTCTTCGATTCAATCCTACCGAGCAGCCCGTTGAAGGTTACAGCAATCTGCTTTGGATCCTCCTGTGCGCCCTTCTCCACGCATTCGGGTTCAATCTCCCGGATGTTGTTCCGACGGTCGGTGTTCTCCTGAGCATATTCAATGTGACGCTCCTCTGGGCGCTCTATCGGAGGCGCGGACTCCCGGCGCTCCAGATGCTTTTCCCTCTTCTCGTGCTCGCCGGCTCGGGACCCGTGGTCATGTACGCGGTCTCGGGGATGGAAATGCCGCTGTACGCGTTTCTGCTTCTCCTGATGCTTTTTTTTCTGGACTCCGTTCTGTCGCGCGGGAGATTCGCCGACTACGTTCTTCTCGTCGCTGCTTCCTTCCTCCTCTCTCTGTGCCGACCCGAAGGTATGACGGCGTTGCCCATCGCGGTTGCGGCGATCCTGTGGCTGAGAAGGCGAAAGACCGGAGAGACCCGCGGCGAGACACGCTGGAGGAGAAAGCTTCTGCTCTCGCTTCTGGGTTTTGCCGTGTGCTTATCGGTTTATCACGGCTGGCGAGTCGTTTATTTCGGGGAGTGGCTCCCCACACCCCTCCTGTCGAAGGGGGGAGGAGGCGTCTCTCTCGTCTTCGCGTGGGCGGAGAATCTGAAATTCTACTTTGTCAAACACATGTACTACACACCTCCGCTGGGATACTACTTCATCGCGCTGTTCATCCTGTCGATCACGGGGCTCAAGCTGTCGCGGTCGGTGGGAGGGTTGAAAAGAACGGAGGCTGTCGCCGTTGTCGTGGTCGCGGTTTACACATTGATCTACTTCAACTTCAAGGACTGGATGCCCGGGATGAGATACCACTCCCCGTACATCGCCGTCTTGCTGCTCCCGGCGGCCCACATTCAGACGCCGTTTTTTGCCGGACAAAAACTGCAGCGCTCAATGGTTCCGTTCTGGCTCGTCGGCCTTGCCGCCGTTGTGTTGAATCTGGGAGTTCTCGCCGAGCTTCGAGTCGTCGCGCACATATCGGAATCGAGCAATCAGGTGTGCGCCGTGGCGCTCGGCAAGTGGCTGAAGAAAAACATGCCGGCGGATGCCGTCTTGGCCACGAGCGATGTGGGAGCCATCCCGTATTTTTCGGGACTCGAGACGATCGATATCAACCCCCGGTCGCTCACCGACATCTACATCGCCAAGAACGGATTTTCCGTCGACTACGTCGCCAAAAGGGATCCGGATGTCATCATCGTGCCGTCGCGGAGCTTCGCGGTGGCCAAGTTCTACCCGGAGCATTTCGAGATGGCAAGCGACATCAGATTCGATAAGACCCGTCTCATCGGCGTGTCGAGGTCGGACTGGTACGAGGACCGGTCCTACTGGGTGTACGTGAAAAAAAGCTTTCCGGAGCTGACCGACGAACAGGTGACGACCTTTCCCCATGGGCTGGGGAGCCTGACGAGAGTGTACAAATAGCAGAGAAGCCGTTCCGCCCGCGAGGAACAAAGCTGCGGCTGATTCACCGAGGTTCGATCGCCGCGGCTGAAAACTCTTCGCACGCGTCGGCGGCCCCACTGGAATTGAAACCATGCTGGAGCGTCTTTTCCATCTCGAAGAACAGGGGACAAACGTACGGACGGAGATCCTCGGTGGCGTCACCACGTTCATGACGATGGCCTACATCGTCTTCGTCAACCCGACCGTGCTCTCGGGCACGGGGATGGATTTTGGCGCCGTGATGACGGCAACGTGCCTCGCGGCCGCGGTCGCCACTCTTGCGATGGGCCTATTGGCGAACTACCCGATCGGTCTTGCGCCGGGGATGGGAGAGAACTTCTTCTTCCTCACCGTGTGTCTCACGATGGGTGTCTCGTGGCAAGTGGCGCTCGCTGCGGTGTTCGTGTCCGGTGCCGTCTTTGTGCTCCTCACGTTTCTGCGCATCCGTGAGATGATCATCGATGGGGTGCCCGCCGCCCTCAAACACGCGATCGCGGTGGGGATCGGGTTGTTCATCGCTTTCATCGGCCTCACCGGAGCGGGGATCACGGAGAAGTCCGACACGGGGATCGCCATGCGGTTGGGCGATCTCTCGAGGACGCCGGTGATACTCGCCTGCGTCGGTCTGCTCTTTACGGTGACCCTCATGGCGCGTCGTATCAAAGGGGCGATCCTCATCGGGATCGTCTTCACCACAGCCCTCGCGTGGATTTTCGGGCTCGTCGAGTGGCAGGGGCTTGTTTCGACACCGCCGTCGATGGCCCCGACGCTTTTCAAGCTCGATCTTCGCGGGCTCTTCGACGCGGCAATGATCCCGGTGATCGTGATCTTTCTTTTCATGGCGGTGTTCGATGCGATCGGCACGCTCATCGGCGTGAGCGAACGCGCGGGTTTTCTCAAAGATGGGAAGCTCCCGCGCGCCACGCGGGCGCTTCTTGCAGATTCGTCGGGGACCGTTGTGGGGTCGCTCTTCGGCACGTCGACGGTGACCGCGTACATCGAGAGCGCGACAGGCGTCGAAGCCGGTGCGAGAACGGGGCTCGCCAGCGTCGTGACCGGAGCGCTTTTCGTCCTCGTCCTCTTTTTCTCGCCGATCGTCAAGATGGTGGGAGGGGGAGTTGCCGTCGGCGGAGGCGTTCTTCAACCGATCACGGCCCCGGCGTTGATCGTGGTCGGCTGTCTCATGGTGGGGAGCATCCGCCATATCGACTGGTCGGATTTCACCGAAGCGTTTCCCGCGTTTCTCGTGATGATCGGGATACCCTTCAACTGGTCGATTGCCGACGGAATCGCCTTTGGGTTCATCAGCTATCCCGCGCTCAAACTGCTGACGGGCCGGTGGCGGGAAGCCACCGCGCTCGTGTACATCCTCGGGCTGCTCTTCATCGCACGGTACGTGTTTCTGTGACGGCCCTCTGGTCCGCGGGTCCGACGGTTTTTCTTGTCCTGACCAGGATCGTGCGAGGGCGCGAGGGGGGGCGCGTCTATCTCGGCCCCGAGGTTCTTCTCGTTCTCTCACAACTCCCGGAGCGCCACGATCACGGGCACGCGCGCCGCGCGGACCGCCGGCGGTATCCCGCCGACGACACCCATGACGAGCGAGAAAACGATCCCGCTTGCGAGAACCATGGGGGTCACGCGGAACGAAAACGCGAGGTATGAGAAACTCGCCCAGTTCAAAGTGCCCGTCGTGAAACCGTTGAAGGGGAGTGCGGCGAGGCATCCCACCGCACCGCCGGTGAGAGCGATGAAAATCGATTCGAAGAGGAACGACGTGACGATGTTCGCGGGGCTGAAGCCGAGGGCCTTGAGCGTCCCGATCTCCGCGGAGCGGGCGGACACGGCGGAATACATCGTATTGAGCGCCGCAAACACAGCTCCGACGGCCATGATCCCCGCGACCAGGAATCCGAGCACACGGATGATCTTCGATATCATCCGCGACTGTTCCGCGTAGAACGTCGCCTCGCGGAAAACGTCGAAGGTGAGACGCGGATCCGAGGTCACAGCGTCCTTGAATTTCTTGAAGTCATCGACCGACGCAAGCCTGACCGTGGCCGATTGAAAAACGTTCTCCGGGCGGTTGTAGATCTGGTTGAGCACGGTCGCGTCGCACCACACTTCGGAGTCGAAAGCGCTCCCGCCCGCGTCGAACACTCCCACGATCGTCCACCGCCCGCCCCCGAAATCGACCGCCGAGCCGAGCTCGAATCCCCGGTACGTGCCGGGGACGTTTTTCCCGACGACGAGTTCGGTTAACCCGCTCTGTATGAAACGCCCCTGGACGATGCGGACGTCCGGCCGGACTTCGAGGGCCCTCGGCGAGATGCCTCGTATTTGAACGTTGGCGTCGGAGCCCGAAGAGGCAAGCGGGAAAGCGCCGATCACGACGACCTCGGCGCTCACCAGAGGATCCCCGGACGCGGAGCGCGCGACACCGGGAGCATCCGCGATTACGCGAGCCTGATCGAGCATGACCACGCTCATCATCTCGGTGTTGGCCCCGCCTCTGAGTATGAGAGCGTTCTGCGGCGAACCCGACGCGACCAACGTCGACCGGAATCCCTGGGCCATGGCGAGCATGACGATGAACACGCCGACGGTGCCGGCGATGCTCAGCACGGCCACGAGCGTCGATGGCCAGCGGTTGACGATGCTTCTCACGTTGTAATTCACCGGTATCGCCATGCTCACACCCTCCTCAGTGCGTCTACGATCTTGAGGCGCATCGCTCCGACGGCGGGAATGATACCCGCCGCAGCGCCCGCCGCGAGCGCGAGCGCGAAACCCAACGCGAGCGAGTCAGTGGGGAGATAGAAGAACGACAGCATCCCTCCCGTCGGATCACCCGACAGTGTGAAGAGCTTGGCCAGCGCAAGGCCGATTGCCCCGCCGATCGCCGCAAGAGTAAGGGATTCCGCCATGACGAGGCCAAGGATCGACGCGTCGGTAAACCCGACGGTTTTCATGACGGCGATCTCCGCGGTGCGCTCGCGGACGGCGGTCGCCAGCGCGTTACCCGTGACGAGCAGCAGGGTGAAGAACACCACGCTTCCGATCGAAAGGATGAGGAGCCGTATGTTGCCGATCTGGTTCGCGAATCCGGCGGCGAAGCTCTTTTCGGTCTCCGTCTTTGTTTCGCTCGGAGAGTTCGAAAAGCGGTCATCGATCGTCTTCGCCACCGCCACGGCGTTCGCCGGATCATCGACTTTTGCAACGTACCACCCGACGGTGCCCTTGTAGAACGGCCGCTGTTCCTCGAGGTACTTGTACTGAAACCAGAACTCCGGTGTGATCATCTCCTCCCGCTGCGCGTCATAAATGGCCCGGACATTGAACTCCCACGTCCCCGTCCAGACCGTGCCCTGAAGGGGGACTCGGTCGCCGATTTTGAACCCGTACTTCTTGGCGACGGGAGGACTGATGATGCACCCCTGCCGATCTTCGACGAAAGCCTTCCAATCCGCGTCCGGGATGATGTACTCGGGATAGACCTTCCGGTACGCTTCGGTATCGATGGCATAGTTGGGGAAGAAATTCTTCATGTCCTGATAATACCCGCCGAACCACGTCGCAAACGTCACTTCCGCAACATTGGGCATCTGGCGGATCACATCCCGGTAGGAATACGGGAGCGGCATGATGAGAGAGATCCGGTTTCGGACGACGAGCCGATCGGCGCCGGCAACGTCGACCCCTGAGCTCAACGCGGTTTTGATCGTGACGAGGACACCGAAGAGAAAAAGCGCCACCGTGAAAGAGCCGATCGTGAGGGCCGTGCGGAGCTTCTTCCGTCTGAGGTTGACGAATACGATGTGGAAGTACTTCATCGCGGACTTTCCTCCGCCTTGGATGCGATCGGCTTCTCTGCGGCGTATTCGAGGAGCGTCCCTTTGTCGAGGTGGAGGATCGTGTCCGCCCGTTTGGCCGCGACCGGGTCGTGCGTCACGAGAAAGACGGTCTTGCCGAACTCCTTGGAGAGCTTGCCGATGATGTCGAGAATCTCGTCTCCCGACGCGCGGTCGAGATCTCCAGTCGGCTCGTCGCAGAGAAGAATCGTCGGATCGGCGACGATGGCGCGCGCGATCGCCACACGCTGCTCCTGCCCGCCGGAGAGCTGGCGGGGGTAGTGGCGCGTGCGGTCGGAGAGGCCCACGAGCGCGAGCGCGTCATCGACGTGCCGTCTGCGCTCGGGTTTCGAAAGACCCGTGAGAAGCAGCGGGAGCTGGACGTTTTGGAACGCGGTCAAGACGGGGATGAGATTGTACATCTGGAAAATGAACCCGATGTGGCGGGAGCGCCAGGCGGCGAGCTTTCGCCCGGAAAGGGCGCTGATCTCCTCGCCGGCGATGCGAACGCTGCCGGCACTGGGAGCGTCGAGCCCGCCGATGAGATTGAGGAGCGTCGTTTTGCCCGAGCCCGAGGGGCCCATGAACGCGATGAATTCTCCCTGCTCGACGTCGAGGTTGAGGCCCCTCAAAACGTCGATCTCCTCCTCCCCACGGTGATATTTCTTGTCGAGGTTCCTGATCTCGACGAGGGCTCCCTTTCCTCCGCTGTCCAGCCGTGCCATGGATATCCCTCCGTTGGAAACCGCGTTCTCGGGTTGACTACTTTGGGTTCTACTTTCGCGCGGACACACGCTCGCCGTCGTGGAGATTCTCCCGAGGCTGCGTGATAACTTGCTCTCCCGGTCTGAGTCCGGCGAGTATCTCGATATCCGTGCCGCGTTCGCGGCTCGTCCGCACCGCCCGTCGCTCGGCTCGTCCGTCTCTCGCCACGAATACATACGATTGTTCCCCGTCGCGATGGACCGCGTCACGCGGAATGAGAACCGCCGCGGCGGCCAGAGAATCGGGCGCTCCCTCGAGAAAAGACACTTTCACTCCCATGTCCGGCAGGATGCGCGGGTCGAGCTCGTCGAAGCGGATACGAACCTTGACCGTGGCCTTCTGCCGATCCGCGGTGGGGATGACCGTTCGCACCGTCGACGGGATTCTCCAATCGGGGTACGCGTCGAGGACCGTCTCGACGCGCTGCCTGGGGGTCACACGCGCGATGTACGACTCGCTGACG
>Ga0315275_10000194_pt1 | contig 49128 bp, 46 predicted proteins | sample YL17G03_0_MG_FD_205557 | JGI IMG/M metagenome (GOLD analysis project Ga0315275, IMG submission 205557) | Sediment microbial communities from Yellowstone Lake, YNP, Wyoming, USA - YL17G03_0 | ecosystem: Environmental > Aquatic > Freshwater > Lake > Sediment | place: USA: Wyoming | collected... | reverse complement strand
GTCAACGCCAGGACTTTGTCAGCCACCGCCACTGCGGCGACAGTCCCCGCGGAGACTTTTAAGAACTGCCTGCGTGACACAAACATTGGTAACACCTCCTAACAGTTGAGGGCTTCAACAAGCCCACGCGACTTCATTGACATACAGCGGAAATTCAGACCACTCCTCTTCCTCAAGAGAGCTGTCCGAAAGCAGGAAGAACCGAACATGCCATCGGCCGATGAATCATGGCCAAGACCATAAGTTTGCATTGCGTTCCAGACATCATGGGCCTTCTATGTTCGCAATATGCGCACCAAATTCGATAGATCTAATATATTTAGGTGAAGTGTAATAAGTGATTGAATAGTAAGCTGAAAGATGCGCTAAAAATGATCGTTGAAGACGATCCAGATATGTGTCGCTGGGTACCCGCCGTATCACTCGCTAAGCGCGAACCACACCTCATGAAATAAATGCTCAATAAATCAATAGTTTGATTGCAGTATTCGCTCGTTACCTTTTGGTAGCGTTTTTATACCATTGTAACGGAGGTAACTAGATAACAATGATGACGAAGGCCTGCTAGATTGCTTGACAGCTTCATTCCTGCTCAGTAGAATTCCACCCTCTGACAGACTGTGATTGAGCGGGAATAGCTCAGTGGTAGAGCATCGCCTTGCCAAGGCGAGGGTCGCGGGTTCAAATCCCGTTTCCCGCTCCAATATTCAGTCTTCTTCTCAAGATACCTTCCTCTCCCCGTGCATCATGATGGGGACCACTACTCCGTTTCCCGGCCGGAGCACTTTCCTCCACAGGTCGTGCGGACCACAAACATGATTGACGCAATCTTTGCATCGGTCAAAGAGGCCGTTCGTATTCTGCATGGCGTTGCGCACTACACTCCGGTGCTAACCAGTTGTCAGCTTGATGTGCTAGCCGGTGCGCGGGTCTTCCTCAAGTGTGAAAACTTCCAGCGCGTCGGCGCCTTTAAATTTCGCGGGGCATACCACGCGGTCGCCCGGTTGATGTCCTCGCAGCCGTCTCGTGTGTTTGCGGCGGTCTCGTCAGGGAATCATGGGCAAGGACTCGCGCTGGCTTGTCGTCTTCAGGGAGCCACCGCGCATATCGTGATGCCCAAACCGTTTTCTGCCATGAAGCATCGTGCGGTTCTGGGCTATGGGGCGCAGGTGCACGTGGTCGAAGATCGGAACTGTGCTGATAAAAAGTTGCGCGAACTTGCGGGTGACTATCAGGCGGTCGTGGTCCACCCGTTTAACGATCCGTTCGTGATAGCCGGTCAAGGGACGGTGATGGTTGAGTTTGTCGATCAAGTTGCCGATCTCGACATCGTGCTAGCCCGCATTATTCATGACGGTTCGTCGCGAGATCGCCCGAAAGCGCGTTCCTCGTGAAGCGTATCTCGTTGGGGATAAGAGCGTATGGCTCGTATAGCAGAAGAGGAGAGCGTATGGCTTATGGCCGATAGCCTGCCCTAGAACAGTACGAGATCGTCTTTGTCCGTGCTATACGCCATAAGCCATAAGCTCCCGTCCTCCGCTATATGCTCTTTTCTTCGGACGAGATACGAACGACGCTTCACGCGCAAGGCAGAACCGTATCGTTCCCATGCCCAACACGAACACGCTTGCCGATGGCCTTCGAACGAGTCTTGGGGAGCTGACCCTCCCGATTCTCCGTCGGCACGTGACGGGGTTCTTTACGGTGGGAGAAGAGGAAATTGTACAGGCAATGCAATTTGCCTATGAGCGACTCAAGCTTGTGATCGAACCCGCGAGTGCGGTGGCGTTGGTTCCACTGCTCAGGCAAGAGCCTCAACTCGTCGGCAAGCGAGTCGGTGTGGTGCTTACAGGGGGCAATGTGGAGTGGTTGCGGCCCTGGCCACGTCTGGACGGGACCGAGACTATGCAGCGATAGTGTGGTTAGCGGGCTGCGTGTGTGAGGGATTGTAGCCGCCCCACCTGTTCAGCTGCACGAGAGAGTTCGCTCGGGGTGAGCGGGGTTCGACTAAATCGTCCCTGATGGTAGAGGGCGGTCACGTCAGCCACCATGGGACCGGCTGCCTTCCATTCCTGTTCAACCAGTCTGGTAAATTCACTGGCTGTGGCAGCTGGAGGTTTGTTCACGCCGTGTCTCTCCACCGTACGAAGCATGCGGGTATAGAGCTGGACGATCGCAAGCTGCGGGTGCGCTGTCGGAAGATGTGTGGCGGCCCAGAGCCCAATCCTATCCCGAAGCATGAGGAGGAGCAAGGCCAGGCCGACCACCGTCACTCCCGTGACAAGTCCCAGCGTGCCAGGCTGGAACGTTCGGGCCATACGCGTCAGCCGGCTGAGGACCTGGCTTATCGGGGCACTCAGCGACGAAACCCAGCGACTCACTCTTTCACGCAACGCATCACTGCCTTCTCGTACTCCATGAACGACTGCCAGTTGATCCTTCACGCTGTAACGGACGAACAGGCGATCCCACTGTAATCGAAGAGATTCCCCGAGTCGGTGAATGGATTCCCATCGCGAGGTCGCAACCGCTGCGCTGACGGAGGGGGTGGGATCCATGGTGATCCAACCTGAGTGAGGAAAGTAGACCTCGACCCAGGCATGGGCATCCCGCTGGCGCACGGTGAAATACCCCCCGTATTCGTTCCATTCCGTGGCCAGGAATCCTGTCACCAGTCGAGCGGGAATCCCTACGGTCCGCAGCATCACGACCATGGCGGTTGCGTAATGTTCGCAGTACCCGGTCTTGCGTGTAAAAAGAAATTCCTCGAGCGGATGACTGAGCGTGGCCGTGTCAGCTTCAAGGCTATAACGATAATTATTCAAGAGATGTTGCTGGATCGCCAGCGTTCGCCCGAATGGGGTCGTGGCCTGTTGGCTGACGCGATTCGCCAAGTCTGCGACCTGCTGCGACCCCATGGGAACCTGAAGGTAGTGGGAACGGATTGAGTCGGGGTAGGCCAGGATCGACGCGGTTCGTTCGTCTGCGACGAGCTGTGGAACTTGAGAGGTGACGGAGTATCGGATGCGGGAAGAAGGAGGAAATGGCAAGTGGAGCCCACCCATGGCATCGGCCTGTACGGTGAGAAACCCGCCGCTCACGAGTTCCGCGAATGGCGCGGCAAACAGGACTGCGGTATCGAGCGTTTCCAGCAGGATGTCTTGGCGGATCGTTCCTGACAGGCTGTCTGAAGGACGGCTGCCGGCTGGGCGAGCGAGGAATGTTCCATCAGCCACAAGACTCAACGAGCGCCGGCGGGTTCCGCTGTGCCTCCATGATCGTCCATTGTACTGATCGTAGGCGAGGCCTCTTAGGTAGAGGCGATCTTTTTCAACAGCGGGTTGGTCCGGTAATTCAACCCGCATGACGATCTGAGGATCTTGTTTGACTGACCCGATCGTCCCCAGGTCGACCTGATCGGAAAACCCCGTCGTCCGCAGTGCCTCCCCGCTCGTCTTCTGCAGTACGCCCGCACCGATGCGAGGGATGAGAAAGAAAATGGCGAGCGTCAGGGCAACCGCCAGGATGGCGGTTCCGTTCGTCAGCCAAAAGAAGCGATGAGTGATGCGGCTCGGGAATGTCGTTTGACAGGCTGCCGTGCTCGTGGGTGTGACGACAGCAGGGGTTTCGGCCGTCTCTTGGGTCAAATGATAGAGCAAGAGTGTCCAGACAGCCGCGAGCAGATACAGCAGAAAAATTGGGACATACCACGCATCGGTCGTGAGTGCCGCGGAAGCCAGAATTGCCATGAGACTAATGGCGTAGAGGTGCCGATAATCACGCCGCTGTTGAAGAGTGAGCAATTTGATACCCAGCAGCATGATCAAAAAGTGGATACCAGCTGGGAGGAGGTCTCGTGATACCACGGTGAGATCGATCAACAATATGACAAAGGCGCCGATCAACAGGACATTCCATAAGGTTGGCGAGACGGTGACTTTTCCCATAGCCCGTCGAACGAAAAGGACCCCTCCTGCGTGAAGCAGCGAGACGGTGAGGATGATCGCTATGGGGAGGGCGAGCCAGAGCGGGACGCTCTGCGCAAGCACGAGTCCGCTTAAAGCTGTGGCGGCAAGGAGGACGGAACTGAGGGCAAAGGCTTGATCAAAAGGCATGTGTCAATTCTTCGAGTTGCGTGGCATGGAGCACCCGATCGGCTTGCACCGTGTTTGCGTGTGCCGCCTGGTCCGACCAGGGTACGACCGCCACCGTGTAGCCCCGCTCGCCTTCGTGGGTGAGCGGAAGGTGCTCGCCATGCTGGCCGACTCCACTGATTTCGGGTGGCTGCCGTTTGCATAACGCCAACAGGCGCAGCATCGCCAAGAGATGAGCGGATCCCAGCCCAAGTCCTGAGTCTTCTGTCCCAACGATGAGTCGCACAGGGTAGGCCCGCTCTGTCAGTTGCCAGAGGAGTGATGCCACGAACGTCACGCTTCGTTCGAATAGGGGCTCGTGTTCTTCGGGGGCCACGATTGAGAGGACGACTGTGATGCGTCGTTGATCCTCCGCTTCGGTTTCCCGCACGATCAGCTGGGACGTGCGGGCAGTTGTCATCCAATGGATGGCTCGCGAGTCATCGCCTGGTTGATACAAGCGGAGATTATACAATTGGGTCCCATGTCCTCGTCGTGGGAGGGACTCTCCTTGCCCTTCGCTGACCAATTCATCGACGAATCGCAAGGTAAGCGGCTTGATGGGAGGACTGACGAGCAGATGTGCTTCCGTGGAGTAGAGCCCTTTCTTGAGAAACAATCCAAAGGGGAATAGCGTCTGCGCCCTGATACCTTCGAACCGGATCCAGCCCCGTTTTGTGGCAAGCAGTGGATAGGACAAGAGCACGGAACTCTGCGGGGGCAGGAGGTGAATAGAAAGACCTCGGTCGACATCTTGGCCTTCGACGACATCGAGTAGACGCAGGGAAAAACTGGGCAGGTGCCGGTTCCGGTTGGCGACCGAGAGGGTGAGGGTGGTCGGCTCGTTGGCCATGATGAGATCGGGCACATGCCGGCGAAATTCCAAACGACGAAGACAGTGCTCCGAGAGCAATCCGGAGATCACGATGAAACTGAGCATCATCGCGAGGAGTAAGTAAAACAGATTGTTGCCGGTGTTGATGGCAGCGAGCCCGATCCCGAATGTGAAGAGAAGAAACCTGGTCCCTTCAGACGTGAGACGAATCGACCGCCGTCGGGACATGCCCCAGACAAAGGAGAGGGCTGGGGAGGCATGGAGGTTGAGGAGTGGGTATCTCACGCGCGTAGCTCATCCAGTTGGCCAGCTGGCAGGATGCTGAAAAAGTCCGCCAGCTTCGTTCTCGCATCGTTCAGACCCTCAACGTACCCCAAGGGTACGCCTCGGGCCTTCACTCGCTGCGGCCTTGCTGGACAGACTTTTTGAGCATCCTGCGGGACGGTTCTGCTGTTATGCCAGGCGAAAGGATACTCGAAGTTCGCGCGTGCCAAAATAGTTGTTCCACGCTCGGCTAGACAGGAACGGGAACGGTCTCGACGATGTCGAGCACCATACGCTCCGCCTGTTCGAAGCTCTGTGTCCGCATGCCATGGGTCCGGTTCAGCATGACGCGGTGGGACAGCACGATCGGCGCCAGTTCCTTAATGTCGTCGGGGAGGCAATAGTCGCGTCCGCGGACGACCGCCAATGCCTTGGCCGCTTTGCTCAGCCCCAGCGCTCCGCGTGTGCTGACCCCCAGGGATAAGAGCTCGCTCTGACGGGTCGCTTGCACGATCGCAAGCAGATAGTCCGTTAAGCTCTCTTCCATGTGGACCTGATCCACGCGGGCCTGCAATGCCAATACTTCGTGGGCTGACAGTACCGCTTCAAGTGTTTCAGCGGGATGCAACGAATGCGGACGGTCGAGCACCTTCCTCTCTTCCTCGAGCGTGGGATACCCAATACAGAGGCGCATCAGAAACCGGTCGAGTTGGGATTCCGGAAGGGGGAACGTCCCGTGATATTCAGCAGGGTTCTGCGTCGCGATGACCATAAAGGGCTGCTCAAGCGGATGCGTCTGATTATCGACGGAAATCTGTGCTTCACTCATCGCTTCCAGGAGACTGCTCTGGGTCTTCGGCGTGGTGCGATTGATCTCGTCGGCCAGTACGACGTTGGCGAAGATCGGACCCGGTATGAACTCAAATCCCTGTTTTTGCCGGTTAAACATGGAGACGCCGACGATGTCGGAAGGCAAGAGATCGCTCGTGAATTGAATGCGCTTGAACGTACAGTCAAGCGACCGGGCCAAGCTGTGCGCCAGCGTGGTTTTGCCGACGCCAGGAACATCTTCGAGCAGAAGATGGCCACGGGCCAAAAGGCAGACCACCGCCATCTCGATGACATGGGATTTCCCCTTGATGACCAGCGCAATATTGTCCTGGATCGCCCGGATGGTGTGAACTGAGCTCATGTGGGATTAGTGGTCCTGGTAGTTCGGGAATGCCTGGTGATCTGACACGATCGAAGTCTAACAAAGGGTCTGGAGACGGTCAATTTTCACGTGAGTTTTTGCATCGGCCAGTCTGGAGATGGCGACTGGTAGTGTTTTGCACCGGTGGGGCTGTTCGCGTTCAGCTCTATTCTGGTACGAGGATCAGCATCCAGGGAGGGGTTTCTTCCACCATGTCAGAAAACCGTCGGGCGGTACTACTGGCGGGAATTCCCGGAAAGACGGCTCCACGGCGAATCTGAACGGAGCGGAAACGATAGGAGGGGTCCTGCGTCGGGTGAAGGGGGAGGACTCGTGGAATCTGTCTGCGTAACGGGCCGCAGTCTGACAGGTTCAGGGTCTCGCCGAGCGCAAGGCGCGAGAGCCGCTCGAAGATCTGGCCGAAAATCGTCGGGAGATTGTCTGGTGTGAACGGCTGATTGTCCGGACGATAGCGGGCGTCGTCGAGGAGTTGTGCCAGAGTTTCCCAGAAGACCTGGGTATCGACGGCTCCGAGGACACAGAGGAGGCCTCGGCGCGCCAGCAGGTCGAGCAGGGCGAGGGGGCCTCGAATCTCGAACTTCCATGGCGGAAAGAGGAGTGCACGGTCCCCATGCTGGACCTCCAGGGCCGGTTCGCCGGAAAGGTGGGTCTGCCGGAACGTGCCTTTCGTTCGATGGAGCTCTTGAGTGATGATCTGATCGGACAATCGGGTCGGTTCGTAGGCAAACGTGGGTGTCGCGGGAGCCCAGCAGGTCGCGATCGTATAGCGGGGTGCGAGCTTCCCAGCCTGGTCGAGGTTGCCCAGGTCGAACATGTCCTGGTTCCCGTAGAATTGAAACGAGAGCCCAGTCCGAGACCGCAGACCGTTGAGTCTCTCCCGTTCCGGATGGAGTGGACCTCCCAGCTGTGAGCCTGGCTGAAGCCGATCAAGCGCATGAAGAATCAACTCGCGCTGTCGCTGTTGAAGGGGGGCCACGTATTGCTCGACCAGTTCCGTGGCAAACGAGAGGTCGCCGGCCCCCAGATCGAGCAGGGAGGCCACGTCTGCATCGAGCAGCAGGTCAAAGGGATTGGAGTGTGAGCGGGCGAACACCTCAATCTCTTCGCTCCGCAGGGAGGTCGCTGGCCACTGAGACGTCGGGCCCTCAACGAGGCCGAACCACACACAGAGGGCCCGTACGGCTTTTGTCGGGGGGAGGCCTGTGAGTTCTTTGAGTCGGGGGCCGGGGAGATCCTGAATTCGTACGGCCTCTGCGTTTCCCAACGCCAGGGTGATCGCATCACGAATGATGACGGGAAGATCGACGCGGTGGGCTTCTTCGATCACCCGTTTCAACGTCGCAGTGAGCTGCTTTGCCTCAACAAGTTTGCGTGAGGCCTCCCACTCCTTGTCGCGTTCCTGCAAGAGCTGGGTGACCTGTGAACGAAAGTCTGCAAGGATCTGTGCGGTGGAATTCATGAGTCGGTTGGTGCTGGGCGCGTGATAGTAGATCTGTCAATGTCAGTTGGTGATTGTGTGGCAGCATAACGACCTGGTCCATGAGCGTCAAGGTTGTCGTCTTGCCGTTCCGAGAGACCTGTGTTAGGTAGAGGTTATGTGCAAGACACCAGTGCTGTTCGCTACGCGAGCAATCCTCGTCACATACAAAGTGCTGTTGGTCGTCGGGGCATTGTGGATGACCGTGGCCTGCACGAGTGGAGGGGGTGCCAGATCTTCTGTCGCCTCACAGGACGGGCGTCATGCGCCGTTCATGGAATGGCAGGTCATTGATACGGCGACGGGTCAACCGGTCTCTCTTGACCAGTGGACGGCGTTGTTGCTCCAGCAAGACATCATTTATCTTGGCGAGGAACATCACAATCGATTTCATATCGATGCGGCGATGACGGTGCTGCGGAGGCTGAAGGCGGAGGGACGTACGCCGGTCTTGGCCATGGAAATGTTCGGCTGGGACGGCCAGGCGGCACTGGATCAATATCTTTCCGGTTCAGAAATGAACCGCCAGGAATTCCTAGAAGCCGTCCGGTGGCAACAGAACTGGGGTGGTCCGTACGAGGATTATGAACCGCTGGTTCGGTTGGCAAAAGAAGACCATTGGGCTGTGGATGCCATGAATCCTCCGAAGGCGTTGGTGAGGATCGTCGCCAAGAATGGCTTGGCTCAGGCGGAGTCTGACCCAATGATGGCGCAGTGGGGCATGAAGGATGAAGCCATTGTCGATGATCCGATCTATCGGACGCGTATTCTTCAGCAACTCAAGGCCTGTCATGGTGGGGGGGTTGACAGCTTCTATCAGACGATGCTCGAAGCCTCCATGGTTCGTGATGAAGGGATGGCCAAGACGTTAGCCCATCGCCTCAACCAGATTCGCTCAGGGAGCGATACGATGGCTGGGCCGCTGGTGAGCTATACAGGGGGCGGACACATTCAGTACAACCTTCCGGTCCCGAAGCGAGTGGCCCGCCGCCTGACTGGTCAGGTCCGCCAGGTCAGCGTCTATATGAGGTCCTTCGAGGTGGGGCGCATCGAGGAATTACAAGACATGATCCGCGAGAAGATCGCGGACTATCTGTGGCTGACACCGGTCAGTACGCAGGGGCCGCCTCCCCGATGTTGAGAAAGCCGTGAGGGGTACAGGAAACTTCTCTGGTGATCGCTGGACGCCTCACCCCTTATGCCTAACGAATGCATGAAGGGGGCATCTGATGCCAGAAAAGCCGGTGATTGCGCAACGGACGCCCTGCATTGTCGAAGTAGGTCCAGGCACTATCTATTGGTGTCAATGCGGTCGATCGAAAACGCAGCCGTTTTGCGATGGATCCCATACGGGGACAGAGTTCTCGCCGATGGAGGTTCACTTTGAAGAGAAGAAACGGGTCGCATTCTGTGGTTGTAAGCAGACGAAGAAGCCTCCCTTCTGTGATGGGTCTCACTCGCGGATCTAAATGATGTGGCGCCGGCAGCGAATCCGCACAGCGAGTGCGAACGACTCGGTGGTTCTGCTGGAGACAGGTGCGTCTCCACGATCCTCTCAAACTGGCATCGTGCTATCAAAGGGTGTGCGCTGCTTGGTGTCGATGGAAGAGGCCAGCGGTGATGCAACCGCCTGTTGAAAACCGATGAACCCTTGACAGTCTCCCCAGTCTGTTTCAGACTACGCCGCGACATCAGTTGGAGTTGTTTGCGATTGGGAGCGCAGCGCATGCGAAACAAGATCCCCTGTTCCGCTGAGCGGTTAAGCCTCCTGGATCCTCCGATGATCCAGGCGGTGGTTGATCGCAATGCCTTTCACATCGGCAATCAGTACCTCTCTGAAAATCGCGTTCGGATCGTCGAGGCCGATGACGCCCAGATTTCGTCCGCCGTCATCGGGAATTCCGGCCTCTACGAACAGACGATCCGTCTCAAGGAGGGGCATCTCATCTCAAAGTGCAGTTGCGCGCTGCCGGAAGAGCCGATGTGTCGTCACTCTATTGCGGTCCTGTTGGAATATCATCGCTGGGCACAGCCGAGGAATGGCCAGCAGAAGAAGGCGAAACCGTCCGCAACCCCACAGCCGGCACAGGCCTCTCCGAATAGCAATGGCGCGTCTGCGCCAAGTCCCGTTTCGACGACCGACCTGAAGCTGGGCGAGGTGATGGCTTTCGTCGAATGGCTGCAACCTGCAATAAAGGCGTTGGAGCGTGGGCAACCGTTGCCTGATTCGCCCAAGCTCGGCGGCGATCTCGCTTCCTGGATTCAGGCCATTCGCAATCTGGAGGAACGCCGCCGCGAGAGCGAAGAAGTACGGATCAACCTGGAATCCGACATGCGGGACAGAGAAGCCTATGTCGGCCGCTTGACGCAACAGCTTCAAGCTTCCATGGAGGAGATCAAAGCCGCCCAAGCCAGTTCTCAGCAACTGCAGCGAGAACTGACTGCTTGCAAGGAGATGCTCGCGAAGGTTTCCGAGGTTGCCTCCGAGGTCGGGAGCTATGACAGTCAACTCACGTCTATCGCAAGTGAGGTGATGTCAAAGGGGTCACAACTCGACAAGCTCGCTCATTCTTTCAGGGAAGTCTCGACGGCATTGAAAGCGCTTGCCAAGACCTCTGCCATCTCCTAGCCTATCCCGCTCAGTTTTTCGTCCCAGGCTCCATTATTACTTCTTAACCGGTTTGAACGAGCTTGATTTTCTGTTCTCGCTCCCGAGGGACCAAACCTCCGCCACCCTGTCCGTCCCGCTGCCGGATCCAACCGTTCACGGCATTCGCATGACCTGCAAAGACCTCGCGGTCATCCACCCCGGAATCCCGCGGACCTTCGAACATTTCAATCTTGAAGTCATCCCTGGCGAAAAGATCGGCGTCTACGCCAGTACGGCGGTAGCCAAAACGGCGCTCGCACGAGCCTCCTGCTCGTCGGTGGAAGTTTTTTTCATCACCTTCTTGAATCTCTTTCTCACCAGGCAGCGCGGAGGGACCTCCCGTCAGACTGACGGCCCAGACGAGCCTGAGCTCAATCCCCGCCACATCCCCATCCCGCTTCCACTGGCTGGTGATAACCCATGCCCGGCACTGCGTCCGGAGTAGTTCGCTTCTGGGTCACCCTATCCGCGTATCACCCTGACTACCCCCTCGTCCGACAGCTTGAAAGAGCTGCGCACGTTCCTCTCCTGTGAGCGGTTTCCACTTTCCGGGGGCTAATCCATCAAGCGTCATATGCATGATCCGAACGCGATGCAACATGAGCACCCGATACCCCAAGACTTGGCACATGCGCCGAATCTGTCGATTGCGTCCTTCCGTGAGGATGATGCGGAACCGTGCGAGACCGAGTCGTTCAACCCTGCAGGACTTGGTCGGATGCTCGAGAATGACAACCCCTTGAGCCATGCGGTCAATGAACGTCTGATCGAATGGGTGATCGACTGACACCTCGTATTCCCGTTCATGCCCGTGCTCAGTTCGCAGAATCTCGTTTACGATATCCCCGTCGTTCGTGAGAAGAATGAGGCCGGAGGAGTCCTTGTCGAGTCGGCCGATCGGAAAGATCCGCTCCGGATGGCCGATCTCCGCGATGATGTTACGGGGCACATGCGACTCACTGGTCGTCGTCACACCCACCGGCTTGTAATACTTGATGTAGAGCGAGGCGGTTCCCCAGGGAACCACCTGTCCATCTCGCGCAATGACGTCCTCAGGACCGACCTGATCTCCCAAGCAGGCCACCCGCTGATTGATGGTCACGCGACCGGATTCGATCAGGCGATCGGCCTCTCGCCGAGAACAGATGCCGTGGTGTGTAAAAAACTTATTGATGCGAAGCTTGTCGGTCACAGGGTGGGTATGCCGTTTCAGTGGACGCGCCGGCCCGCATTGATCCGTCCCAGCATGCGGTAGATCAAGCGGGCAATACAGAACTGGGGAGCGACAAACCCTTCAATCGGGGCAATCTCGCTGATATCCATCCCGAGGATACCCGGTCCATTGGCCAAGGCCGTCACGAGGTTCACCGTGTCGTACCACCCCAACCCACCGGGCTCGGGAGTGCCGAGCGCAGGAACCAGCGAGGCATCAAGCCCGTCACAATCGAAGGTCAGATATACCGGTCCACGACAGGCCTTCACCACCTCGGGAACCCAGCGGGAGGCCTTGCCTTCGTAGGGGCCGGACGGGTCAAGAATCTCGGCGGCAAAGAACGTGGCAATTCGATCAGTGCTCTTAATGCGATCGATTTCCTCAGGAGAAATGGAACGAATGCCGACTTGGACTAACGGCAACCCGTCGTCGACCACGCGAGCCATTACACTGGCGTGGCTATAAGGATTCCCCTGGTAAGCCTTCCGCAAGTCGCCATGCGCATCGATTTGTACCACGCAAAGATCAGGATAGCGTCGGGCATGGGCTCGGATGGCCCCAAGCGCTCCGGTATGTTCTCCGGTCAAGGTGACGACGAACCGCCCGATGCCGACATAGGGGGTGACAAACGCCTCAATCGCATCCACCGCCTGCCGATCGACTTTGCCGTCAAGATCGAGCGAGCGAATGGTGGCAACTCCGCCCCACTCTCGATAGGGCTCACACTTGAGTGTTTCGTCGTATAACTCGACTTGTTGAGACGCCTCGATGATGGCTGAAGGGCCTCGATCAGATCCCAGCACATAGCTGGAGGTGTGTTCGTAAGGCGCGGGCAGGACGTAGACGCCCGCTTGATCTGGATGGCACCAGGGCTCTTCGAGCCCGAGGAAGTTCTGGTCGATACCCTCCCATCCGGCGGGAAGCGTCATGGGCGTATGCTCACGCGGCAGGACTACCGACGCCGTTTCGGAATATTTTCTTCCGGAATGAACACGGCCAGCGCGATCACCGTCGTCCAGCGATTGGGTTTTCCGATAGCGGACTGGGTGATGTTGAGGGTCCGAACGATCTTGCCGGCCATTTTGAAGACTTGTTCCCGTTCTTTCCACGCGATGTTCGGATCGAACTCGACACCGAGCGTCGTAGCCAACATCTGCGCCGCCAAGTCTTCCGTATACTCACCAGTCTCTTCATCGGTTTCGCCATGCGCATGGTGTTCGGACAGATACCCGTAGGTTCGACGATCGGTCGGGACTGCCAACCCGATCGACGCGGAGGCCAGGCGATTTCGTTCATTCGTTTCCGACCGCGCCATCACACAGAACGTGATTTCACCGGGATTCAATAACTTCTCACCGCGCGCACGCGGGACAATTTTGCAATTCGGTGGAAGAATCGACGACACCGTGACCAGGTTACAATAGGCGACGCCGGCACTACGCAAGGCTTGCTCGAAGGAGGCCAGCTTTTCTTTGTGGACTCCGACGCCTCGCGTCAGAAACATCTGCGTAGGTACCATCGTTTCTTCTCCTTAGTTCGTCCGACCAACCGGGTGACGGGCGCCTCGTTAGCTGAAATGTACGCCCACGGTAAATCTCATATAGGCACAGGGTCGCTGTTGTACCAAGATTGACGCAGCTTCGCAATATCCCTCGGCGTTTTATTTCCCTTAGGTCCCTGCAGGTGGTTTGAGGTTCAACACCAGCATGCGGGGCTCGGTCATATCCTCGATCGCGGCCCGAATCCCTTCACGCCCAACCCCGGAATCCTTCACACCACCATAGGGCATGTGATCGGCGCGAAATGTCGGAATCTCGTTTGCCAGCACGGCCCCAACTTCAAGGTGCCGAAAGGCATGAAAAATTTTATTCACATCCTGGGTGAACACCCCAGCTTGGAGCCCATAGTCAGACTGGTTGAGCGCCGCAATCGCTTCGCCGAAGTGGCGGTAGGGGGTCACGGTCACCACCGGCCCAAACACCTCCTGACAAGAAACTTTCATCGTTGGCGTGACGTGCGAAAGCACGGTGGCCTCCATCACCGAGCCCATGCGTTTGCCCCCCAGAAGCACACGCGCCCCCTGCGACACCGCTTCCCCGACCCACGCCTCCACACGATGGGCCGCGGCCGGAGCGATCAACGGTCCGACCACCGTCGAATCGTCGCTCGGGTCGCCGGCTTTCAGACGCGCGACTTGTAACAGGAGCTTCGTGGTAAAGAGGTCCGCAATGGAATGATGGACAAAGATTCGCTGCACGGAGATACAGGTCTGACCGGCATACCCGAACCCGCCGACTGCGCAGCGCTGTGCGGCAAACTCGAGATCGGCATCGGGCTCCACGATCACGCCCGCGTTCCCGCCGAGTTCCAACACCACCTTCTTCTTCCCACACTTGGCCTTCAACATCCATCCCACGGCGGCGCTGCCGGTAAAGCTCAGAAGTTTGAAGCGAGGATCGACGACGAGCTGTTCTGCCACGCTGTTGTCGCAGGGCAGGATGTTGAGTGCACCAGGAGGGAGCCCGGCCTCCAGAACCACTTCGCCCAAGAGTAATGCGGTCAGAGGCGTCTGTGGCGCCGGCTTGATGAGGATGGGATTGCCGGCGGCCAAAGCCGGAGCGACCTTGTGAGCGACAAGATTCAAGGGAAAGTTAAAGGGGGTGATCCCGAGCACCGGACCGATCGGAACCCGACGAAGAATGCCGAGATGGAAATCCGTCCCCGGCGTCCAGTCGAGGGGAATCACCTCGCCCGGAATGCGCTTCGCCTCCTCCGCCGCAATGGTAAATGTCTGGACGGCCCGATTCACCTCACGCTTCGCGTCAGCGATCGGTTTACCGGCTTCAGCTGTCATCAGGCGGGCAAATTCCTCGCGTCGGTCATAGAGCCCGCCCGCGATCTTTTGCAACAGATGATAGCGAGCGTGGGACGGCAGGGCTCCCATCATGGCAGCGGCATCGACCGTCGATTGGATCGCAGCCTCGGCGTCGGCGGAACTCGCGTTCGACACCTCGGCGAGTAACTGCCCTGTAAACGGATTGTTCACGGGGACAACGGTCTCCCCGTGCCGCCACAGACCTCCAATCAAAAATGGACGTGGCTTCTGCAAGAGAGACGCCCCGCGGGTAGTAAAGACTTAGTCGGCGGACTTAACCGATGCTGTGGGGACTGGCTCAAGACTGGCCGCCTGCTGGGCGATACCGGCTTTAGCAATCAAATCCTCCGTACCCCAATCATTAATCGCCTCAAGCGTGAAGGCCTCATAGGTCGAGACGCCCTGGCACGTTGGACAATCCGGCATCGGCACCTTGCAATAGAAGACTTCTGACAAGCACGACATACACACCCAGTAGGCAGGTTCCCCCGCACGCTGCGGAACAGACCAAAACGATTGTGTTGCAGACATAGGTATTCCTTAGTGAATGATGGACTGACTGTTCTGTGCCACCGCCGTCGACACATGAGGCTCGGTGGGCTCTCCCCGGGAGCCCAGGGCAGTGGCCAACATGCGATCGATCTCCTCAGCAAAATCCTCGAACGGAACTGCGCCGGGGATCGCGATCGCCGGCTCTTTCTCAGTGGGCCCAGCAGCCGTTCGCATTAGAATAAAACCGGGGGTGCCATGAAATCCCCACCGGTTCGCATCTTGGCGATCCTGGAAAATGGATTCGAGATATTGTCGCTCATCGAAACACTTGGCAAACGCCGTCTGGTCCAAGCCAATCACCTTCGCGTAACCTTTGAACGCGCCCGAGTCTAAGCGGCCTCCTCCGCTGAAGAGCCGGTCGTGCATCGGCCAATATCGACCCTGGGCTCCAGCACAGCGCGCCGCCACCGCAGCCTCCACGCCGATCCCCTGGTCCGCTCGAGGATAGTCACGATAGACAAACCGCACTTTACCGGTATCGATATATTTGGCCTGCAAGCGAGGCCAGGTCTCCTGGAAGAACTTCACACAATACCCACAAGTGAAGTCAGAATACTCGATCAAAGTAATCGGTGCGTCCGCGCTCCCTCTGATTCGACCGTCGTCCGTAACCGACCCAGCACCAGCCTGAGTCAGCTGTATGAGAAACAGCAGCAACACACCGGCAGTTGTGCGGAGCCAGCGCGCGCCCATCATGTGCGGGGAGCGCGTTTTGCTTTTATGCGCTCCAGCAACCCGACCATGAGGAGAGGCCAGACAACCGTGGCATCGCTCAACACTTCAGCAAAACGCCCGCCTTCTTCCGGCGGCACAAACTTTCCCCACGAAAGTCCTTCTTGATAGGTACAGCCGCTCAACCCGCCCCAATAATCCGGTTCCGGACAGATGCGCACACCATACTGGAATCGAGGCGGCTGGACATCAAGGCCGAGCCGCGTATTGCTGATCTCAATGTAGGGGCCGACTTGTTGCGCCCAATTGCGCGGCACGCCCCCGCCAATCGTAAAGATCCCACGCCGCTTGGCCGAGATGACTTGGCTCGCATAACTATTGAGATCGAGGTAGGGATTGAACGAGGGACAGGAGCGATGAATTGCGCGCAGCACCTCAAGATCACTGCCCCCTTTTACCTGCGCACGAGCCTGATCGAGCTCTCGACTCATGGCCCAGGTTCCAAGATCCAGCCCCATCTCGGAATCGGTAAACGCAGGGATGAAGACCGGGACTTTTTTCACATAGGCACTTTTGAGAATACCCGCTCCGTCATATTCTTCCGCGAGCGTCTTCCCCAGTTCCCGGGTGAGGATCTCTGAGGAAAGAGACTGGTCGTGATCCATCCGCTTCATCGTTTGGGCAACGACATGCTCAACATAGTTGAGGTTGGACTCCATCTCCAGCGTGTCGTAGACCCGATTGTAGCCCTTCTTGAACAACTCTTCATCAGACATCGACGGATGATGCCGATAGTGCGTTTTGCCAACCGACTCACTCAGTCCATGGGCAATCAACGCTCCGGTCGAGACGACACATTGCACCATCCCATGATCGATCATCGCGCTGATGATCTTGCCCATCTTGGCAATGGTCATCGCCCCCGACAGCGTCAACACGACGAAGCAGTCGGGATCCTCGATCATCGCCCAGAGCACTTCGTAGGCTTCGCCCAAGCGACGGCCTCCAAAGGCGGTCTTTCGCATGGCGGTCAGCAGGCCGTCGAAGGACCCGATCTGTTCCGGGTCGAGAGGCTCGAGCGCTTCGAGTCCATCTTGCGCCCCATCGCGGAATTCACGTGCACCCATAGGAGAGTCTACCTACCATAGAAGTGAACGGAGAAACGGCGCATTCTTTATACACAACCAACGATAGAGGCGTCAACGAAGTTGCATCTCAAGAAACCCTTCGCCGCATCCCGCTGCATGAGTACGTATGACCTGTTCATCCTAGCCGCGAGAATTGACGAGAAGATCTACCGAGCGCGGCGATTCCAGAGCCGCGATCAGTTCGACGATTCCAGGTTGCGTAGGAGTAGAAGGGATAGTTCTAACTTGACCGAATCATCCGCGCGCTATCATGGACGAAGCACGCGCGGCATGAGCGAGCTTGGTGTGGTGGTCCCAACGGGATTTGAACCCGTGTTTAAGCCTTGAGAGGGCTCCGTCCTAGGCCAGGCTAGACGATGGGACCAAACATCATTGACGTGGGATCAATCCGGAACATTAGCACAGGGGCTTTTCACTTTTCAATTCCTAACGACTCTGAGTAGTATTCAGGCCTCTGCACCGCTGGTTCGCCCACGACTTGACAGAGACGTTGGCATAGCCTACCTTGCGACAAACACGCGCGGCGGGCCTATGGGAGAGGGGATTCTTCGGCCGCCAGTCTCCTCTTCCCATCGGCAGACTCATGGTGGAACATGAACAACCCGCTCCAAATCAAAACTGCCGGCATCACAGACTCTCCGGAACTGATCGACATCGAGAAGCCCGAACAGGGCCTTGAGCTACACGTCGGCTCGAATGTGTTTCGAAACACGAACGGCGTCGTCAAGCTTCAAGGCAAGGAGCAGTTGGTGTTGGAAACGCACCCCCATCCATTGGCGTTGCTCCTGACGATGGACCTGTATGATGAGGAGGGAACCCGCGTCGGCCATATCCGACGGAATGCGCTCTCGGCACATAGCGCGGGCCGCTTCACCATCAACGTAAAGGCCAGCGACGAGGCAACCCCGGACGACCCTCCTTCAGTCACCGTAGCAGACCGAACAACTGGACACACGGTGTTCGAAGCCTGCCTCATGCAGAGAAGAAAAATCCGCATAACCGTGGGGCACTTCTATACCCATAAAGGCGAATTGGTCACCATCACCCCACACTACTGCCGCATCGGTACCGGCCTCACTCTGTTTGGTGATGTAGCGGAAAGCCGCAGCGGCGCGGCGGCAATCGGGTGATCATCTCCCAATAGACCCCAGCCTCAATTCACGCATTTCCGCTCTCTACAACCAAGAAAACGACATCCGACGCCACCCTGGCTCCTTGTTGAAACACACATCCTTTTTGACAAGGCGCAGGACTCCCGTACAATGGCCGTATGTCAGACGTCGTGAAACCGAGCGTGCAAGCCTTCTTGGTCTGCGACCAGGTCATCGAGGACAGCGTCACCAAAAAGAAAAGCCTCATCGGCCTCTTCACGCACCTACAGGCCGTGAGCTTTCCCTTCCAGCACTCACAGATGGGGCTGTATTTCTGCCTCACCGATGCCGAAGGGACCTATCACTTCGACATCGATTTGATCTACCTCAACGACGAACAGCTTGTCTGCCGGGCCACCCTTCCGAATATTGCTATCGGCGACCGCCTTCAAATTTCCGATTTCGGGATCAATATCCCCTCACTGGTCTTCCCCGCTCCTGGACGCTACGAGTTTCGCCTTCGCATGGAAGGGCATCTCATCGCGCAGAAAGACTTCAGCGTGATGCAGATGCCGACTCACCAAACCGCGTAGGACTCACGTCGCTCCCGCATCCCTCTCCTCCTGTGAGGCCTTTAGGGCCTTCTCCCCTGTGCCGTGCTTATGGTAGAACAGCCTGCGACGATCCGCTCTCGCATCTCCTAGGAGTCAACGACTGCGCATGTCTGAACAGGCTGGGGCTTCGAACTTTATTCGCGAGATTGTGGCTGCCGATCTCGCCGCTGGCAAGCACGGTGGCCGAGTCGTTACGCGCTTTCCACCTGAGCCAAACGGCTATCTCCATATCGGCCACGCGAAATCTATCTGCCTGAACTTCGGCTTGGCTAACGACACCCCGGGCGGCATCTGCCACCTGCGATTCGACGATACCAATCCGACCACCGAAGATCCTGAATATGTCCAGGCCATTCAGGACGACGTCCGATGGCTGGGGTTCGACTGGCAGGAGAAGATGTTTTTTACCTCGGATTACTTCGAACAACTCTACGAGTTTGCTGTACGACTGATCAAGAAAGGCCTCGCCTACGTCGACACGTTGACGGCTGAAGAGATGCGTGCCTATCGCGGCACCCTGACTCAGCCGGGAAAGAACAGCCCCTCTCATGACCGTTCCGTCGATGAAAATCTTGACCTCTTTCGAGGCATGCGAGCCGGGGAATTCGCCGACGGAACCCATGTCCTCCGAGCCAAGATCGACATGGCATCAGCCAATATCAACCTACGCGACCCAGTCCTCTATCGCATCAGGCATACGACGCATTATCGAACAGGGAGTATCTGGTGCCTGTATCCGGCCTACGACTATGCGCATCCCCTCTCGGACGCGCTCGAGGGAATCACGCACTCAATCTGCACCTTGGAATTTGAAGATCACCGGCCTCTCTACGATTGGGTCGTCGAGCAGGCTGAAGCGCCGCACCGACCACAGCAGATCGAGTTTGCTCGCTTGAACCTGACCTATACCGTCATGAGCAAACGGAAACTGCTCGAGTTGGTCGAAAAGAAACTGGTGAGCGGATGGGATGACCCACGACTGCCGACGATCAAAGGACTTCGCCGCCGCGGGTATACCCCAGAAGCGATTCGGGCTTTCTGCGACCATATCGGCGTAGCCAAGCGCGAGGCTATCGTCGAGATGCAGCTGCTCGAACACTTTATTCGCGAAGACCTGAACAAACGAGCGCCCCGAGTTATGGCCGTGTTGCGGCCGCTCAAAATCATCCTCGACAACTATCCCGAGGACCAGTCTGAAGAATTGGAAGCCGTCAACAATCCGGAGGATCCGTCGGCAGGGACGAGGAAAGTCCCCTTCTCACGCGTCCTCTTTATTGAGCAGGACGATTTCCGTGATGATCCGCCCAAACAATTTTTCCGGCTCGCCCCAGGGCGCGAAGTGCGGCTCCGGTACGCCTACATCATCAAATGTGTCGAAGTGACGAGAGATCCGCAGACCGGCGAGATCACCGAACTCCATTGCACCTACGACCCCACGACTAAGAGCGGCGCCTCCCAGGAACAGCGCAAGGTCAAGGCTACCATCCATTGGGTCTCCGCTGCCCATGCTGTGAAAGCCGAAGTCCGACTCTACACCCCCCTCTTGGTGACGGACCTGGCGAAGGTACCGCCAGACCACGATTGGACGACCTATCTTAGCCCCACCTCATTGGAGCGAATCACGAGCTGCCTGGTTGAGCCCAGCTTGCGGCAGACAGCGCCCGGCACACGGTACCAATTCGAGCGCCTGGGATACTTCTGTACCGACCAAGATTCGGCCTTCGGCACACTGATATTCAACCGCACCGTGTCACTCAAAGACGCCTGGGCCAAGATCGAAAAAACTCAGCTGGCCCGGTAACGAACAAGCCGCCTCCCCCGTTCGCCAGGACTCTTCCAGAACTTCCCTCTCTTTCCGCCCTGTTGGACCCCCTGTACAGACTCAGCATCCCTGCTATGCTTGAGGCACTGGATAAAACCAATGACAGGAGCCATTTTACAGTGACAACCATCATCAACAAGAAGCTCAAAAGGGTCGCCTATCTATTGTTCCTCTCGGGAATGGTGGCTGGGCTGACCATGGCATCTCCTTCGCTGGCCACCACCACGCCAAACGGGATTGAATCGAGCGCGACCGAAGCGGTGAAGGGTACGATCAACGACCTGATCCAAGTCCTCGATGACGAAACCTTAAAGCAACCGGAACAGGCCGAAAAGCGGCGGCATGAAATCGAAGAAATCATCAAACATCGCGTGGATTACGAGGAAATGGCGAGACGAGCACTGGGAGCCCCCTGGCCCACGCTCTCCTATCGGGAACGGAACGAATTCGTCGACCTCTTCGTGCAACTCCTTCGCGACACGTTTGCAGGCCGCATCACCGAACGCTCAGACGAACAGGTGGTCTTCCTTGGGGAACTTCGAGAGGATGCCTTTGCCGAAGTCAAAGCACAAATGAAGGGACGGAAGATCAACACGCCGATCGACTTTCGGCTAAATCACCGCGCGCACGAATGGTGGGTCTATGACATCGTCATCGATGGAGCCAGCATCGTGAGCAATTACCGCTCACAATTCACCAGCATTATTCGCGACGTCTCGTATGTCGGGCTGGTCAAGAAGATGAAACAGAAGGCGGTTGCCGTAAAGGTCTTCGAACGGTCTCCGGCGCCGTAATCCTCCCTCTGGCCATCCGTCATACAGTCAGTTTCCATGTTTTGTTTTACCGTAGCTCTGGGTTTGCCGGACTAGCCGGAGCATGAGGTGCCGGCATGACGAGAAGCCTCGAGCCGGATAGAGGACCGTATGATTGAGTGTCGAGAATATCCTCGAATCCCCGTTGACATGCAGGTCTTCTTCTCCAGCACCAACAAGACAGACATCCGCGAAGGCACAATGTTCGATCTGTCTGCCAGAGGATGCGCCGTCACCAGCATGTCGTCAGTTCAGCCCGGTTCGACGGTGAGAATCCTCATCAGGGCGACCGATCTGGGTTCGCCCATCACGATCGAGTCCGCCGCGGTCCGTTGGAGTGGAGGTGGGGAGTTTGGAGTCGAATTCCTCGGCCTCTCGGAAATCGATCAGCGCCGCCTGCACCGATTGCTGCAAGTCGCCACCACGCACCAGATCCGCCCGAGTTGACCGCTGACCGATTCTCGGATTCAGCGTGGTACAATGGTAGGTATGACCTGCCCCCTCTGTCGCCAACCCAGCACCTGGGAAGGCAACCCCTGGCGCCCCTTCTGCTCTGAACGATGCCAAGTAACCGACCTCGGCACCTGGGCAGCGGAACGTTATCGCATACCGGGCCACACCTTCACGATGGACACCTCGCTCCCCGACTCGTTGGAGGGAGACGACGACACAGAAGCACAGTAAATCAGTTAAGATAAACAGCCCAGGGGCAGATAGTCCATCTTCCCACAGAGCGCAACCGGTAATCCCCACCCAACAGTTTCACTGGCGGCACAATAGAATGACTGCGCGAGACACTGGTTGTGATGCCAGCCTCGTTCACCTGTTTCATGGTTGGCAAGCCCACGGCATCTTGCTATGGTCACGGTCAAACCAGGCCTCTCACAAGGAGCACAAACCATGTTACCGACTAAAGGCTATGCCGCGATGACCGCCAAGGCTGTCCTGCAACCTTTCGCATTTGAGCGACGAGACGTAGGTCCCCATGACGTGCTAATCGCGATCACCCATTGCGGCATCTGCCATTCGGATATTCATCAGGCCCGTGACGAATGGGGCGGCTCGATTTTCCCCATGGTGCCGGGCCATGAAATTGTCGGCACGATCACGCGGGTAGGGAGCGCGGTCACGCAGTTCCATGTGGGCGAGACGGCCGGCGGCGGCTGCTTTGTAGATTCCTGCCGAACCTGCCCCGCCTGTCGTGAGGGATTGGAGCAATATTGCGAAACAGGCATGCTCCTTACTTACAACGGCCGTGACAAAGACGGCCAGCCTACGCAAGGCGGTTACTCCACACAGATTGTCGTGGATGAGAATTACGTACTGCGTATTCCCTCAGCCCTGTCGCCTGCCGGAGCAGCCCCACTCTTATGCGCGGGGATTACGACATACTCCCCGCTTCGCCACTGGGGCGTCGGCAAGTATCACAAGCTTGCAGTGGTGGGATTGGGTGGACTGGGCCATATGGCCGTGAAGATCGGCAAGGCGCTCGGAACCGAGGTGACCGTCTTGAGTACCTCTGAACGGAAGCGAAAAGAGGCAGAACGGTTAGGCGCCTTCGACTTCGCCCTCACCTCACAACCCGAGACTTTTACACGACTACAGCGGCGCTTTGATTTTATCCTCGATACCGTTTCAGCCCCGCACAACTATAACGACTACGTGAACCTGCTCAAAACCGACGGCACCATGATTCTCGTGGGCGTGCCGGACAAACCGACGCTACTGGAACCCTTTCCGCTCATTCTGCATCGCCGCCGCATCGCCGGGTCGGTGATCGGGGGTATCCGCGAAACCCAAGAGATGCTCGACTTCTGCGCCACGCACAAGATCGAGTCCGATATTGAATTGATTCCGATCCAACAAGTGAACGAAGCCTACGAGCGAGTCCTGCGCGGCGATATACGGTTTCGGTTTGTCATCGATCTTGGATCGATGAAGTGAGTCTTCTGGTATCGGTCAAGCGCCGGCAGAAGAACAACGAGCCTTGAAGTTGGTGTTGGACTGGGGGCGATCAGAAAAAATGGCTGGGGGACTAGGAATCGAACCTAGGTAGCCGGCTCCAAAGGCCGGCGTCCTACCGCTAGACGATCCCCCAGCGCGGTACGGAACCGAGGCATAGATCTGAGAGTGCGGCGCAGGAAAGATTATTGGCTGGGGGACTAGGAATCGAACCTAGGTAGTCAGATCCAGAGACTGACGTCCTACCGCTAGACGATCCCCCAACCAGCGCCCACAGTAATATAAGGCTCTCGACTTCGTCAAGATCGGCGCTGATTGGAGACAGGACCTTCTCATGCTTGCGAGGCCCGGTCGATCCCCTGGCGGAGCCGAAACAACGTCCGGTCTCGCCCCAACACCTCCATCACTTCAAAGAGGCCAGGGCTGGCTGTGCGACCGGTCAGGGCAACGCGAACCGGCTGGGCCAGCTGCCCCATCTTCACCCCCTCCTCCTCAACCAGCTGCTTGAAGGCCTCTTCCCATTTCTGTTTTGAGAAGGCAGGGAAGGCCTCGAAACGAGCGAGCAACTTGCCGAGGACCGGCACGATGGCCGGTGTCAAAAACTTCTTTGCCGCCTCTTCGTCAACCGTCACGGCCTGCCCCAAATACGGTCTCACCCAATCGACCATCTCCACGAGCGTCTTCGCCCGTTCCTTCACGAGGACGACGAGTTGCGCGAGCCAGCCGGCCGAGACAGTCTGGAGTTCGTCTTTCAATCCCGCTGCTTCCAAGAAGGGCACCAGCGCCTGAGCGACCTGGGCCGGCGGGCTGATCTTGATATATTCCGCGTTCACCCAGAGTAGTTTCTCGGGATTGAACACGGCTGCGGACGTTTGAACGTTCTTCCAGGAAAATTTCTCGATCAGCTCCTGGCGGGTGAAGAGTTCCTGGTCTCCGTGTGACCACCCAAGCCGAACGAGATAATTCACCATAGCATCCGGCAGGTACCCCATGTCTTTATAGGCCATGATCGAGGTGGCCCCATGCCGCTTCGAAAGACGGGCTTTGTCCGGGCCCAGAATCATGGGTAGATGCCCGAACTGAGGGACTGGAAACCCAAGCGCTTGGAAGATCGGGACCTGCCGCGGCGTGTTGGTCAGGTGATCGTCTCCCCGTACCACGTGGGTAATGTTCATCAGCGCATCATCAATAACCACTGAAAAGTTGTACGTCGGGTAGCCGTTCGACCGGAGAATGATCAGATCGTCCTGCACGTTATTATCGAACACGATCTTGCCCTTGATGAGGTCGTCGACCACCGTCTCTCCCTCCAGCGGAGCCTTGAAGCGCAGGGCCGCGTCGCTGGCCGGATTGGTGAGACCACGATCACGGCAACGGCTGTCGTATTTCGGCGACAACCCCTTGGCCTCGGCCTCCTTACGCCGCGCTTCGAGTTCTTCCGCTTTACAGATACACCAATAGGCCTGCCCCTTCTCAAGAAGCTGCATCGCATAACTGCGATAGAGGTTGATGCGCTCGGTCTGACGGAAAGGGCCCTCGTCCCAATCGAGCCCCACCCACTTCAACCCCTCAAGGATGGCTTGGATCGACTCATCGGTCGAGCGGCCTTGATCCGTGTCTTCGATGCGAAGGACAAACACGCCCTTCTGCTGGCGGGCAAAGAGCCAATTGAACAGCGCCGTGCGGACACCACCGATGTGGAGAAAACCAGTTGGACTGGGCGCGAATCTGACTCTGACCTGACTCATAGAATGAACCTGCGTCGTTGGAGAAACGGTCGGTATCTATAGCATGTGGGGAAAAGTGTTGTACAGAATCGGTTGTTGATCACTCTTTCATCTGGAGCGGCCTTCTGGTAAGAGAGCAAGAGGGAGGTCGTGATGGCTGAACTCACACAACCGGCAACGGTCCTCTCGATCACGGATCTCACGCCCCACGTTCGCCAGCTGGTTGTTCTTCCGAAGATTCAGAGGGTCTTATTCCAACCAGGTCAGTGGGTCTCCTTGCAGCTACCGATAGGCGCTAAACCACCACTCAATCGCGCCTACTCAATGGCAGAACCTCCCTCCCCTGCCAGACAGCTCACCCTAGTTTTCGATCGAGTCCCCGATGGAATCGGCTCGAGCTATCTCTATGGGTTAAAGACCGGCGATGAACTGCTGTTGTCTGGTCCCTACGGGAACTTCGCATTACCCCTCCCGCTCGATCGAGGTCTGCTATTCATCAGTCGCTATACCGGGTTGGTCCCGATCCACTGCATATTGAAACAGCTGGCGGCATCGGGCGCACTGCCACAGTCCATCCTGATTGCGGTCGGTCCGGCTGAGGATGAATTGCTCTACCACGATGAGCTGCTCGCCTTAGCCGCGCGACACCCATCGTTCCAATATATGCCAGTGGCGGTGATTGGGACGGACCAGGAAGTCGTCGAGGCTACCGTGAAATTGCTTCGACCGCTTGTCACCGGCAGACCAAAAGTGACGCCACTGCTCAGCGGGGTCAAAGGATTCGTGCGACCGCTGCGGACTTATCTTATGGAGAGAGGATACGATCGAAAAGAAGTCAAAACTGAAACGTACAATTAATGCCCTTCTCTCACCAGGTTCTTATTAACCGCCGGAATCTCGACAACAATGTCTTTCGTCCCGTTTGGCACACATTGGCAACCGAGCCGTGACTGTAACGTGGTCATCGGCGCTTCCTCCAGCTGATCGAATTCATCGTCCGTGCCTTCGTTACAGCTCTCAAGCCCCTGCTTCACGATGACGTGACAGGTCGAACAGGCACAGACACCCCCGCAAACATGTTCCAACGCAACCCCATTGCCCATCGCCACGTCCAAAAGACTCCCTGGGAGCCCCGTCGGGCCGTAGGGAATCTTGACTGGATCGACCTCAACCTTCGTCACCACGCCGTCAGGGGCGATAAATGTAACGGTATAGGCCTGCCTGGGGAGCTCATAGTCAACTTTTTCAATATAGGGATTGGTCCCGCCCATATGCCCGTTCCTTTCTCAGCCCGATTCAGCTTTATTTCCCGTTGTTGACAGCGCAGAAACCGGCATGCTAATCTTAGTCCGACCTTATTGATCGGAGATCATTATAGTCTCCGACCGTGGAGATCGGCAATAGCAATGTTGAAGATTTCAAAAAAAGCAGATTATGCCCTCATGGCCCTTCAGCACATCGCTGCTGTCCAGTTCGGCGACGTGACTCCGGGGCGCGTGGTAAATACGAAGGAGATCGCGGAAGAATATAACATTCCCCTCGAGCTGCTGGCCAAAGTGCTCCAGACCCTTGCCAAGAATGCACTGATCGAGAGCCACAATGGTCCCAAGGGCGGGTACGTGCTGGCCCGGCGCGCCCACCAGATTACGATCGCACAAATTCTCGAAAGCATCGAGGGCCCATTGGGTATTACCGATTGTTCGCACGAGAAGGATGGAGAGTTCTGCATGCAGCGGGGAAATTGTAATATCCGCACACCGCTCTTGAAAGTCCAGGACAGCATCGCCCAATTGCTCAATAACATGACCCTGCAAGACATGATGGGTGGCACACCCCTCATTACGATTCAGTCTCCCACGGCACAAGGAGTCGAACGATGAAACTGCCCATTTTCTTGGACAACCACTCCACGACACCGATGGATCCACGCGTATTGGAAACCATGCTCCCCTACTTCGTCGAGAAATTCGGGAATGCGGCCAGCCGCAACCACGCCTTCGGGTGGGCCGCGGAAGAGGCCGTCGAAAACGCCAGGAAGCAGATCGCGAAGCTGATCAAGGCCGATCCGAAAGAGATTGTCTTCACGAGCGGCGCCACCGAATCGGACAATCTCGCGATCAAGGGCGTGGTGGAAATGTACAAGGACAAGGGCGACCACATTATTACGTCGTCCACCGAACACCGCGCCGTGCTCGACACCGTCAAAGTGTTGGAGGGCAAAGGCAAAGCGACAGCCACCTATCTCCCCGTCGATAAATTCGGGATGGTCAGTCCCGAGGATGTGCGGAATGCGATTACAGAGAAGACGATCCTCATCTCCGTCATGTTGGCGAACAATGAAATCGGCACGATCAATCCCGTCAAAGAGATCGGCAAAATCGCCAAGGAAAAGGGCATCCTCTTTCACTGCGATGCGACGCAGGGCGTCGGCAAGATCCCGGTCGATGTGCAGGATATGGGGATTGATCTCATGTCCTTCACGAGCCACAAGATGTACGGACCCAAAGGGGTCGGGGCGCTCTACGTGAGAAAAAAGAATCCTCGGGTTCGCATCGTGGCACAAATGGACGGCGGCGGGCACGAGCGCGGCATGCGCTCCGGGACGCTTCCGGTGCCCTTAATCGTGGGATTCGGGAAGGCCTGTGAACTCTGCGAGCAGGAGATGGCCAAGGACACCACACGATTGATTGCGATGCGCGATCGGCTGGAGGCCAGTATCATGAAGGCCCTCGAAGAAAGTTATCTGAACGGCCATCCGACCAACCGGCTCCCCGGCAACCTCAATATCTCCTTTGCCTATGTGGAAGGCGAGTCGCTACTGATGGGCATGAAGGATATCGCCCTCTCGTCCGGTTCGGCCTGTACCTCGGCCACATTGGAGCCGTCCTACGTGCTCCGCGCGTTGGGGGTCGGGACAGAGCTGGCACACTCTTCGATCCGCTTCGGTCTGGGCCGTTTCAACACGGACGATGAGATCGACTATACGATCAAGAAGGTGATTGAGATCGTCACCAAGTTGCGCGAAATGTCCCCGCTGTACGAGATGGCAAAAGAAGGCGTCGATTTGAAATCAGTCCAATGGGCGGCCCACTAGCGGTAATTGAAAATTTACAATTGTAAATTATAAATTTGGGAGGGAACCATGGCCTACAGTGACAAAGTCGTCGATCATTTCACTAACCCCCGCAACATGGGGAGCTTCAAGAAGGACGAGGAAGGGATCGGCACCGGCATGGTCGGAGCTCCGGAGTGCGGCGACGTGATGAAGCTCCAGATCAAGGTGCAGAACGATATGATCGTGGACGCGAAGTTCAAAACCTTCGGCTGCGGCTCCGCGATCGCCAGCTCGAGCCTCGCCACCGAGTGGTTGAAGGGCAAGACGATCGAAGAAGCCCAGAAGATCAAGAATACCGACATCGTGCAGGAGTTGAACCTGCCGCCCGTGAAGATCCATTGCTCCGTGCTCGCCGAGGATGCGATCAAGGCCGCCCTCGCGGACTACCAGAAAAAAGCCGACGGAACACTGACTGACGCGAAGTAACGTGAACAAAGGGAGCGCGCCATGGACACGACGAACGCAGAAACCCAAGCTCCGGTGATTACGCTCAGCGAGGCGGCGCTGAAGGAAGTTAAACGCCTCATCAACGTGCAGGGCCTCACTGAAGGGGGGCTCCGCCTCGGCGTGAAGGGCGGCGGCTGCTCAGGCCTCAGCTATACGATCAACTTCGACGAAAAGATCGGTCAGCATGACCAAGTCCATGACTTTGACGGTGTGAAAGTCATTGTCGACGCCAAGAGCGCCATTTATCTTCAAGGCACGCAGTTGGACTTCCAAAAAGACCTGATGGGCGGAAACTTCAAATTCGTCAATCCGAACGCCGACAAGACCTGTGGCTGCGGAGAGTCGTTTTCGGCCTAGGAGCCTGTCCGACATTGCCTTTCGTGACGAGGCGAAGGAGGTGCGGCCAGATGCGAGGCCTCAGGGCTGGAAAAACCGGAGGCGTATTCACTGGAATACGTTGAGGATTTTTTCGGGCCGAGAACGACGCAGATGGTCGCGGATCGTTCGCCGCAGTAGAAGGGGCAATGTTGGACAGGCTCCCAGGGAGTGTCGGCAGAGCACCGCAATTGTCCGACGGGCATGGCAGGCTGCCATGCCCGTGCTGTCAGAGGAGACCGCATGGACCATCACACCCATAGCACCGCCGGCCCACGTGAGCTGCAGATGGCTCGCAGCATGTGCTGGCACTGCCAGTCTGAAGTAGCAGGTGAATATTTCTGTGACCGTTGCGTCAAGGTCCAGCCGGTTTCGAAAGAGCTCGATTACTTCACCTGCCTGGGCTTCCCCCGCCGCCTCACGATCGATCAGCACCAGTTGGAAGCCAAATTCTATGAACTGAGCCGGGCATTCCATCCCGATTTCTACCAGAACAAGAGCGCTGCCGAGCAGACCATCAGCCTCGGCAATTCCGCCATGTTGAATACCGCGTACCGGACGCTTCGTGATCCGATCGAGCGGGCTGAGTATCTCCTCGATCTGGAAGCCGGGTCGGTGAAAGAGATTCGGAATTCTCCTCCCGCCGACCTCTTTGAAGAAATTCTTGAACTACAAGATACATTGAACGAGTACCGAGCCGCCGGCCGCGCGTCAGAAACCGAGTCGACGCTCCGCGCGAAACTCCAAGCGGAACGGAACACGCTCGAACAACGGCAACGGGACATGGAAGCTACCCTGCAGCAGCTCTTTGTTCAGTGGGACACACTCCAAGATCGCGGGGAGGCGACCGACCAGGCGAGGGCCGAGCGCGACCGAATTCTGAAAGAGATGCGTGAACATCTCTCCAACCGCACCTACGTCAAGAACATCGTGAGCGACCTCATCTCAACCATCGGATAATCACCACCATGGCACGTATCGTCGGTATTGATCTCGGCACAACGAATTCGCTCGTGGCCTTTATGGCGGACGGCCGTCCGCGTGTCATACCAGGTCGGAACGAGCGTACGATGGTTCCCTCTGTCGTAGCGATGACCGACAATGGCCTCATCGTCGGCGATCCGGCGAAAGAACACTTGACGCGCAGCCCGGAACGGACCGTCTATTCCGTGAAGCGATTCATGGGAAAGGGTCTTGATGACGTACGGGGCGAGCTGGCCTACTTCCCCTACCACTTGACGGAGCAGGGCGGAGTGATCCGGATCAAGCTCGGTGAGAAAACCTATTCGCCGCCACAGATCTCGGCCATGATCCTGAAGGAACTGAAGCAACGGGCCGAGGCGTATCTCGGCGAGAGTATCACCAAAGCCGTCATCACCGTCCCCGCCTATTTCAACGATAGCCAGCGGCAAGCGACGAAGGATGCGGGCATGATTGCAGGGCTCGACGTCTTACGGATCATCAATGAACCGACCGCTGCCTCGCTGGCCTATGGGCTCCAACAGAAGACTCAGGGCACAATTGCCGTCTATGACCTTGGCGGGGGAACCTTCGATATTTCCATCCTGAAACTCAAGAACGGCATCTTTGAAGTCCTTGCGACCAACGGCGACACGCATCTCGGAGGCGATGACTTCGATCGCCAGATCGCAGATCTCTTTGTCAAGGAGATCCGCGAACAACATGGCCTTGAGTTGAACGCCTATCCCGACCATATGCAAGCAATCAGACTGGAAGCCGAACGGACAAAGATCAGGCTCTCCGATGAGCTGAAGACCACGGCCATACTCGACCTGCCAGAAGGTAAAGGCCGGTATTCGAGAGATCTCACGCGCGATCAACTCGAATCCCTCACCATGGAATTAGTGGAACGCACGCTCGGGCCCTGCCGTCTCGCCCTAAAGGACGCCTGCCTCACCCCGAGCGACATCGATGAGGTGGTCCTCGTCGGCGGCTCGACTCGTATGCCACTGGTCCGCCAGCACGTCCAGTCGCTCTTTGGGAAACAGCCCCATTGCGAGCTGAACCCTGACGAAGTCGTCGCGCTCGGCGCGGCCGTCCAGGCCGACATTCTCAGTGGCGGGACGACCGATCTGTTGCTGCTCGACGTGACGCCCCTCTCCCTTGGCATCGAAACCATGGGCGAAGTGATGAGCAGCTTGATTCGACGCAACACGACCATCCCGGCCAGTGCCAAGGAAATGTTCACCACCTATGTCGACGGCCAAACCGGCGTGGATATCCATATCCTCCAAGGCGAACGCGAACTGGTGAAGGACAACCGCAGTCTGGCCCGCTTTCGGCTGAAGGTCCCCCCGTTGCCGGCCGGCGTCCCGCGCATCGAAGTCACGTTCTTAATCGATGCGAACGGAATCCTGAATGTCTCGGCGCGGGATGTTCGCACCGGCGACAGCCAATCGCTCGCCGTGAAACCGTCGTACGGCTTGAGCGACGACGAGGTCGAACGGATGATCGGTGAGTCGTACAAGTTTGCGGCCGACGACTTGAAAGCGCGCCAGCTCATCGAAGCCAGAACCGAGGCTGAAGCCATCCTCATGGCCACGGAGAAGGCCCTCAAGCAAGGCTCCCACCTGGTCGGAGAGGAAGACCTGTCCTCGATCAGGGCCGCGATAACCGCAGTCGAATCAGCCAAGTCTGGATCAGATCACAAGGCCATTAGAGCCAAGATGGCCGGTCTCGAAAAGGCCACCCATCATCTCGCCGAAGTCTTGATGGACACATCGTTGAAAGAAGCCCTGGAGAACAAGAAGCTGTCCGAGTTGACATCGAGGAAGTAGGGAGCTGATGGCTTATGGCTTATAGCAGAAGCAAGATCTATTTCGCTGCATCCCGCCATACGCCATTTGCTATCAGCTCTGGAGGCTGCGCATGGATCTGAAGTGGCAGGATACCGAGGATATTGCGATCCGTTTAGTCGAAGTACATCCGGAGTCGGACCCGCTCACGGTTCGATTCACCGACATGCACGCCTGGATCGTGGCGCTCCCAGACTTCAAGGACGATCCCAAAAAATCGAACGAAAAAATCCTGGAAGCGATTCAGATGGCATGGCACGAGGAGTATCAGGAATCGAAGTCCTGATTCGTTGAACCTCCCTCCTCAAAGCACAGAAAGAAAAACCACTTCTTCTCGATCGGTCTCTAGGCGATACCTGACGGGGTCGCGAACGGCGTCGTCCTCGCCCAAGCTTCGATGGCCCACTGGTACAAGGACTGGGCCTTCTGATAGTCCGCCTTGGCGCGGATGACCTGGCTTTCTGAATCAACCGAATTCCGTTCCTGCAAGTTGACGAAGAGAACGCTGGTTGCCCCAAGGCTAAACCGGAAGCGCTCCCCCTCTTCGAGCGTCTTAGCCAGGCGGACCGATTCGGCCACGGCTGCCACCCACTCCTTGGCTCGTTCGATTGCGGAAAGGGCATTGTCGGCATCGACGAGCACTTATTGTTCGCGGAACTGCTGCATGAGGACAAATCGATCCGCCTTGCGTTTGCAGGACCTCACCGCGTTCTTCTGCCGGAGGATCGGAATCTTGAGTTCCAGCCCAAAGCGGTAGCCGAGGCCCAATACGAATTTCTCCGGCGCGCAGGCCGGCGCTGCCTCCGCATCCAGGCTAGCCTTGTTTCGCCCCCGTCTCGCCGACGGGCCCCTCCATTGACAACCACGCCGTCGGAAATCACACTAGCCCGCGCATCGTCCACGGAGAACAACACCCAGTATGGTCACCACGTGGTGGAGCCCCCAACTCAATGCTCTGCTTGGTAGCCTCGTCGTCGCGGCGGGTGCCTGGCTGGCGTGGGACTCGTTCTCACCCTGGGGGATCTTTCTCGTCGCAGGAGGCGTCGCAGGGTTTCTGATCTGGCAGGGGCGCACGATTGGGCTGGTCTGGGCCTGGGCCACCCTGTTGCTTGGCCTGGAGAGTCTTGCATGGCCCATCATAACGATGGTGCAGGTCCACTCGACCACAACAGAGCCGACCGACGAACAAATGGGAACGATCCTCTCAGCCGTTCTGGCGGGACTCTTCTCGGCGGTCTTTTGGATAACTTTTTCCTATGGGTTCTTCAAGCGAGCCAGTCAGCCCATCACCGCCTCATCGACCGAGGCAACCGACAGCCATCCACCTCCGCCGCGATCAGGACGCCCCCGCAGGAACAGGTAATACCTACCACATCTCGATCGGATCGACGTCGACATCGAACTTGATGGCCCGGCGCTGATAAGTCTGCTCCATTTCCTTGACCGTGATCCGCACCGCTTCGAGCCCCGCTTCCCGTTCGGGCGATTTCACGAGAATTTGCCACCGATAACGTCCACGGATTCTCGACACCGGAGAGGGGACTGGCCCTAGAACAGTGAGACGGTCGGGCCGACCAATCGATTGAGCCGTCGAAGGGGCCTTTGCCGCGGCCGTCTGTCCGGCCACGGACGGTGAAGAGCAGGCGGTGAGTTGAGCCACCCAGGCCGTAGCAGCGTCGCGAACCATTTTCTCGTTGGTCCCCGATACGAGGAGGGCAATCAGATAAACCGCGGGCGGATACCCCAATGCAGTCCGATGGGACAACTCCTCCGATAGGAAGACGGATTCGTCGTTCTGAGCCACAGCCTGAATTGCATGATGAGATGCCAGAGAGGTCTGCACGATAACCTGACCGCCGGCCCCTGCCGAACCGGCAAGACCGACCGCATCGAGTAGCGTATGATAGGTACGTTCGGCGGATCGGAAATCCGGCACGCTGAGTCCTGCGTCTGCCTGCACAACCCCAACTAGGCCCATCGTCGGGAGAGGCCCGCGCCGCAACAGAAGTTGTGTCCCGACGATGATATCCCACTCCCCTCGCTCGACCCTCCGCCAAAGGGCCTCGGCCTGCGCTGGCCGCCGCATGGTATCTCCATCGAGCCGAATCACTGCCGCGTGAGGAAACAATCGCTTCGCATCCTCTTCCACCCGCTCTGTGCCCTCCCCGATCAACTGCATGCGAGGGCCGGAACAGGAGACGCAGGTCTCGGGGATGGGTGCAGCGTTCCCGCAGTAGGAACAGAGCAGACGACCCGCCTGCCGAGAGTACATCAGCGCCACGCGACAGGCAGGACAGCGGGGAACCTGGCCGCAGTCACGACAGACGAGGGCGCCGGCATAGCCCTTCCGGTTGAGAAACAGCAGGACGCCGGCCCGGCGACCGACCGCCTGCTCGATGGCCCGAACGAGCGGGTGGCTCAGCACCGTGCCGCGACCATGATCCCGTAAATCAACGACCTGTACGCTTGGGCGCGCATCAGACGGCATGAGCTTGCGTACAACGATCCCGCGTTGCTCCACCGCCGCTCTGGTCTCAAGGGAGGGATGGGACGAACTCAGGACCAGCACCGTTTGTTCATCCTGCGCCCTCAACCAGGCCACTTCCCGTGCATGGTAGCGTGGTTCTTGTAGTTCTTTGAGCGCTGCATCTTCTTCTCCCTCGACCCAAATCGCCCCGATTGCGGTCAATGGGAGAAAGATGGCCGACCGGGTCCCCACGACCACTCGAACGACCTGCCGATGAATCTGATCCCACATCTCGCCTTTCACCTGGTCTGAAAGGCTGCTATGGAAACAGACCGGGGAGATGCCTGTCTCGTCATCACGGATCAAGCCGGCAACCCATTGGGCCCGTTCTGCTTCGCCAACGATGATGAGAACCGTCTGTCTACGGTCGAGCACCAGCCGAACGGTCTGCTGCAACAGCCTCAACCGATCGGTCCAGGAAGCCTGCACCAGAACCCGAGTGGGTCCTTGGCCTCTCAACGCTTCGAACAGTGGCTCCGCCCAAGACATTGCGGGGTCAGGAATGAGCGGTGCCATGATGTCGGAATTGCCCTGGTCCGCCTGTTTGAATGGTCGGGCGAGAGACGCCGTCGAGGCAGACAGCAGGTCCTGGACCTCCACCACCCATCCACGAGCCTTGAGATCGTGCAACAAGTCGCCCCGACCAGGACTACGAGACGACCGGCGAAGTCCTGAAGGTTTTTTCCCAAGACGTGTGAGAAGTGCCCGCGCCTTCACCGGGCAGGGTTCGCGAGCCGCAAGTGCGGCCCGCCCTTGCTCCGTCAGTTCGTAGTGGCTGACCTGCGCTCGTGGTTTGGGTGCCGGAGGCAGCACCAGCCTGAGGCACTGTCCCCATGGCGCGACATACTGTTCGGCCACCTGCCGTGAGAGCTGGAACAGGTTCGAGGACACATCTGTTGCAGCCCCCTCCGGGAGCAACGAGCGAATCTCCTTGAGGCGTGCTGGATCAAGACCCTGAGGAAGAACAGGGGAGAGGGCGATCACAGCTCCTTGGAGGATCGACCGTCCGAAGGGCACGAGCACTCGATGGCCAATACGCAGCATGGGTCGGAGCGACAATGGCACGGTGTAGGTGAACGGGCCTGCCAGATGCCGTGGGACAATGACATCTGCGAATAGGGCCTCTGGCTCTGTGCGTGGAGGGGCTGCCTGCGTCGAAGTCATGCGGCATTGTAGCAGCGCAGGAAACGGGGGAACAACGAGAGAGAGAAAGAATGGAAAGGTTCTGGAGGGGAACCGGGGAGGGTTGACGTTGAATCGTCAACCCTCCGCACGATACTCGGTGAATTTACTGTGGCGGGGCGACCGGAGCAGCGGGGTTCTGATCTGAATTGCCCTGGCCAACTGATGCCGGAATCGTCGCCGAAGCAGGATCCGCAGGGACAGATGAGGGCTCCACCTTGGACGGACCCGTTGGAGCCACTGGGATCGTCGTGTCCACTGCAGAGGTCGGAGCTCCGCTTTCTTCTGAACTGAGACGGGACAAGTTGTATCCGTTATCGCCGGTCTCAATGGGCTTCGCCGGTGGCTCAGACTGTTCCCCGGCCGACTCGGGCGAATAGAGCACGATGTCCACACGACGGTTCTTCTGTCGACCCACTTCCGTCGCATTGCCGGCCATCGGCTTCGTATCGCCATAGCCGACCGACGACAGCTTCGCTGAATCGATCCCGCCCTTCTCGGTCAAGTAGCGGAGGACGCCCCCAGCCCGGGCTTTCGACAAGTCCCAGTTCGTCTGGTAGAGCGACTTGAGCGAGGGACCGATTTCCATGTTATCCGCATGGCCCTCCACTCGAATCAACCGATCGCCGGCAGCGGTCTTGAGATACGCAATCAGTTCATCGAGCACCTGATAGCCCTCGGGCTTGATCGTGGCTTCGCCCGATTCAAACCGAAGCTGCTTCATCAAATCACTGAGGCTGATTCGGGTTTCGCTGGCAACATTCTGGACCTGGAACTTGCTTGGAGAAGCAGCCACAGCAGGGGAGACATCCAGAGACTGCTGGGGTGATTGAGAGATCGGCATAATCTCAGGAGCATGAACCTTCACCCGGAATCGATCGCCCTTAAGAATGCGGGAAGTCGATTTTGTGATCAGCGCCGTGGCAGTTCGGTCTTCCATGGAGAGGATTTTCAATTCTCCCACGGTCCGTTGAGGAAGGCTCCCTCCTGACCGAACCAGGTCCATTCGATCCCCAGGCCTGATCCCGTCTTCCCGTCCCCGGTCCAGATAGACGATATTCCTTTGGGCCACGAGGTTCATGGTGCCCATGTTGGATTGATACTCCACAACCCGTCCCTGCACATCGCCGGCAGAAGGCTGGTCAACCGCTGCTCCCTCGTCAGTCGGAAGCACGAACTTCATCACCGGGTCACCCGGCGATACAGTTGCGTAGGCCCGCATGATCTGAACAGTGGTCAGGTCCTTGTCAATTTGGCTCACCTGAACTACAGCGAGCCGATTGACCAAATGACCCAGGTATTGACCGGTGGTTGGATGGAATACTTTGTGCATTCGTCTGTAGATCGTGAAAAGATCTCCAAGCGCTGCATCGCCGGGATTCTTCAGTCGGAGGTACAGGACATCCCGGCTTCCCAATATCATGTGATCTCCGGTGGTCTGATTGTCGCCGGTTATCACATTCACGAACCCATCTTGTGGAGTCGATCGCTGGATGGAGCCGGACGAATAGGCCAAGGCCTGTTCTCCAAATTGGACCGAATTGAGGTCGTCTGCTGCCCAGGCCAGAGGAAGGAGCGGCGTGGCCAAGGTCCAGACCATGAAAGAGACGGCACATTTCATTGAATAGTTAGCCATGGTGGTTGTCCTTCATGTAAGGCAAGTATTGCTGTCAGAACCATAGCAAATAGTCCTGTATTGTCAAGAATATTGAGGCCTTGCCCTCGTTGACCCGCCAATTCACCCGATGCTAAGGTGATCTGGAGAATGATTTCTCGCAGAGAGGGAACATCCATGGTGCCTAACGAGCCTCCCACCCACAACGCTCAACCCCAAGATCGTCCTCGCATAGAGACTCAGATTCACCGACGCAAGAAGGCCAAGGCCTTCTCGGCCCTGGAGCCCGAATGGGATCGAATTGACCAAGTGCCGCCGTCCCACCTGCGCATGCCATCAGGTCGTATGGCACCTACTCCACCCAACAAAGCGAAGACCTCTTCATAAATAAGCCACTCCAGCCGGACTACAGAAGTCCATGAATAGGACAGGTTGTTTTTTTGTTGAGCCTAACCCATGCCGCCGGTCGCATAGACGCCCCAACACCCTGGCTTCTTACTCGCGCCAGCGACGCTTCACAAAGTAACAGAGCCTGGTACTTTCGGGTCGATACCGTAGGTCCTTTGGACGCTTGCTATCCCCGTAATCCAAGGTCTAAGATCCCGCTCTTCTTACATCTCAAGGTGTTGAAAGGTCAGCCCTATGAGCGGTTTTGAGTTACTCCTTGAGTACCTGGCCCGATACTTTCCGATTCTGCTGTATATTTTCGTGGTGCTGGTGTTCGGCGTGGCGACGCTGTTCCTCAGTTCTTTGGTCCAGCCGAAATATCCAGAACCGGAGAAGCTCTCCACCTATGAGTGCGGATCGGAACCGTTCTCGGATGCTCGGATGCCCTTCCCGGTTCGGTATTACATCTTCGCGATGCTCTTCGTTATTTTCGATATCGAGGTCATCTTTCTGTATCCCTGGGCAGTGGTCTTCACCAAGGTCGGATTGATCGGGTTGATTGAAATGCTGGTCTTCATCGCGTTGTTCTTGGTGGCCTATGTCTATGCTTGGCGCAAAGGAGCACTGGAATGGGACTGATCCAAATTGGTCGTCATGATAAGGACGGCACGCCCGACGTCGTAACCACGACAGTGGAAAAAGTCGCCAACTGGGCTCGCAAGGGGTCACTGTGGCCCATGACGTTTGGCCTGGCCTGTTGTGCGATCGAAATGATCGCCGCAGTCTCGTCACGGTACGATTTGGACCGCTATGGTGCCGGTGTCTTCCGGGCCTCACCGCGCCAGTCCGATCTGATGATCGTGGCCGGTACTGTCTGCCGGCGGATGGCCCCCGTCATCCGGAAACTTTACGATCAGATGCCCGAGCCGAAATATGTCATTGCAATGGGATCCTGCGCCACGTCAGGGAATATCTACGACAGTTATAGCGTCGTCCAAGGTGTCGATCGTTTTGTGCCGGTCGATATCTATGTGCCGGGATGCCCTCCAACGCCTGAGGCGCTCTTTGACGGCATCCTCAAGTTACAAGAACGAATCATGCTGAAACGCGTGTTCCTGAAACAACCGGATCAGGTCAAGCCCAGCTTTAAAATATAGGTCTCGATCGATGTCCTTGCAGCAACTGGCCAGCCGACTCCAAGAAAACTTTTCCAGCGGCTTCGTAAAAGCCGTCGAATGGCGTGGCGATCTTGCGGTGACTGTGACGCGGGACCGACTCCATGAGGTCGCACAATTCCTTCACGACGACCCGGCCATGGACTTCGACTACATCGTGCATGTGAGTTCGGTCGACTGGCCCGACGACGAAGAACGGTTTGAAGTCGTATACGAGTTCTACTCGATCAAGAAACGCCAGCGCATCCGGCTCAAGACCAGGGTGCCGGAATCGGATTGCATCGTGGATTCCCTGACGGATCTCTGGAAAGGCGCGGACTTCATGGAGCGCGAAGTCTACGACATGATGGGAATCCGCTTCCGGCACCATCCGGATCTCCGCCGGATCCTCATGCCGGACGAATACACCGAAGGCTATCCGTTGCGAAAAGATTTTCCGCTCCGTGGCAAGGGCTGGCGCGACACGTTCGAGTTCCTGGACGAAACGGCTCGGTAGGACAGACGATGGCCTTTGAAGATCAACGAACAACCGTCTACAAGGTCGATCCGGCCCATCCGGAAAGCGAGACCCTCCCGACCCTGCGCACGGAGGAACTCCTGCTCAACATGGGTCCCCAGCACCCCGCCACTCATGGGGTGCTGAAAGTGATCCTCGAGTTGGAAGGAGAACGGCTCGTCAAGTCTACCCCCGTGTTGGGATTCCTGCACCGCGGTGTGGAGAAGCTCGCGGAAGACGGCACCTATCACCAATTTATTCCCCATACCGACCGGCTCGACTATGTCTGCGCGATGTACAACAATTTTGCGTACTGCCGCGCGGTCGAAAAACTCATGAATATCACCGTGCCGGACCGTGCAGACTATCTGCGCACGATCGTGGCGGAGGTCCAACGGATCCTCGGCCATCAGTTCTGGCTCGGCACCCAGGCGCTCGATATCGGAGCCATGACCGTCTTTTTCTATACTTTCCGGGATCGGGAAATTCTGTTGGATTGGTTCGACGAACTCTGCGGCGCGCGCCTCACCACCAGTTGGTATCGCATCGGCGGCGTTGAGCGAGACTTCACCCCTTCGCTGCTCGACAAGCTCAAGCAATTCCTGGACTACTTTCCGCCAAAAATCGACGAGTATGTGGTCTTCCTGGAGAAGAACCGGATTTGGGTCGGACGGACCAAGGGAGTGGGCGTCATCTCGGCGGAAGACGCCGTAAGTTTCGGTCTCAGTGGGCCGACGCTCCGCGGCTCGGGCGTCGACTACGACCTCCGCAAAGCCGAGCCCTATTCGGCCTACCCCAAGTGCGAATTCAGCGTGCCGCTCGGCAAGAACGGCGACACCTACGATCGGTACTGGATCCGCGTCCAGGAACTCTACGAGAGCGTGAAAATCATCCGGCAATGCCTGGAGCAGATGCAGGACGGCCCCATCATGGCCGATGTGCCCAGCGTCACGTTCCCGCCGAAGCAACGAGTCTTTACGAATCTGGAATCCATGATCCAGCAATTCAAGCTCTTCTCGCAGGGCTTCGACGCCCCTCCGGGAGAGATCTATTGCGGGACCGAAGCGCACAAGGGGGAGTTGGGGTTCTACATCGTCAGCACGGGCGGCGGGAAACCCTACCGCTTGAAAATTCGCGCCCCCTCGTTTATTCACATGGGCGCATTCGACCATATGTCCAGAGGCTACATGATCTCCGATGCGATCACGCTCTTCGGGAGCTACGACATTGTGATGGGGGAGTGCGACCGGTAGGAACGTGACACGTGAAGCGTTATTCGTTAATCGCAAGTATGAGCAATGCGGAACCGGCCGGACGTTTCACGTCTAACGTTTCACGTCTAACGAGGATTATAGAATGGGACTGAAGCCGGCAACGAATCCTGACGTGGAAGCGGTCGCGATCGAGCTGTCGATCGACGGGAAATCCGTGACGGCAAAGGACGGGGTCTCGCTCTACGACGTGATCTCGAGCACGGGCAAGATCATCCCGGCCATGTGCTACCACTATACCTTCGATCCCTTCGGCTCCTGCGGCATGTGTTTGGTCTCGCAGGAAGGCAAGAAAGCGCCGGTCCGTTCCTGCACCGCCAAAGCGACAGCCGGCATGATCATCAGAACCGAGGGGGACGATCTCTTCCAAGCCCGGAAGAAAGCAGTGGAAAAGCATCTCTCGGTCCATCCGCTCGACTGCCCGGTCTGCGACGCCGACGGCCATTGCGAACTGCAAGACATGGCCTTCCGGCACGGGGTCACGAACCTGGCCAACGCGAAACAGAAATTTATCCCTGAAGATACGCGCAGTCCGGTGCTCGACTTTAATATGAACCGCTGCATTGCCTGCGCGGAATGCATCAACGTGTGTAAAGACGTGTTGATGATCGACGCGCTCCAGTTCATGAAGAAGGGCGGATTCAATCAAGTGGTGCCGAAGGGAGATCTCGCACTGTCCTGCGAGTTCTGCGGAGACTGCCTCGCCGTCTGCCCGGTCGGCGCCATCACGAACAAGTTCTCTAAATATTTGTACAAGCCGTGGCAGATGAAGAAAACCACGACGACGTGTAACTACTGCGGGGACGGCTGCCAGATGTACCTTGAGACCAAGGACGCTGAAGTCGTCCGCGTGACCTCACCGCTGTCCTGGAAGAACAAATGGGGCGACCGGGCCGACACGGCCAAGGGGCACGGCGGGCTCTGTGTGCGAGGGCGTTTTGGGTTCGAGTACATCGATAGCGCCGCACGTGTGAAACAACCGCTCCTTCGCAAAGGCAATCAGCTCGTTGAAACCCCCTGGCTCGAAACTATGCACCAGGTGGTTGATCGGTTCTCCGAAATCCGACGCAAGCACGGACCCGACGCGATTGCCGGCCTGATCACCGCCCGCTGCACCAACGAAGAGCTGTATCTCTTCCAGAAACTCATGCGCGCCGGGTTCCGGACCAACCATCTCGACAGCAGCGCGCGCTACGGCCACCTCAACTTCGTGCATGCCTCCCGGCACGCCCTGGGAATCGGGCGGAGCCCGAACGACTGGGAAGACCTGACGAAAGCCAAGGCCGTGATCCTCATTGGCTCCAACATCACGGAGACAAACCCGCTCACGGCCGTGCGCATCAAAGAAGCGATTCGCGTCTATAACGCGCAAGTGGTGGTCATCGATTCCGCCTTCACGAACATGGCCAAGCTCGCATCCCATCCCGTCCTGATCAAACCCGGAACGGAAGGACTCGTGATCGACGGACTTGTGAAGGCCACCCTGGAGCTGGACTTGATCGACCAGGACAGCACCCAGAAGCACCCGCAAGCCTTCAAGGCCCTGAAGGCCGCCGTGGCCCACGTATCGTTGGAGCAGGTGGCTGCGCACACCGGCATGTCGGTCGAAGCGTTGAAAGACACCGCGACGATCTTCGCCGAAGCGCCCCGATCCATCATCCTCTGCGCTGAAGGCATCGTCCGCCAGCCCGACGGGTATCAGAACGTCTTGAAACTGATCGACCTCGCCTGGATCACGGGCAAGTTGGGCCAGCCTGGCTGCGGAGTGAATACGCTTACAGAAGAGCCGAACGAGCAGGGCGCCGTGGACATGGGCGCCGCGCCTGAATTCCTCCCTGGTCAAGCCTCGTTCAACGATCAGGTGGCTCGCGACCGTTTTGCCAAGGCCTGGGACGTCACGCTCCCAGCGGCTGGCTCCGGCGCGAATCTCGTCGAGATTCTCAAACGCTGCAGGGACGGCCAGATCCGCGCCCTCTATGTGATCGGAGAAAACCCGCTCGCCACGTTGCCCGCATCGATGGAAGTCCGCGCCGCGTTGGAACGACTGGAGTTGCTCGTCGTCCAGGATCCGTTCCTGACCGACACTGCGCGCATGGCCCATGCGGTGCTGCCGGCTTGTACCTCTGCGGAAAAAGACGGCACCTTCACCAATCTGGAAGGCCGAGTCCTGCGGGTCCGCGAGGCCATGGATCCACTCGGGGAAAGTTTGCCGGATTGGCACATCATGACGGCGCTGGCCAACGCACTGGGCTGTCAATGGGAGTATGAATCCTCGAACGATATCCAAGCCGAGATCATGAAGTTGCTGCCGGGGTACTACAACCTCGGACAGCCACGCAAGGTTGTGCCGACGGTGGACCGCTATCTCTCAAACGGCTACGCAGCTGATGTGGCGGCGCGCTATCGAGCCTCCGCTCCAATTGACTCCAAGAACCAGCGACCCTTCGCGTTGCTGATGGGACAAATCCTATACCATTCCGGTAAGATGTCCACCGAAGCCCCCGGGCTCATCAAGATCGCCCCCAATACCGGTCGGCTCAGGATGAATCCCCAAGATATGGAACGGCTCGCAGTGGGTGAGGGGACGACGGTGCGCCTCACGTCGGACCGCGGCTCGATGCAATTGGCAGTGCAACCCGATCAATCCGTCGCCCCGCAGACCTGCTTCTTCCCGGAGCATTTCAATGAGCCGCCAGTGAAGGACTTGATGTCGGTCCAGGTTGATCCGACGACCGGAGTTCCCTCGTTCAAGCAGACCCGCGTGACGATCGAAAAGGCGTAAGAGGGAGCAGGAAGCGCACATGCGAGTTACCGCACTGATAAAGCAAATCCTCCAGGCCGCGTTGTTCTATGAGGTCTGGGACGCGATGAAGGTCACGTTCAAGCACATGTTCCACAAACCCATCACGTTCCAGTATCCACGGGAACAACGGACCCTCCCCGATACCCACCGGGGGGCACTCGCGCTCTTACGCTACGACGATCACCAGGAACGTTGTGTCGGCTGTGACCTCTGCGAAGCCGCCTGTCCATCGCGCTGTATCAAGGTCATCAGCTCGGAAGACGCGGAGCGGCCGCTGCAACGATTCGCCAGTGAGTTTTACATCGACATTACAAAATGCGTCTTTTGCGGCTACTGTGTCGAGGCCTGTCCCGTCAACGCACTGGCTATGACGAAGATGTATGAGTTCTCGACCCACGATAAACGCACCTTGTTGTTCGATAAGAAGCGGCTGTACGAAATCGGCGAGCGCCATCTCGACGATGCAAAAAAATACTTGTACGCGCATAATCAGGAAAAGAACGTTGAGGAAAGCCGGGGATATCGGTATTACTTCCCGCAATCGGTGCTGAAGCCGACTCAACCACCACCCAAGCATCTGGGCTGAGTCGATTGATGGTTTTGGTCTTTTTTACTTATTTCGCACTGGTCAGTATTGCGGCGGGCGTCTTGACCGTCGCGCTCAAGCACCCGGTGCATTGCGGCCTGGCACTCCTGACCCTGCTGCTCCACGTCTCCGGACTCTTCATCCTCCTCAATGCCGAGTTCCTCTGGGCTGTGCAGCTCATCGTCTATGCCGGTGCAATCCTGGTCTTGTACCTCTTCGTCCTGATGCTCCTGAACTTGAAGACCGACGATCGGTATTTCCACTCCACGTACCTGTACTTTCTGCCTCCGGCAGCCATCGGGTCGTTGTATGTGCTGATCCTCCTGTTCCGTTCACCCTTCGCCGGAGCCAAAGGCGATGCGCCCACAGTGGCGGTGCTCCAGGAAGGCGATACCTATGCGGTCGGGATCAAGATGTTCAGTGATTATCTGTTGCAGTTCGAAATTGTCGGGGTGTTCCTGTTAGGGGCCGTCATCGGAGCGATCGTGCTGGCAAAAACGCCGAAGCCGATCACTGACAAACGTGAGAGGTAAGAGGTGAGAGAACGCGCGACAGGGGAAAAGACGCGAGTTCGCGCATTTCACGTTTCACGTTTCACGTTTCACGGGTAACTATGGTTCCTCTAAGCGCATATGTCGCCGTCAGTGCCGTGCTCTTTATCACCGGCCTGCTCGGCGTATTGATCAGACGGAACTTCATCATCGTGCTGATGTCTGTCGAGATCATGTTGAACGCGGCAAATATTAACCTCGTGGCCTTTTCCTATTACCTGGAATCAATGGCGGGCCAACTGGTGGCCCTCTTCGTCATCGCCATTGCGGCCGGGGAAGCGGCGATCGGGCTGGCCATCATCATCGTCGTGTTCCGTGGAAAGATCTCCACGAACGTGGACGAGATGAACCTCTTAAAGTGGTAACGTGACCGATCTACTCATAAAACTCATTCCGCTGTTCCCCCTGCTGGCCGTGATCCTGAATGGACTCGCGGGCAGGCGGTATTCCCACGACGTCGCGCACCGGCTTGCCTGGGGATCGGTGGGGTTGTCATTTCTCTGCACGATCGGCGTGTTTGTCGACATTCTGCGGACCGGCACGCCCCATGAAGTCATCGCCTATCAATGGATCTTCGGGGGCGACCTCACCATCAATCTGGCCTATCTCGTCGATCCTCTCACATGCGTCATGCTGCTCGTGGTCACGGGAGTCGGGTTCCTGATTCACGTCTACTCCGTCGGCTATATGCATGGGGAAGACGGATTCACGCGATTCTTCACCTACATGAACCTCTTCATGGTCTCCATGTTGCTCCTCGTCATGGGGAACAACTATGTCGTACTCTTCATCGGCTGGGAAGGGGTAGGGCTCTGCTCCTATCTATTGATCGGCTACTACTATAACAAGGTCTCCGCCGCGAAGGCCGCCTCGAAAGCCTTTGTGGTGAACCGCATCGGCGACGCGGGCTTCCTTCTGGCCATCTTCCTCATCTTCATCAATTTCAAGACGCTCGACTATACGAAGGTCTTTGCCCAGGTCAGCCAGCTCTCGCCGGAGATGGCCACCGCGATTGCGCTCTGCCTACTCGTCGGAGCAGTCGGCAAATCAGCCCAACTCCCCCTCTACACCTGGCTCCCGGACGCGATGGAAGGTCCGACACCCGTCAGCGCGCTCATCCATGCGGCGACGATGGTGACGGCCGGGGTCTACATGATCGTGCGGAACCATGCCATTTTCGATTTATCGCCGACGGCCATGACGATCGTCGGCGTCATCGGCGGACTCACAGCCTTGTTTGCCGCCACCATTGGCCTCGTGCAAACGGACATCAAGCGCGTCTTGGCCTATTCGACGGTGAGCCAGCTCGGTTACATGATTCTCGGGTGCGGGATCGGGGCCTATACGGCTGCCGTGTTCCACCTCATGACCCATGCCTTCTTCAAGGCCCTCTTGTTCCTCTCAGCCGGATCGGTGATCCACGCGCTCTCGGGCGAGCAAGACATTCGGAAGATGGGCGGACTCAGCTCGAAAATCCCATGGACCTATCGACTGTTTCTGATCGGCACGATCGCCATTGCGGGCATTCCGCCGTTGGCAGGCTTCTGGAGCAAAGATGAAATCCTGGCCCATGCCTTCACGCATCACCACTATCTGCTGTATGGCATGGCTGCCATCGGCGCGCTCTTGACCTCCTTCTACATGTTCCGCCTGATCTATCTGACTTTTTATGGCACCTCTCGCATGGACCATCATACGGCGGAACATGTACATGAGTCCCCGATGGTGATGGTCGTTCCATTAATGGCGTTAGGTGTTCTGTCCATTCTCGGTGGGTTCCTGGGTTTTCCCCCTGAACATGGCTGGCTCCATCAATTTCTTGCACCGGTCGCAGGCACGGGAGGGGAGCATGACGCGAGCACCGGACTCGTGCTCACGCTCATGATGATTGCCACAGGGATTGCGTTGCTGGGCTGGGGCCTCGCGCACTATTTTTATAGCGTGAATCTCTCGGCGCCGGATCGCCTGGCCGCAAAGTTTCAGGCGGCCTACAGGATCTTGCTCAACAAGTACTATGTCGATGAACTGTATGACCTGTTATTGGTGGAGCCGACCAAGAAGTTGGGACTCCTGCTCGACTGGTTCGACCGCACCGTGATCGATGGCCTCGTGCGCGCCGTCGCGCAGCTAGCCGAATTGGGCGCGGCCGGTTCGACCTGGACGGAGAAATACGTGATCTACAGCGGCCTGAACGTGATCGGGTATGGCAACCATCTAGTCGCGAGACAGTGGCGGCAGCTGCAGACCGGGATGGTGCATCATTACGCCGCCATCATTGTGGCAGGGCTATTCCTATTGGCGGTCATTATTCAGCTCATCATGCAACTATAAAACACTGTGATGTTAGAAGAACTGGCGTCAACTTTTCCGATTCTCACCTGTATTCTTTTTCTCCCCGTCATCGGGGCCGTCGTCCTGTGGCTGTTCGACGACAAGGACATGGTCCGGACCTCCGCCTTGACGATTGCGCTCGTGGAGTTGGCCCTCTCCGTATTCGTACTCTTACGATTCACTCCCGAATCGGCTGCCATGCAGTTTTCCGAACACGTGCCGTGGATTCCCGCCCTCGGAGTCAGCTACCACCTCGCAGTTGATGGGATCAGTGTCCTCTTCGTTGGGCTCACAGCGTTCCTCACGGTCCTGATCGTTATCTATTCCTGGGACACCGTCCGCCATCAAGTGAAGCTCTACATGATGGCGCTCCTCGCGCTCGAAACGACCACGATGGGGGTCTTCCTCTCCATCGACTTGATCCTGTTCTTCGTCTTTTGGGAACTCATGCTCATCCCCAGTTACTTTCTGATCAAACTTTGGGGCGGAGGAGCGTTGCGGCACTACGCGGCACTGAAATACGTGCTCTATACCTTGCTTGGTAGCGTCTTCATGTTGGTGGGCATCGCCCTGTTAGATCTCAATTATCATCAGTGGGCGACGTTACGCCATATGGAGCCGACCTACTCGTTTGACTTGTTGGAACTGCTCTCCGCCCCGATCCCGCTCAGCCAACAAATCCTCATTTTCTGGCTGCTGTTCCTCGGCTTCGCGTTCAAGGCCCCGGTCTTCCCATTCCACACCTGGCTCCCGGACGCCCTCGTCGAAGGCCCGATTGGCATGGCGGTGGTGCTGGCGGGACTGAAGCTCGGGACATTCGGCTTCATCCGGTTTAGCATTCCATTGCTCCCGGACGCATCGAAAAGCCAGACCGTCGTCACGGTCATCATGGTGCTGGGATTGGCGGCGATTCTCTATGGGGCCATCATGGCGCTGATCCAGCAAGATTTCCGCCGACTCCTCGCGTTCAGCAGCATCAGCCACCTCGGATTCGTGGTGATCGGCCTGTTCGCCCTGAACTATCAGGGGCTCCAGGGCAGCCTGCTCACCATGATCAACTTGGGGTTCAGTACGGCCGGTTTGTTTTTTATCGCGGGCTTTCTCTACTCACGGCAGCAGAACACCCAACTGAGCTCATTCGGCGGCATGGCTAAACAGACCCCTCTGCTCGCAAGCTTTTTCTTGTTCATCGGGCTGGCGTCGATCGGTTTGCCGGGCACCAATGGCTTCGTCGGTGAATTCCTCATCCTCTTAGGAACCTTCAAGGCCAATTGGCTGTATGGTGGGATCGCGGTCACCGGCATCATCTTCGGTGCGGCATATTTTCTCTGGTACTACGAGCGGTCGATGCTGGGGCCGATCGGCAAGGCCGTCAAAGACTCCATCAGCGATCTGCATCCACGCGAAGCGCTCATCGCGTCGGCCTTGTCGGTGATGATCCTCTGGATTGGCCTCTATCCCTCTCCCTTCTTGAAAATGATAAACGGATCGGTGCAGGCGTTGGTCGATCGACTGGAACGGGGGACCGTGGCATCGATCGAGTCCAAGCCGCAGGTAAAGGTGGATTAATTCGTATGGGTGACTACGCACTGCTCTATATCCTGTTTGCCCCCTTCGTGGGAGCCATCGCGCTGATCTTCGTCTCCAACCGGCAAGCGATGCTCGTGCGGGGGATCGCGGCGGGATCAGCCCTTGTCTCCCTGCTCGCCTCACTCTACCTGTTCTACGCCTACGATCACGTGAAGGGGGGATTCCAATTTATCCAGCGATTCGAATGGTCTCGCCAGCTGGGCATCTCGCTCCACCTCGGGGTGGATGGAATCGGCACCCCGCTGGTGCTGGCATCGGGCATCTTGTTGTTCGCAGGGATTTTCGTCTCCTGGCACATCAAAGATCGGACGAAAGAATTCTATATCTGGCTGCTCATCCTCGCCGCCGCCACGATCGGCGTCTTCATGTCGCTGGATCTGTTCTTTCTCTTTTTCTTCTACGAATTGTCCGTAATCCCCATGTATCTCCTGTTGGGCATGTGGGGAAGCCACACGAAAAAGTACAACGAGATGACGGATCCGGAAGGCCTCAAACAACGGGATTCAGTCGGGTTCATCTTCAACTTCGGATCCAACAGTAAAGAATACGCTGCGATGAAACTGGTGCTCTTCCTCTCGGCCTTTGCCGTCGCGGCGCTGATGGGCATCTTACTGATCTACAAGTACTCGGGGCTCAATACCTTCGACATTCTGGTCCTGCGTGAACAGGCCAAATTGATGAACATCCCGGTCTTGGGCACGACGCTGGACAAGATCATTTGGCTGCTGATCTTCTTCGGCTTTGCCTCGATCGCGCCGCTGTGGCCGCTGCACTCCTGGTCTCCTGTGGGCCACGCAGCCG
>Ga0315275_10000193_pt1 | contig 49383 bp, 30 predicted proteins | sample YL17G03_0_MG_FD_205557 | JGI IMG/M metagenome (GOLD analysis project Ga0315275, IMG submission 205557) | Sediment microbial communities from Yellowstone Lake, YNP, Wyoming, USA - YL17G03_0 | ecosystem: Environmental > Aquatic > Freshwater > Lake > Sediment | place: USA: Wyoming | collected... | reverse complement strand
GCCAATCGGAAAAGTACAGTATCCGACCGTCCGGTGATATGCAGGGTGAACTTTCAGAATACTGAAGTGTGTTCACTTTTGGGCCAAGATTTATGGGCTCTAACCAAGAGCTCCCGCGACTCATTCGAGTCGTCACATAAAGGTCGAAATCGCGGGCTGTCTCGCGCCGAGAAGCAAAGAACAAGACTAGACCGTCAGGTGAAACACTAGGCATGCAATCGTCTTGGTTGCTATTGAGGCCATCACCAAGATTTACTGGTCCGGTCCAAGGCTTTTCTTTCGATTCCCGCGTTGTGAGCCAGATGTCTGTCCACCCGATACGTGGATACCGGTCAGAGGAAAAAAAGAGTTCCAACTCATCGTATGGAAGACTTGGATCCCACTCGTTTGCCCCCGTATTGACAGAGGCCCAAATACGTTCTTGCCATGCATCTTCCCTCGTCGGTCGTCTTGCCACCCACAAATTTCCGCCTGAATGGAAATACAACTCCAACCCATCAGGCGAGATATGTGGTTGCCCCTCGTCGGCAGAGGTGTTCACGGGCTGTCCGAGGTTCACAGGCAGACTCCAAGGGTCGTCCACTGATTCTCGGGTACTGACCCAAATGTCCGTGTTGCCATGCCCGCGCGGGTCATCGGAATCGAAGTATAGCTCAAGCATGTCTGCCGAGATGGTTGGCCCACCTTCATTAGCATTGGAATTAACGTTCGGCACAAGAATGGGAGTGCTGACAACTAAGTCAGCAACTGTCTTGCCGGCAGGAACCCAAAAAGCCGCGGTTAATCCAAATAATACTGCCCCAATTCTAAAATAGCCTAACCATTTCATTTTGCACCGTCCTTTCTGCCTGATCCTTAATTGTCTAAGGACTTGCCCACGATAGCCCAGCCATCTCTACCACCCAGAGACTAAAGGGAACGCGGTCCTTCCCAAACAAAGCTACCTGCCTTCCAGACCGTTTTTATTACGCTTCCAGAATGTTCTGTATCACGTCAACACCTATAGATATGACATTTGACGGTGGTTCGTGCGCGCAGGGAGAGAAATTTGTGATGACCATACACACCAATGAAAGTCAATTTGACCCCATTGGCCCCACCCCTAAAGCTGTCGGATTTCTCCTACTTTGAGTTGAAATTTCGGGTCGTTACTGTTAAAATAGCTACTGCAGGCTTGAGGTTTGGGCTGTTGTCTGAGGCTGCCCAAAAAGCTATATCAGGTCGTTGGCAAGAGACACGATGGAAAAGACCGTCTGCGGAGCAAGAATCAGATGGGGCGTCTCGACAGAACAAGTATGGGTGGGGGTGGAAGTGGATTTCCGTCAACACTCTGGTCTCAGCTCAAGAATGCAAAGACGGATGACGAAGCTCGCCGCAGGATAATTATAGGTAACCTGACAGAAACCTACTGGAAACCCATTTATTCTCACCTCCGGCGGAAGGGATATGACAACGAAAAGGCGAAGGATCTGACGCAAGGTTTCTTTCAAGATATTGTGTTGGGTCGCAAGTTAATTCTGAGGGCGGACAGAACAAAGGGTAAGTTTCGCACTTTTCTGCTATCCGCACTCAAAAGGTACGTGGCTGAAATTCACCGCGCCCAGACAAGAAGGAAGAGATTTCCAGAAAAGGGCCTTGTGCAACTGGAATGGGAAGAATTTATCAATTTGTCCACTGCGCAAGCGGGTCGCACACCGGAAGAGGCTTACTGCTATGCTTGGGCTGCAGATGTGATCGATTACGTTATCGATGAAGTCAAGAAACAGTGTTTGACTACGAGGTCATCAAAACACTGGTTGGTTTTCTGGGCAAAAATCTTGCAACCTATTATCAACAATTCAGAGGCTCCGTCCCATGCAGAAATTTGCGCAAAGTATGACATACGCGACGAGTCTACTGCCTCAAATATGATTACGACGGTCAAGCGTCGTTTCCGGGATGTCTTAAAACGCCGTTTGCGTGAACTCACGCGGTCGGACTCAGAGGCTGAAGAGGAATTCCTGGAGATTTTCAGAATTCTGTCGGGCGGAAGCGCAGGATAGAGGCCAATCTGTCATATGAAATGACGTGGAACGACTGATTCTGTTCTTAAGGACGAACCGTTGAGGTGCCTGCTGACAGTTAAAGGAGGAGCCGATGGATGTGTGAGATGAACCTATAAGGAAGTGAATCGGATGGATAAAGAGTCTACAACACACGGCCTCAGTGCTGAGAAGCTGCGGCAGATCTGGGATATAGGCTCTGATGTGGACCAAGATAACGCCGAGATCGAGCCTGACCTGAAGAGAGCTGAGTTACTACGTGATTGGCTAACATGTACTCTGCCCCCTGACAAGGAATTGGCGGACCTGCTACCAGCATTGCTTATGCGACTATTTCGGGAACTCAGGCCCTTTGCCGGCGAGTCCTTTGCTAGTCTCTTGCAGGATCCACAGACTGATATATCCTTAATTGCGAAGATCAAGGATCTCAGCAAGAAACTCGTCGAATCTGCAAAATCGGCTGCTGAACGCGATGCTGCTGCTGCAATCTACTATTCCGCCATAGCCAGTGCTTTGGTTTTTCATGATCGCAAGATAACCTCATTTTCTTATGAAAGGCTTGCCCAGTCTTTTTCTTCTCTGAGTGATAAGAGGTGGTTGACCCCAGAGACTGGACAGCTTATCGATTCAGCCTGCAAATTGTCCCGCAAGAGAATCAAAACCAGGAAGGGAAGACTGAAGCATGAACCAAATGCCGGATAGACCGCAAGTCCCCTCGATCAGCAAGGTGAACTCTGAAGAAGCTGACAGAACATCCGATGTCAAGCCGGAGATTGAGGGTTATGAGATTACCGACAAGCTCGGCGAAGGCGGCATGGGTACTGTCTGGCGGGCAAAACAGTTGAGCACAAATCGTCAAGTTGCGCTCAAAGTAATGAAGCCAGGCTTTTTTGGTTCGGAAAAGGCACGGGCTCGCTTTGAACGAGAGGTCGAGATAGCAGCTCAACTGGAACACCCCAATATCGCCCGAGTTTACGAGAGCGGGTTACTGGAAGGAAGATATTACTATGCCATGGAGTTAATCGAAGGGGAACATCTCGATGAATACGCCAGGAGCCATCGGTTAACTCTGCGACGGACTGTGGAGCTGTTTCTTATTGCCTCCCAAGCAGTGCAATATGCGCATCAACGAGGGGTAATCCACCGCGACTTGAAACCCTCGAACATTCTTGTTGCGGGCGATGGACAACCGCATATTCTGGATTTCGGATTGGCGAAAGCTCTCTTGGAAACCGACAGCGATAAGACATTGTCGATTGACGGAGATGTCTTTGGAACTCCCGCATACATGTCCCCTGAACAGGCTGGCGGACATCTCGATTCTATCGACACAAGAACAGATGTCTATAGCCTCGGAGTTATTCTCTTCAATGTACTTACAGATCACTGGCCCTACGATGTCACTGGTTCCCGCTACGATGTTCTGAGAAATATCCAGGAGGATGAGCCTGTGCGACCTTCCAAGATTGTTCCGCACTTTGATGTGGACATCGAGGCTGTACTTCTCAAAACGCTGGCTAAGAGGCCAGACGAACGATACCAATCAGCAGTAGAACTGTCCCATGACATGAAGTGCTGGCTGGATGGGCTGCCGATTGTGGCAAAGTCAGCCAATTCATTATATCTCTTGCGCAAACTGATTGTACGCCATCGATACACGAGCACAGTTGTGACACTCCTACTTGTCATAATTCTGGGGTTCTCTTTCGCGTACTACTATCTTTACGGTGCTTTGCGATCGAGCGATTCACAACTTCAGAAGACGCTTGTATCCGTCAACCGTCAGAACAAGGAATACTCGGAGCTTGTCCAGGATGTTCTTCTGGTTGCTCATTTTCTGCCTGCCTGGCATAGCGACGAGCTGGAGCAGGCCAAATCGATCGCACAGCATTTCGCAAAGGGAACTAGAGAAGAGAAGGCGGCGTTTTTCCTACTGTCTAGCGAGGGCCTATTAGCTGAAAGGACTGATGAGTTTAGAGCTAATATGGGAGAATTGGAGGGTTCTTTTTCAGACTTCATCATTGCCGAGTATTACTTCAAGACCGGTCATCGAGCGGAGGCTACTAAATACTATCGGAGATGCCTATCAGCAACCAATCCTGTAAGCAAGAAGGATTTATGGCTTGTGGACAAAGTCCGAAGCAGACTTTTTGAGCTGGTCAACAAGGACACACTGAGCAGCACCGGACATGCGGCTACAGACACGGAGGGAATACCATGAGGTACAGGAACCTCGTTAGTGCACACCGTCATGGCCTACTATCAGCCTTTACCCTTGTGGAGTTGTTGGTTGTCATAGCGGTAATTGCGCTTCTCATTGCCATTCTGCTACCAGCTCTTCACAAAGCGCGGACCATGGCCAAGCGATTGGCATGCAAAACCAACCTTAGACAAATCAGCCTCGCATGGGAGATGTATCTCGACGAAAACGACGGATGCTTTTACCAAGGGGTGAACTGCAACAATGATTATGGCGGCTGGAAAGGCACCGGTACAGGCGCTCTGAGCCGTCCTTTGAACAAGTACCTTTCACTGCCTGCAGAAATCGACACGGAGAATGAAGCCAAAGTCTTCCGGTGTCCCGCGGACCAAGGCGGGGAAGACTACCGCGGCCTTGCATACTACAACTTTGGCAACAGTTACCAGGCTAATTCGATGCTCATAGGTCCCACGCGCCTCTCAACTATGAGTTGGGTCCCAGAGCCAACCAGGACAATAAACGCAGCGATCAACAATCATCTACCCAATCTCAAACGAGAACAAGTTTCTGATCCTTCCCGTCTGCTTTTGGTCGGAGACCATAACTGGCTAACTCAGTGGAATCCTTCGAATTCATTTTATTGCGGTGGTGGCTGGCACGGCAGACTGCATCGCTATAACGTAGCGTTTTTCGATAACCACGTCGAGCACATAAGGATAGGCAAAGCCCTCTACTTGGCACCGGAGTACCGTGTTCAGCCATTTAGAGAGCTTGACGGTATAGTAGCTAAGCTCCAGGAAGAGTTGCCATGTTCGTGTGGAAAGCCATGATGAGAATACGGTCAGCGGACTGGAATGTCGTTGGAACGAGAATTGGGTGTAAGGCCCATTGCAGGTGATTGGCACGATCTTGTTGGATCTGATGCAAACTGCGGGAGCCCAGGCCGTGTGTCGTGAAATTTCTTGAGTTCGGCGACAGTAAATGGTATAATAGTATGCCAGTTTGGCGAGTGGCGTCGTTTGGGTACGGATTTCTCTGGGCAAAGAAGAGTGAACGAGCCTTCCGATGTGACTATCGTTCTTCAGGAGGGGTAAAATCGCTGCTGGCACATCGCTCCTTAACGCGGGCGTCTTATCGCCCGAAGATGAGAACGCAAATGCACTTGGACAGAGTCATAGCCGGGAAAGTTTTGACAACGCTTGTATGCCTCTTGTTCGTGCGGTCGGCAGCGGCGGAAATCATACATGTTGATACGCGCGCTACTGGGGCAAACAATGGCACAAGCTGGGTGGATGCATATAAGTATCTTCAGGATGCTCTGACAGACGCCAATTCCTCGCCAAAGCCAATCGAGATTTACGTCGCTCAGGGCATATATAGACCCGACTGTAGTTCAGCCAATCCAGATGGCACCCGCAACAGGACGGCCACCTTTCAACTCATTGACAGCGTGGCAATTTACGGTGGGTTTCCGTCTGGAGGAGGTTGCTGGAATGACCGTGACCCCAACCAGTATGAAACAATCCTCAGCGGTGACCTCGACGGTAATGACATATGGAATCTTGACACTTATACGAACTACGGCCCAGATTACCGCAGCTACGCGGAGAACGCTCACCATGTGATTACTGCAATCGGGACAGACGAGAGAGCCGTGGTAGATGGGCTAACCGTTACGGCGGGATGCACAGATTACTGGGACGTTGAGGATCAGGGCGGCGGTATGTACGTATACGCTGGGAGTCCGACTATCCGGGACTGTACGTTCAAGATGAACTACTCCCTAGCAGGCGGAGGCATGTACAACTACTTGGCTAACCCCACGCTTACAAACTGTACTTTCAGCCACAACTATGCGGGCTCTCTAGGTGGCAGCGGCGTGTGCAATCGCACCAGCAATCCTACTTTTGTCAACTGTAGCTTCGTCAGCAATATAGCGTACCATGGAGCCTCAGGGGGCGGCATCCGCAATGATTGGTCTAGTAGCCCCACCTTGATCAACTGCATATTCGACGGCAACAGATTTCAAGAAGGGGGCGGGATGTATACCTCCTCTGGAGAACCGATTTTGCTCAACTGCATCTTCAGTCGGAACGTGGCTGGCAGAGGCGGCGGCATTTATGGCAACGCGACGGCAGTCAATTGCGTATTCATCGCCAATAGCGCGCACGGCGATGGAGGCGGTGTGTACGGCTCAGGGGTCTTGACAAACTGCACGGTTTACGGGAATTCGGCCGGGAACGCGGTTGGGGGCATCCGTGGAGGTGTACTAACCAATTGCATCCTGTGGGGGAACAGAGACGATGGTGGGATGGATAGATCGGCGCAGGTCAGCGGCTCTTGCAGTTACAGTTGCATCCAGGGTTGGACGGGGGGTGGTGTGAGCAACATCGCTGACAATCCACTGTTCGTCGACCCGGATGGGGCGGATGAGATACTCGGCACACAGGATGACAACCTGCGTTTGTTGCCACACTCTCCTTGTGTGGACGCTGCTGATAACGACGCCCTGCCAGCTGATGTTTGGGACCTTGATGGCGATGGAGACCTCACCGAACCTGTGCCTTTCGATCTCGATAGTGATTCTCGATTTGCCGACAGCCCCGATATTCCTGATGCAGGTAACGGGGCACCGCCGATCTGTGATATGGGAGCCTACGAGAATCCTAAAATGGACTTTCTGCTAAGCACACGGTTGCTCATAGTCCCTGAGGGCGGAATAACAACGTTTACTGTGGCACTGACCCTCGATCCCAAGGAAACCGTCTGCGTTATGGTCACCCGACAATCAGGCGATTCGGACGTCACGGTTCAATCAGGATCCTCACTGACATTTAACTCATCCAACTATTCGGCTCCTCAGACCGTCACTCTGGCGGCGATGGAGGATGAGGACAAGTTTAACGGTATAGCGCTAATCTGGGTAAGTGCCCCCGGGCTTATCACTGGTGGGATTACCGCGATCGAAGCGGACAATGAGCCTGATCCCAATATTCTTTTTGTAGATGACACAGCTTCGGGCAATAACAACGGCATGAACTGGAAGGATGCGCTTACCGATTTGCAGGAGGCGCTAACAATAGCAAGGGCGTTTCCTCAGTTCAAGGAAATCCGCGTGGCTCAAGGCGTTTACAGACCGGCTGGACCTGGGGGTGATCGGGAGGCGACATTTCAACTTCTTGCCGGGGTCCATATTATCGGTGCCTATGCTGGTTTTGGCGAACCTAATCCGGATGTCCGGGACGTTGGTGCCTACGAGACCATACTCAGTGGCGACGTAAATGGAGACGATGCGCCAGTTCTTGATCCTAGTGACTTACTGGACGACCCGACACGCGCCGAGAACAGCTACCGGGTGGTGAGCGGCTACATGTCCGATGCAACAGCTGTCATTGATGGTTTTACAATCACAGGCGGGAATGCAAATGGACAAGATCCACGTTTTCCGAATTACGACGGAGGAGGTATGTACACAGCCTCACAGACAGACTCTGGTCCTACTGTCATCAACTGTGTTTTTAGAGAAAACGCCAAACACGGCATGCTCAACGAAGGAGGACCTCCATATGGCGGCAGATATTGTAACCCAACAGTAATTGACTGCAGTTTCAGTAGAAACTACGGAGTTGGCATGTGCAATAGTTACAAGAGCAGCCCTACAGTGATTCATTGTACGTTCAGTGAAAATGGGGATGACGGGCTGCTTAACAGCGAGGGCGATGCTGTCATAACCGATTGTACGTTTGTCGGCAACACCGGGGCAGGGATGTACAACGGCGGCAACCCTGAGATTATTCGTTGCACATTTAGTGAGAACAGCTTTGGGGGGCTATACAACACTGGGAATCCCTTGCTGATTGATTGCACCTTTAAGCGTAATGCGGTGACTTGGGCTTGGGGAGGACAGGGAGGGGGCATGTCCAATCGTTGCAATCCCGCGCTGTTAAGCGGCAATCCTGTGCTCTTGAATTGCACATTCATCGAGAATTCTACAAAGTCCGATGGCGGCGGAATGTATAATGAACGCGGCAGTCCAGTACTGGTGAACTGCAATTTCAGAGGTAACTCTGCATGGCATGGCGGCGCGATGTACAACACCGGCGGTATGTACAGCACCGATTGTAATGCGGTACTGATTAGTTGCTCGTTCAGGGGCAACATGGCCGACGCAGATGGTAGCGCAATTTTCTGTGAAGATGGCAATGCCGAGCTTGCGAACTGCACTTTCGTTGGGAACTCAGCTCCACAGGGTGATGTGATATATGGTGCCGACGCATGTCTCGGAACGCTGCGAAACTGCATCTTGTATAACAACGGAGGAAGTGCCTTCGGTGGGTGGACCCAAGGTAATTTGACGGTGACTTCTAGTATTATCAAGGATTCATTCAACGGCAGATACACTGCAACAACGGATCCCCTTTTAACGCCCGATGGGCACATCAGGGGAGGCTCCCCATGTATTGATGCCGGTGACAGTAACGCAGTAAGCTCTGTCCTTGGCGGTGTTGAGATTAATAGCGCTGTATTGGATGCTGCGCAGTATGACATTGACGGAGACAGCCGTTTCGCGGACGATCCTGACGTTGATGATACTGGATCTGGTACTTTTCCTATAGTCGACATAGGTACGGACGAATGGCTTGACACTGATCGAGATTGTCTGCCTGACTGGTGGGAGGAGAAGTACTTCGGCGACCCGAACATTGCAGATCCGAATGCAGACCCCGATGGTGATGACCTTACGAATTTGGAGGAGTATGAACTCTACAGTAGCGATCCAGATGCAGGTGCGTACTATGTGGATGTGAACAATATCGATGACCCGGACGCAGACGGTACAGCCGCCCATCCATTCCGCACTATCCGCGAAGCGATGAATGTGGCCGGCGACGGCGACACGATCCTGGTGGCGCCTGGAACGTACATGGGGCCTGATAATATAGACCTGGACTTCGCTGGCAGGTCGATTGTCCTGTGTTCCATGTATCCTGACGATCGTTCGCTCACAATCATCGATTGTAATCTCAGAGGCCGAGCCTTTGATTTTCATTCTGGTGAGAGCGCCGGAGCTGCTGTGGTAGGCTTTACAATAACCAATGGCCAAGCCGAATATGGGGGGGCGATCCGGTGTGAGCAGGCGAGTCCTCAGTTTCGCAACTGCATCTTCATGGGCAATACCTCGCGTGCCCAAATCCACTCACTCACATTCCCGTGGCCCGGCGAAGAATCGCCATACGACTTTTCGAAGCAAGCTGAGTCTTGGGGAGCCGCTGACCTTTATTATCTCGGCGTCTACAATGTCTTCTTGGCAGACTGGATGGGACAGAGGGGTCTGGTAGATCTTGGGCCAGTCGCCCTCAAAGATATCAAGAGCCTCCCAGAATCCGGATACTGTCGATCTGGTGTGGAGGCCGTTGTGGGGCACTCGTATGTGGCCCTTGCCCACGAAACAGAAGAAGGATACTACATCTTGTTTACAGTTACTGACTTACACGACTACAGTGTGACGATAGAATGGGTATACATCGACGGTCGGGGTTGGCCCGAATATGGTCTACCAAGCGGTGCGATTTATTGTTACCGAGGCTTCCCGACGTTAGACAATTGTCTATTTGCTGATAACGATCTTAGTGCCGTTTGGGTGGAAAGTGGTGGGATTCAAATCATTGGCACAGTGTCACTCATATCTAATGACTGGGTGGGTGATGAGTCAATTTTAGCTGGCCCAGGAACGCTCAGACTTGATGCCAGCAGCATACTGGACTTGAGCAATTCTTCTATCAGTTGTAATATCAGTGGGCCGGGGACAATACAAGTTGACCTCGACTCCGAACTGATTATTGAGTCTGATGCTGTTATTGACCTTGGGCACGACACAGACCCTAACTTGGATGGCCGGATTATGTGCGATGGCCTACTGCATCTGCGGGGTAATTCCACACTGATGAACGCCGAGGTCCACGTTTCCCGAGCCAGTGTGGAGGACAACGCTATCATCGCAAACTGTGTCGTCACTGCCGAAGCCGGCGCTCCCTACGGCCAGTTCTTTATCGAGGACAATGTAGGAATATATCTGGACAGGATCGAGGCCGATGGTGATCGGTATCTCGACCTGGATCCGGCAGATTGTAACCTTTATAACATAAGTGTTGACATGATCGATGTCAATGTCAGCGAGGGCGTCGGAGGAACGCACGGAGGGTTGTTTGAGTTGCGGGGGGAGCCTAATTTAGTGGACGTCATCGCTTGTGACCCGAATAATCCTTTTTTCTGCCAGGTACAGACAATTCCACCCTTTGACACTGACAATTGGACCATCAGCCGCCTGGAACTCGTTGAGGGTGCTAAGCTTAATCTCACTAACCGGTTTGACTTCCAGTATCCTTATGACTTTGGTGGAGATAACGAAGTGCTCTACGTCAAAGAGCTTCTTTTAGGCCCTAATTCTGTTCTCAACACGGCTTATAATCATATCTACTATGAGACCGTGGAAGCCCATCCGACGGCACAGGTAATCTGTGTGCCTTTGTTGGGCTTCTCACTGAACAACATCAGTTTTGACGATGAGAATGACTACGTAACTCGCGTCAAAACCAACAACTTCATTCATCCCTTTACGGGCCAGACGCAAAGTCTTGTAGGTCGTGTATTTGAACAGCCCGATCCGAACGGTATGATGAAGATGGCCAATTGGCTTGATAAGTTTGAGGAATCTGCGACATTTGGGCAGGTATTCAAAGCTCGAGCCAAGGGTCTGTTTGCCAAGTCAAGTGAGGATAAGATACTCATTCAGTTTGAGTATCTGTTCTGTGATCCTAACGGCAGCGGGGAATTGGTGATTTACCTGTCGGACGTGCCTGAGTTGCTAAGCCCTGGTGATCCGGGGTGGGCTGACCACTACATTCAGGTTGCTACCCTGAGGCACCCGCCCTCCGGCAGACCCGGCTCGGCAGGCAGTGGGCGCTTCGCGACCTTCTACAAGGATGTCTCAAAGGGCCATCTGGATTTCATTAGGGGCACAAGAGTGGAACTGGAACTGCTCGGCCCTGACGGGACATGCATCTTGATCAATAACTGGGATCCAGCCATCAGATGTAATCTGGAGTATTGTGGGGACATAGCCGGCGAATTCGACGTGGTAAATGCTATTGACTTCCTGGCCGCTGTAAGTGAGTGCGGACGCAGAATTGGTGAAGTCAGAACACTCTCAGGAGCCACAATATCCGGCTGTCTTGACGGGTTTTTCTGTCGAGACGGGGTGGTAACAACCCACGATGCTCTGGCTATAGACTGGCATCATCGAGGACACCTTTGCCCCGCAGAGGACATTCTGGGGCTCCTTGGCGGCTCAGCGGCTGGCATCCCAGGTGGCGAGGCCACCGAATTCGGGACTCGCCAATCACTATCGCATCTCGCCACCCACCAGTCTGGACTCGATTTTTCACTTCTCGTGTTAGGTAAAAGGCACAATTCTTTGGAAGAAGACTTTTTAAGCGACCGCCTGTACGGTCTGGATGAACAGGGCAATCTCCTGGGCGGGCCTTTCGATGCGCCAAACAACCGACTCAATGGCAAGCTTGTCTCAGACCATAGCGGTAATCTCTATTCGCTGAATCTGGAAGACGGTGTGGTCCGGCTCTCTGACCTTGTCGCTGTTTTACCTCCCAGCAGTTGCTTGTACGCGGCCGAACCGCGACACGGCGGGGCTGCCACGGTTTATATCGGTATCCAAGACCAAGCTGGCACGTACAAAGGCTATCCTATTATGGATGCGGCCTTTGATGAGCAAGGCTATGTCTATGTCGTGCCAGTGGTGGTTTCTGCCGAGCCAGGAAGGCCATATATGGCAGCCGCCAGGCTAAGACTGGATCCGGAGAAGCAACCAACGCCTTATGAAGTGATCCAAATCTATGATAACCCCATCGATCCAGCCGACAATCTGGATCCTAATAACCTGCGTGAGATCGAAATCGATAATGAGGGTAATGTGTATGTCCTTAATGTGCACGGTCGCAACGAAAGTGATACGCTGTGGATTTACGATGCAAGTACTGGAACACCCAAGAACCGGCTCACGTTGAACAATCCAACAGCGAAGGATGGGCTCTACATACCCGCCCCCGTTGGGATGCACGTCTCGAACACTGCGGGTAGGCTCTATTTGGGTTCTTCACTTAATGAACCAGATGCCAGTTCAACGGTCATATTTGGCATACCTGTAGAACAACTCATAGCGAGCGATGATCCTAGGAGTGTTGTAACTGTCAATATAGAAGTAGACGGCATGGGCCACGTAACCGATATTGCCGAGGATCCTTCGACAGGCACGCTCTGGGTCGTTGGGTTTACGATGTCGAACATCCCATCCGAAGACCAGATCCAAAATGCAAGTATACTGAATGAGGAACCTTTCTATAGACCAAGCCTTTCAAGGATTCCTTGTTGTAACGGAGGCGCTCAGCTGGTTCAACTGCCTGAGCATTCCGACGCTGGCTTTGACTTGGCATTGCCGTTGTCCATTGCATGGATTGGACCTTCTAATTGCAGCGTGGTAGACTTTGACAGCAATAGGGAAGTGACTTTTGCCGACTTCGCAGTTCTTTCCGAACACTGGCTTGAACGCAATTGCGATTGGCCGGAATGGTGTGGCGGAGCAGACTTGAACAAGACGACAGAAGTCGATATGGCAGACCTGGTCATCTTCAGCTGGCATTGGTTGGGAACAGGGTGCACCACAGAATAGGATGCATCAACATCCTCCGCTGTGCATTTTGCGCACCTGTCATAGACAGACGACAACACGCGAGATCAGCAGAGCTGATTGCCCGCATTCAAAGCGTTTCAAGACTCTATTGAGGTCACCCGACTCCCAGCATGTTGTAGTGCCGTGCTCCAGCGGTGCCCAGCAAACAGAGCTGTCGTAGTTGATCTCGAACACACCTTAGATTTGAACATATCACCAATTCAGCAAGCCTCAGTGGCACCTCTTCTCAGGCTGCCGGAAGAAACCTCTATCTTCGCTCAACGAACACAGACTTGCGCTGGGAGGAAACTTTGTCCGGCCGCGCAGGATTTGCATGCACTCGGCATATACACATGAGACAGACACACGCAGATTCTAAGACTTCCTGAGGTGCTTCTGACTTCTCAGGAATTGACAGCCGCAGAAAGGAGCGTGCGAAATGGAACGTCGTACCACAAAGTCAGGAATATCCCGTGGGCCTTTCGCAGGAGCAGTCTGCCACGTGGTATGTGCAGAGCATACAAAACCTCACATCTGCCGAAGCTGCTTGAGAATGGCCTTTCGTTCAGTTCTCCTGTTGTTTCTTCTGCAGTATTGCAGTCATGGCCTGTGGGCTGGACCAAGGACAGCAGATCATGCGACAAAGGCAGTCAAGGGCTGGCTGCGGGCAAATCCCGGGCCTTTAGGAAAAGGCCTGGGTCAGAAGATAAGCGATGTGGATACGTTCTCTGACGCCGATGAAAAGCCGGTTTATTATGTGGTGTATCTTGAGCCGTCGGGTTTCGTAATAGTGTCCGCAGATGATCTAGTCGAACCTATCATCGGCTTTGCTGGCGACGGCGTGTACGACAGCTCACTCACCAATCCTTTGGGGGCCTTGACCGACCAGGATGTACGGGGCCGTGTTCTCATGGCAAGACAATACGAAGCGACGCCTGGTGCTCACGCCCAAGGGGCCGGCCATCCCGACCGGTTCAAGTGGAACCTCTTGGAGGCCATAGCGGAGCCATTCAACGATCGGTCTGTCGAAGGAGGAGTGTCCTATATCTCAGACATTCGAGTAGCACCTCTTATCCAGACCAAGTGGTATCAGGATGCGGTGTGTTTCGACTTGGATTACTGCTACAATTACTATACGCCTAACCATTATTCATGTGGTTGTGTGGCAACTGCAATGGCTCAATTGATGCGATACTATGAGCATCCCAGTATCGGTGTAAGCACTGCTTGTTTCACGGTTTATGTAAATGGCTCGTCACAAACGAAGTGTCTGCGCGGTGGTGATGGTTTCGGAGGACCGTACCAGTGGTACCAAATGGTACAAGAACCCGGATGTGACACGGATATTGATCAAAGGCAGGCTATCGGCACGCTCTGTTATGATACAGGCATTTCAGTCGGAATGTATTACGCGTTCGACGGCTCTTCTGCCGATACGCTGGATGCTGCTGATGCATTAACCGATGTATTCAAATATTCTTATGCGGTAAAAGGTTACAATAGCAACTCTAATATCGGCACAGGCCTGACCGCAATGCTTAATCCGAACCTCGATGCTCAGCAGCCTGTCATCCTCGGCATAAGAGGTTCAAATGGTGGACACGCTATTCTCGCAGACGGGTATGGATACAGCTTTTCAACACTATACCACCACCTTAATATGGGCTGGGCAGGAAGTTACGATGCCTGGTACAATTTGCCCGGTATCGATTCTTGGCCTTCTTTCACTACCGTACACAAATGCGTATATAACGTGTCGGTGTCAGAGACCGGCGAAATCGTCAGCGGACGTGTCACAGATAAAGACAGCAGCCCAATTAGCGATGCCGCCGTAACGGCAGAAGGAAACGGCGGTCCGTACAGCGTCACGACAAATGACAATGGCATATACGCTCTGGTGGGTGTGAAGTCAAATTCAACATATACCATCAATGTTACAAAATCGGGATATGACTTCACACCCCAGAGTACAGTCGTCAGCACCGGCGAGTCAAAGGACAATGCCCGTATTTCAGGGAACAAGTGGGGTATCGACTTTGAGGGCGTTCCGCAGGACACCCCCAAAGAATGCGCAACAGTGGAAGACTTTGAAACGAGTAATTTCAGCAATTTCCCTTGGATGTGCTCAGGCAGTTCGAACTGGTCTATCGCATCGTCACAAAAACACACCGGTGCTTACTGTGCCAAGGCTGGCATGATAAGTAATAGTCAAAGCACGAGTCTCGAAGTAACGCTTGATTGTGTATCTGGCGAAACCAGGTTCTACAGAAAGGTTTCCTCTGAGTCAGGATATGACTACTTGAAGTTCTATATAGATGGATCTCCGAAAGGTTCATGGTCTGGTTCTCAAGAGTGGAGCGAGGTTTCTTATCCAGTCCTCGCCGGCACCAGGACCTTCAAGTGGACCTATTCAAAGGACTCTACAGCTTCCAGTGGGGTCGATACTGCCTGGATCGACGACATCGAATTCCCGGTTGAATGCCCCCCTGATCCAGATGGTGATGGTTTCATTGGCTGGGGAGATGTCGCTGTATTGTCCGAACAATGGCTCTCATCGGGGTCGGATCTTGACGGTGATGTAAACCATGACGGTGTCGTGGACTTTCGTGACTTTGTCAAATTGGCTGGCGCTTGGTGAACGCTCGGAGAAGAACTACTTGTTCTTTGTGAAGCTAAAACTCAATAAAACGATGTCTGCTCTCCAAGAAGAGACTGAACCTGGATACGATCGGGCATGAGTCTTTGGAAAACCTCCTCAAGAGAAGCTCTCGCCGAGACATGCAAGAAAGGACGACAGACAATGAACGAAGAACTTTGCAATAATTGCAGAAGCGTTATAGGGCTGTCAGAGCAAGCTCATGTGCTTGACGGCGCGATTCTCTGTGGCGTCTGTGATCGCTGGCTGAGAAACAGCATAGTTGTCCAGCCGCTACGCAGCTTCACTTCTCAAACCACCTCAGGCGTGCTGGCTCCAAAGCCCAAATCGCGCAGACGCAGGGCTGACAGAGAGATTGCCGAAGTCCTGGGTTTGGATGGTCTCGAAATAGACGCCTCTCCAAGAACGTATGCACTCCCAGACTTCACTTCCAATGAAACAACTGTCGAACCTAAGTATAAAGGTGTCGGTGGTTGGCTATTACTCTTTTGCGTGATATTGACTATTGTAAGCCCTCTGCTTAACATGATACTTCTCATCAAAAGCACCGATGAAATGAAGACCGTCTGTGATAAGTTTCCTGGGCTGCAGCAGACCTTTGCGATTGCAGCCGTTTTGACCGTGGGGCTGATGGTGTTCAGCATCTATGCTGGTATGGCGCTTTGGACCCAAAGGCTAGGAGCCGTCGGCATCGCAAAGACGTATTTGCAGGTCTTTCTTGGTGCGGCTATTCTTGGAATCTTCCTTCCGGTCATAGCTGGCCTACCCCCAGAGCTTTGCAGCCAGCTTATAAGAGAGGGTTTCAGGCAGGCATTCGGCCCCTATCTATTCTACTGCATATGGAATTCGTACCTGAATAAGTCCAAAAGGGTCAAGGCTACTTACGGCGATCTCCAAAAACGCCAAGTGGGATAATGGGGACTGCAGTGTCGACTCAATCGATGCAGAACTAATTGGTGGCTAGACACTGTAGCATGTGGAGTACTCGTTATGACGTCATCTGGGAAATGTCGGATGAAGGAAAGGATACTCTGGATTCTGATTCTTCATATACTTACCTGTGTAGCATTTTCAGGCTGTGTTCAAAGAGTACAGTTGTACCCTGGCTCTGAACAATCTCCTTTTCGTGTTTCAAAATTACGAATCCGTGGCCAATACAACAATAGACATTTGAATCTCCGAGTGGATGGCGAACCAGTTCAATGGGAACGAAATGGCAAATCGGTGGATGTGGAAGTGCTTCGTGGGCGGCACGAGCTGAAATGGTATCTGATGCCACCCGACGTACGCACACATGAGCCACTAAGAGACGCGGGCTGGTTCTACAAGGGCGAAGGTGTATTAGACGCCAAAGGAGGTAAAGAGTATGAGTTTAAGTGTGAATTTCTTATAGGAGATAAACGTTTGGTGGAGACAACAAGGGATTGGTCTACTACGGTCTATTATTACAGGGTTACTGTAAAAGACTACGCAACGTGGATTGAGGATGCAATCTGGGGCAAGGTAGTAGCTGGAAGAAAGCCCCAATGGACCGGCTGGCATACTTGTGAGATATGCGACCAGAAGAAAGCCGCAGTACCATGCGAGTACGGTTGTTACAAGTGTAGAGCTAAAAGCACGGGGCAGTTCTAATCATTGATGAGCAATCAGAAAATTTCGCTATATGATTGAACATGACTGTCAGATGCCCCCCTGTGGATCGTTCTATAAAGCGTGCAGGTGCACGCAGGCACGCTTTAAGAAATCAAATATAGAGAGCAAAATGTTTCTAAGTTTGATAGTGCTTGAATTGTCTTGTGTCTGGGTACTTTTGGCGGGATCTTTCTGTTCACAAAAGCCTTAAGAAGTTCTGACGACTCAGACCCTTGGGCCACACTTCAGTGGATGAGCTTTGTCGTTGGTTTTCCCTGCGTCATGCTGGCCAGCGTGCTCCCTATTGCAGCAGTGGTCGTAGGCGCAAAACAAAAGAAGATAGAAGCTACAACAAAGCCGTTTATTCGATATTTATCGACCTGCGTCAATATCGAAGAGCTTGAGAAGCACAGACCTGTAGAGGAACCTTACATTCTTGGCAAAGTGGTACTGGTGGACATCCCCCCAGGCCCTGACTCAGACGGAGCAACAACTTGGCGCGACTTGAGGGAAGCATTAGTTATGGAGGATTGGCAGCAGATAAACCATCGTGAGTCACTGAAGTTGCTGGCTGAATTGCGGGAAACTTCGCATGGGGAAGTGGGAACGATCATCTGCCTGAGGTGGGGAAGAGAAAAGCTTGCTCGTCATGCACTAAGGCTGACTACGGAACATATGGTCCCTGGGACGCTTAAAACCAGCCACTATGAGCCCGAAGAGCGCGAATGCTCAGATCTCTGAATGCTATCAACTATTCTTCACAACCACTCCACCACAGGCAGCAAGTTGATTGCCTGGCGCAGCACCGGGTCAACATTTGTGTAGACCTGATTAGTAAGTTGGGGGCTGGAATGCTCCAAAAGCCTCTGAGTGACCGCCGTCGACACACCGCGCTGCGCCAGCAGGGACGCAAACGTCTTCCTTAGATCGTGGAACTTCAGATCAGGCAGCCCTGCTTTGCGCCGTATCTTCGCCCACTTCTTCGCAGAGAATCTGTCTGCAAACAGCAATTCCTGCCCATCTGGAAGAGTGGCGACATAGTTGGATAGTTCCGTCGTGATCTTTTCGGGAACAGGGCGTTCTGCCATCGCTTTGTTCGCCTTGCGGTTACGAGTCGTGATCGTGTTCCGGTCAAAGTGGATATCCCCGATCCGTATGGCCTCGATGTCGCCGCGCCGAAGCCCTGTCGTTACTGCCAGCAATACTCTCAATCGCAGAGTTGGGTACTCGGACACCAGCTTGATGATATCCCGTACTTGCTGCGGAAACAGTGCAGTTACAGGCTTCTGCGGTACTTTGACCTTCTTGACCTCCAGACCAGAGGCCACGTAGCGATTCTTCACTGCCCAGTTGAGGAATGCGCTTATGTTCCTTATGTCCTTGTTCAGGGTGTCCTTCTTGACTTTCTTGCCTCGTTCCAGGACAAAAGTATCCAGGCTTTGTTGCGTGATTTGCCTTGATGAACTGGGGCCTATCAGCCGCTGAAAGTGCTGCAGGGTCAGCAGGGCTTCGTAGATGGACGCATCTCGAAGTCCCTCCACCTGCTTGGCATGGTGGTACTCATTGCGCATTTGCTGCCAATCGAAATCAACAACACTTGTGAATACGTCGGAGTTTAGTTGCGTGTACTTGATGTTGCGGAAATGTTCGGCCAACGCCTTACTGGGCAGCGCCTTGGCCTTTCTCTTGCCGCCTTCATACCACCCCACCCACCATCCTTTGATGCCCGTTCGTTTGTATACCCATGGCTTTCTCATAGTCTTCATTCTATCGGCACTTCTGGAATTCACGGTCACTGAGGGGGGGCGAGACTGTAGCGAGCAGTGTCATTTTGGAGACATGTGAGAACGAAACAGACTTGTCTTGCTTGTATGCGCCACTGGTACAATGACTTATGAATGTGAGCACCAGGAGTTCCGCCGGACAACAAGGCCGTTGTTCCGGCTTCCATGCTTAGAGGCTGAGGCTATCTCAAAGAGGCGATGCGGTCCATAACTCCTGTAGTCTCCTTGCGCGAAAGGACAGCTGACCTCCTGCTGCGTAAGCAGGAACTCCTTTCGATGTGGTCTTGCCCCAGATATCCTGTGTCGTTTCTCCTGACGAGATACGCAGTCAACTTGGGTACTCAGGTTTTTCTTCCTGTTCTGTGGTGTCGTTCCTTTGAGCGTCGTCTCCATCCATGCCAGGAGCATTTGACCAGCATTCATAAGGAGGGCCCCCCACCGTAACCGGCGTGTTGATGCCCTGTGCGGCGACTCTGGCGAAAGCTCCTCCGAGAACGTCGTCGATAAGGAAAAGTTCAGGTCGCACCCCAAATTTCTGCGAACGAGCTTTCTGCATCAGGTCTACGACGACGCCAGGCTCGACATAGGCGACTCGCAGACCGTATTCATCGGCAACTTCCGCAATGGCGAGAGTCACGATTTCTGCGCGGATTTGAGGACTAAAAGGACGGAAGACAAGGAACCTACCGATTCTTCCGACGACTTCCGGTGCAATGCCACCAGCATGAAGCCTGCGACGGCAGACTTCGTTTTCAACCGCACGGTTTCCGAAGGCGGATCGACTTTCCAACTCATCGAGGATTGACTTCGCATCCACATTGCTCGTGAACATGAATACCGCGTGCCGGCAGTCCACTTCGTGTCCAGTCGAAGAACGGGACGCCGTTGACAATCGTCCGGCATCCATCGCGTTCATCAAGACACGGAGAATGGAAGGGTGAGCCTTCTCGATCTTCTCAAATAGCACAATGGTGCGGGCATTCGCTCTCAAAGCGTCCATCAGCTGGCTCCCTTCGCCGTGGCCGATGTACCCCTGGGGCGCGCCGATAAGCTGGCTCACGCGATGGGCCTCTTGGTACTCCGTCATGTCCAGTCTCAAGAACTGATACCCGTTGTTCTGGTCGTCGAACTCACGAAGCACCTGGGACATCACCTCGGCTGTGCGAGTTTTGCCGACGCCAGAGGGGCCCACGGCGAAAACCACGGCAGGACGTGCCGGCCGTCGGCGGGCAAGGTGTCGGACTATTACAGCAGCCAATCCTCTCAGAGCATCATCCTGCCCGAGAATGCGTCGGTGAAGCCGATCGAAAATCGCGACTTCATCCAGGTAGAGCGGCCTGTGGATGTCGCGAATCCTTTCGTGGACCACGGTCATGTCTGTAAGCTCGGTTGCCGTTCCTGTGTCAATGGATCGCTCTGCAGTTGTACCTTTCGCTGCTGACTGCACTTTGAATCCTTGGCTCAAAGGTCCAAGAATCCATGCCTTCAGGGCGGCGAAATCTGGAAATTGCATCACCCCCGCCTGGAACCACTCGCGTACAGTGGGGTTGGAACCGGCATATTGGATTCCCCTTTCCACGAAAAGCCTCGCGGCGGGTGGATTCTCGGACACCTCAAATCCGATGTCGGCGTGATCCGGATTGCACCCTGGAGGCATTTCCTGAGCACGAAAACGGATGCATGCCCACTTGGCGCTTTCTTCGAGATCTCTGAATGCCGCATCGTTGTTTGTCAGGAACTGTCTCATGTCATCCTCCCATTCTGTTTGTAGACCTCGACTGCTCAGGAGTGGTGTCATCCGTTTGCGTCGTTGCATCTGTCTTAGGTTGCAGCCTCGTATCGTGGAATCTGCCAATGGCATCGCGCAGATCACCAGTTCCTCCACAATCCGGACATGGAGGATAGCCCGTGTCCTGGCTCTCTTGATCTTGGGGAAGCCAGACTACCTCGTCGAAAAACAGCCTGTCCTTGTCGGCCCCCTCAAACACTCGATCAAACACTCCCATACCCAGCGTCTCACCGAGGTCAGGGTCCATCCGAAGCTGAACAAGGTTGCGCTTGCCGATACGCGAGAGCATGCTGCCCCACCGTGGGTGTTCCGAACCGTGGTGGAGTAGGGCCAGCATCAGGAATCCTTTGATCGCATTGAGCCGAGTCGTGGCGAAGATTGGTGTACCGTGGGATGTAACGTCGTTTGCCTGGTTCTGTTCAAGAAAATAGCGGTAGCGGGAACTCAGGATGCAGCGATGACAAGCGGGAGTAACACCAGGATATGTGAAGGTGATCTCCGCGCCACGACCTTCCCTGTAGACCTGAGCACACAGACTTGGTACACCCAAGTGGAGGGCGAGTCTGTTGACGCGCGCCTGAGCGAAAAAGCTATCGGTTAGTCCACAAATGATGGTCCTTCCGGTATCACATCCGTCAATCGGATCAACCGCAAGCTGCCGAACCTCGTTATCAGAGAGCTCATCGATGCTCTTCTGGATCGCGACGGTCCGCGCTGTCGGGTTGATATCCCGAATACGCTCGGCAATGCAGTCGACCTTGGGTCGATTGATGTCCTTACGGTAGGTCTGTTGAGTGGCAAGATTGGTTTCGGACACCACGTCGGGATCAATCATGACGAACTGCCCCACGCCGGCGCGTGCCATGGTCTCCAACCATTCAGCGGCACCGCCGGCGCCAACGGCGATGATCCTGGCCCTGTGCATCAAGGCAAGATCATACGCATTCTGGACACGGTCGAACGTATTGCGAACATCGAACGACTTCTCGGTCTCATAATCCCAATTAGGCTCTTCCTGGTGGTGCCCGCCATTCTGTCTTTTGACCCCGTCGGAGGTCTGAAGTCTCTCATTCGCCGAAATGCGGCGGTTTACCACGGAGATCCGAGACGAGGTGTGTTCGGGTTCCTCCTTCCCGATGATGATCTCGTCGAGTGGCACTCCCAGTCGGATTGATCCCAGTACATCCACGCCACAAATCACTAGGTTGGCTTCGCACGGAGCGTGAACTACTTGAATCTGACCTCTTACAACCGATACGCCTCTTTTGGCACGATACGCGGCCCAAGGGGTCAATCTGAACATACCCGTATCCGGGACCGTGTTGATGATTGGGAGCCAGAGGCATCCGAGGTCATCAATCGCCTTCAAGATGCGTTCGGCATAGACCTCATCCCCATAGGAAGGACGGCCCATGTGGCCGGGATGGCTATGGACAAAGCCACGGAGACGGATGCCTTGGGGATTCCATTCGGATTTAAAGAGTTGGTTCAAATGTTTGTCGTCCGGAGAGTAGGTGACGGCCGAGCTGCAGCTGCTTTCGTCGAAGTGATAGTGACTCACCTCCATGCCGTCACCATTGCCTCCAATTGTTCCACCCGTCTCCGCTCGCAAACTTCCGATGGTCTTGACGACTTCTTCGAACGCGTCCCAGTGCAGTAGAAGCACCGGGGGGATCGACTTCGTCTCATTATGTTTCTTCGTTTTAGTGTGCATTAGGTCACCTCATGTTAGAAGCCGCTGCCAGTGCGGATGTACTGTTGTGTTTTGTCAGCCCATAGTGCCGCCACCTGCTTTGCCTCCTCTATGGAACGAAGGGGCTTTGTCCAGCAGACATACTTACGGCTCCCATCCGACAATCGATGGGTGGAGTGGGCGTCAGTAACCCGGCCACAGTACGAGGGTTGTTCTTCGATGTAAGCCCTCCAAGTACCGTCGGGTTGCTCTTCAAAGACGAATTGATAGTCGGCCGAGCCGTCGGATGTTCTGTAATAGCTTCTATGCTTGCGCATGGTCGTTACCTCCTCATGCCTTGTCCGTAAGTGTCTATCCAGCGTTGAGCTACTTGCCTAGCTTCCTGCTCGGTTCGTAGAGGTCTGTCCCAGCAGACGTAGTAGCCTTCGCTGTCATGCAGTACATGGCTTTGGGATGGCGGGTTGCGGTTGAAGTATGCTCGCCATGAGCCATTCCTCTTCCGATATGTGAAACTGCTTGAAGACGAACTCAGCTTGAAGAGGAAGTAAGCACCGAGTCCGAGGATTCCTAACGTGATTGGATCCATTGTCGTCTCCTTTTTGGTAGTGCCGTTCGCGTTGGCGGAGGCGGCTGGGCCACCCCCGCCAACAGATCGGCTTAGTTGCCCTACAGGGTTCCTACGTGGAACGTTCCAGGCGGGATTTCATCGCCACCGTGAAACGTCCCCGGCGGAATCTCGTCGCCGCCGCGGAAGGTCCCGGGGGGGACGAGGTCAACAGCTGAGCTGTTGACCTGAGTCAGAGTGTTATGTGTGCGCTTCATATTGGCACCTCCAGTCTTGTGTTTTGCCCCGAACTTCTTTTCCTTCAGAGCCAGCCCCGAGGCTTAACTGGTTCTGTAGACTTCATGGCCTCTACCCTACTCATAGTGGCGCGATTCCACGATTGTCTCCCTGGGAATCCCGAATATTGTCATGGGCCAGGTGTTTGGGATCATAGTTCCCTGACCCATCGCTGACTTTACGGATCAGGGTAACGAGGGTATCCAGGAAACAGACTCGAACACTGAAATCCTAACGCAGGAAGACTGAAAAAAAACTTCAACTACTCTGCCGCCCCACTCGATTCGCGCCCCTATTGCATTATATTAGGCTTGGCAGGCCACACGATTGGTCAGCCTCTCCCTGTTGATCAACCTTGATGCGGCCTGTTGGATCGGTATAATGATACTAGCCCTCGGTTATGTGGGTCATAGAGATCAGACCGGGGGGATGGCTCTATACACCCTGTAGGAGAAGCACATGGCCTCGACTGATCTTGCTCAGCTATTCGAGAAGGCACGATGTGCCAGGGGCAATCGTGAGGTCGCCACAGAAGACGGGTTGCGAAGGTACTGTGCAACGTGTGCAACGCTTTTTGCCAACATTGAGGACCGCTGCCCTGGAGCAGGTAGCGTATTCAAGAGGCTCTTCGCGGTCTTGTCGTATCTGGCGCCTTGGGACAAGGGTATGTTGCCGGATGCCATGATCCAAGACCTTCGCCGCCTTGTAGAGCAGGTCGACGCAGGCCTTGCCGGGCCAAAGGCTTGGGACGAGGACCTGATCGTTGATCTGGGCCTGGCTATCACAGGCGGGTGGGGCAGCATGGTGTCAGCTGGCAAGTCTGGCTGGGACAGACCCTGGCCCGACTCGGTCGCCGTCCTCAACGACATGACTATGAAGATCGTTGCAGACTTCACGAGAGGCCTGATCACACGCAGGATCAAGGGTGGCCCTCTTGGCTTCCAGAAGCCGAGCGATGAAGACAATCGCGGATGGGCCGTCACTGCTGTGATCGAGACGATATTCGGTAGAGGAACGGGTGTACGTGACTTGCGACAATGGCAGCCGGGACAGCAGAGGCTCGGTGTGTTTCTGTGCCAGGTCTTGCTCGGCTCGTCTGTGATTCCCAAACAGATTCAGGCCCATGCCTTTCAGGAGGGGCACCTGTGCAAGCAGTGGGCTGCAGAAGCCAGGGTCCAGGATCCTTCTGATTCACGTGAGACTGCGTTTATCTTGTGTTTGAAATGCGGCTCAAACAAGGGGGAATTTCACAACCAGAAGTGTCCTAAGTGCGGTCCAAAGGAACCAGAGGAGTACTATGTCATCGGCAAGGCCGTACTCGTCACCCCGCTGGTCTACGTGGTTGACCAGTTCAGGAAATTCACACCCGAGTCTTTGCCGGGGTCCGTCAGCAACTACATCCTACAGGGAACCAAGGACAAGGGCCGCGACAGGCCGCGAGAGGTCTACTATCTGGATAGCATAGGCACATGCCCTCATGCGGTTGCACAGTCACGAAAGAGAGGAAAATCGGCGCCGGATGTGTCTCAGAGGACGACCGAGCTTCTTGTCCGCAATCGCGATCGAGGTCCCGAAGTCATACTAGATCGTGATCCGGACGGCAAGGGATCTACTTATGATGTAATGGACAGCCGTACCTCGGACCCAGCGGGTGTTGCGGCAGATACGGAACAGGAACTGGGGATCCGCCGATGGCTGGAGGGGCTCCCTGAACCGACGAGGACAGTAATGCAAGAGCACTTGTGTGAGGAGTCAAGCGTGCAGGACATAGCCAAGAATAACAATATGTCTGTTGATGTGGTCCAGCGTCTGATCTTGGAGGCCAGATTAGATGGGCGCATCAAGCTGGGCCCTTTTCTGTAGACACTGGATCACGTAGGATATTAACGAGGATCTAACTATGCGTAATCGATTATATACCGAGGCCTTCCTGGAATGGCTCGGCGGTCCGGACAAACCTTATGAGCCAGACCTGAATGTACCACATTGCGAGGAGTTGGATCGCTTGCTCTCCGAGTTGAAGGTCACCGAAGCACACGCGGACTTGCGTAGGGGCAGGTTCTGGTGTGTGTATGCGCAGCCCTGGATACGGGAACCAGTACAGGGCAAGGCTATTGCAGACAGTACCGTGGACATCCTCATCCATGTATTTCCCCTGGGAGGTGGGGAACAGGTTTGCACAGAGGGTTTGCGCGTGATGTTGACGAATGAGGCAGGTACGGCCTGCTACATTCAGGGCAGGATCGACCACCGCGGACAGGTTTGGTTCCCAGATGTGGTCCCGGGTTGCTACCTTGGGGTCCTATACAGGCGGCAATTGGCTGATCTCAGCCACATAGATAGTGTTGCTGCCAGTGGAGCAGACGCAGGATTCCGCAAATACCATCTCGCAGACTGCCGCCTCTCCGTTATGCTGGAAAGGGGTGGCAAAGGCAATGGCGTGCTGACGGTTTTAACAGAGGAGCGGTCCCTGGCCAACGCCTGGGTGCTCTACACCTTTGGCAAAGAGACTGGACAGGTCGAGCTCAAGGCCGCGGGCAGGGCCGGTGTTTGGGAGGGTTGTTGCGACCTGAGGCAGACGTTCGAGGATGCGGTTCGCGGGGAACCCAGTTTTGAGCTCAGGTACAAGAAATCCGATCCAAAACCTTAGGTGCGTTGGCCGTATGGATACGTTCTCACAGATTTCGGAGAATGCCGGCCCCGAGAGGATTACGCCTCTCAGCGATGGGAGTCTGCGTCCGCCCCCAGAGATGCATAAGGAGTTGTTCGGCCCAGGCGAAAACGGCTGGCTCAAGGCCTGCCGGGCATGGATACAGGAAGGCCGCACAGATGATCCCTGCCAGTACCATGCCTGCCTGGCCAGGATCATTAAGGGTGTGGACGAATTCTTCGGAGAGGTAGCCGAGCTCCACCTTCTGGTCCTGCGTATGGCCGGTTGTGCCAGGCAGCTTTTGCAGGTCAAGGGGCCTGTCCATAGCGAGCATCGTACATGTCTTGAACAGACCCTGCTGGACCGCGCATGCAGGGTTTTGCAGCCCGATAGTGCCGAAAACCCGGCCTCCTGGGAGGAGGCCAGGGACCTGGGGGACAGCGTGGTTGCGGACACACCAACCTCGCTGATCCGTAAGGCCCTCACCATAGCGGCGGCTCGGGTGGGCTTGGTCGGACCCGATCAGGCTCCTTACACCTGGCACCTGCGTCGCGTTGGATGGCTGTGCGACCTCGCAGACTACCTGCTGACCGATGATCCGAGTCAGACCGACCGCCAGGTCAGGTCCCCGTTTGTGTTGGTCACTCAAAAGGGCGAGGTCCCTAAAGAGGGTGAGGCCCATGTGGTAGAGTTTATGTTCGAGATCATCCCAGGAGAGGGTGCAGGGGAGGTCTTCATTGCGCCGGAGCAGGCCTTCATGAGGTTCGGCAACGGTTTTGACACGGTCTTTGGCGAGACCGCGGAGGTGGCTGCTGGCCTAATCAAAAAGGACCACCAGGCCTTGGCCGATATCCGAGTGAAGATCCATACCGTGGATGACCAGAGCAATCAGTGGTATTGGCACGGCATAGGTCAGAAGCTCATTGAGGGGCCCTCGGCCACTGGAGCGGCGGTGCGTGGTCTGCATGCAGCCTGGAGCGTGCCAGCTCGCGTGTGCGACAGGGCGGTGGTATGCCTGTGCGCGGTGGACCGTCACGCCAGGGTTGGTGCTGTCAAAGACCTGATCAAGAAGGTCAAGGCTGTAGTTGATAGTGGCCTGTTTGACACGGTTGTAGTGGCAGATGCGAATTCCGAGAGGATAGCGCGTAATGCCTCTAAAGGTTCGGATGTTCGGGTTCAAAAAGTTGAGACACTTGAGGATCTTATCGGTATTCGATCCGCCCTGACCGAAGAAGTGCTGGTTTATCTCAAGAATCTGGCTAAGAAATCTGCAGAGCTGCCCAAGTACTATCCTGAGCATTTGCGCGAGGAGAGTGTAACGACAACTCCATTTGACAATCTTCGGCAGACGGTGCAGGTAGTGACAAATCGGGGCAGATTTGATCAGTGGCTAGCCCAGGAGCGGGAGCGATTGGTTCGTGAGGGATTCGATCCTGATTCGATTGCTTATAGCCCGAGGAGGGGTATGCCTGAGAAAGAAGAGGAGGGAGACAGGCAACCAGAAGTAGAGGTAGAAACCTTAGACTGGGATGAGCGTGCAGGTAAGCGGTTCATGCGTGCAGTCATACTTGGTGATCCAGGCTTTGGCAAGTCCTGGCTATTGCGATATGAAGCAAGAAGGCTCGCTCGAAAGGCGATCGAGGCTTTGGAGCAGAATAGCCAAGCTATCAGTGATATCTTGCTTCCGGTGTTTCGACGTCTATCAGACCTGGCTTCTCCGGACAATGCCCTGGAGGAGGTGCTACTGGGGCTTCTAAAGGAAGAACACTCTGAGGCTTTTTGCAGCTTTGTACGCAGCAAGCTTAGCACCGATGGGTGTGTTCTATTGTTGGATGCCTGGGATGAGGTATCTGACAAGCCTTCGTTGAAGAAGCGTGTCGAGACCTTTGCTCGGAGGTTCATCAGGCCACGGATACTATTGACCTCTCGGATTGTAGGTTATGAGACAACGCTGCCGCCACTTCCGAATGCCAAAGAGCTTGAGCTACTTGCCTTCGATTGGCGTAGGATTGAGTCCTTTACCCGGGTGTGGTTCGGGCAATATAAGGAAGCAGGTGATGCATTTCTGGGCAAGCTGGAGAGGCATCGCCAGGTGAAAGGCTTGGCAAGAATCCCCTTGATGTTGAGTCTTATCTGTAGGGTCTGTCCGGAGGGGAACTTCCCGGATCGTCGTGGGCAATTATATGAGCAGTGTCTCAGGGGGTTGTTGGGGGATTGGAGGAAAGATGATGAGAAGCCAGGTGGCATGAAAGTCAGTGCTGCCTATACAGACGCCCTTATGGACGCCTTAGGATATGTCTCGCTGGAGCTGTTTAAGAACCATCAGGAACAGTTTACAGAGTCTTCTCTTCGCAAAATCCTGATTCTGTGGCTGGATGGTCTTAAGACGTCTCATGAACTCCATGGAGCGAATGTAGGCAGTCTTATTCAGCGTTTTAAGAACGATGGGATTCTAGTTACAGCTAGAAGCCATGAGGATGCTCCTTTGCTATTCTTACATCGGACGTTCCAGGAGTACTTGGCGGTCAGGGCCTTGGCGGGAGAATCCGATGCTATCACGACAGCTCTCAAGCATACATATGATCCTGAGTGGCATCAGGTACTGGTGTTGCTGGCAGGTCTGCTGGATCCAAGGCAGGCCCTGCGCTACCTGGCGGCTGTGTTGGATAAGAACAGTGAGGATCTCCTGTGCCGGCCGTTCCTTCTGGGCCTGGAGTTGGCCGGGCAAGTGACCAGAGAAGGGCCTGCCTGCCAAGCATGGACCATCCTGGCGCAGGAAGCGGTTGATATCGTTTTGGGGAACAGAGTACAACTGGCCTACCTGGCCGGTCGTGCATCGTCTGGATTAGCCTACCTACCCGAGGCGGTCAAGCCACTGGTAGATGCTCTTTCGGATGGCGACTCGGGGATTCGTCGCACCGCGGCTGCAGCCCTTGGCGAGATCCATTCGGACTTGGCGGCACAGTCCCTGATGCAGGCATTGGGCGACAAGTACGTGGGCGTTCGCTGGGCGGCATCGAGGAGCCTTGGTGCGATAGGCTCGAACATAGCTGCCGACTTGCTGAAAGATGCGCTTGGGCATGATGACTCAGGCGTTCGTCGGGCTGCCGCGGCTGGCCTTGGCCTGATCGGCCCGGGCCGAGCCGTTGATGCACTGGTGGACGCGTTGCGGGATGAGAACTGTTCTGTTGCGATGACTGCAGCCGAAGTACTGGGTTCAATCCAGTCAGACCAGGCTATAGAGCTACTGATAGGCGCACTGAGGCACGATGACTCAGGCGTTCGCAGGGCGGCAGCCTCTGCTTTGGGAGCAATTGGCTCATGTCAGGCTTTCGATGCGTTGGTGTACACTCTGCATGACGAAGACCAATTTGTGGCCATGACGGCGGCTACAGCCATAGGCGACATCTGCTTGGATTCAGCAATGGAGTCAGCAGTCGTCGCTTTGCTGCGGCATAATGACCCTCGGGTTCGCGAGGCGGCAGCCATAGCTTTGGGGCGGATGCATTCGAACTCGGCGGCCGGGCCGCTGACGGATGCTCTTCGGGACCGGGACGAGGACTCGTGTGTTCGCGAGGCCGCGGCTGCAGCCTTGGGGGGGATGCATTCGGACTTGGCGGCTGGGCTGCTGACGGACGCTCTTCGGGACCGGGACGAGGACTCGTGTGTTCGCGAGGCCGCGGCTACAGCCCTTGGGTTGACACGCGCAGACCAGGCTTTGAAGCCATTGATTGAGAGTCTGAGCGACAAAGATCCAGGCGTTCGCCGATGTGCAGCCGCAGCTCTGGGGGGGTTGCATTCGGATTTGGCGACTGTGTCGCTGACGGACGCGCTTCGGGACAAGGACTCGCGGGTTCGTGAGGCGGCAGCCATAGCTTTGGGGGGGATACATTCGAACTTGGCGGCTGGGCCGCTGACGGACGCTCTTCGGGACGAGGACTCGTGTGTTCGCGAGGCCGCGGCTACAGCCCTGGGGGCGATGTGCTCGGACTTGGCCGCGCAGGGACTGATAGTCGCTCTTGGGGACGAGGATCCGAGTGTTCGCCGGGCCGCAGCCCAAGCCTTGGGGGCAATTGGCTCTGATCGAGCTGATCGAGCTGTGCAGCCGCTGACTGTCGCTCTGGCAGATGATGACTCGGGTGTTCAACGGAGGGCCGCCGAGGCACTGAGAGCGGTTGTCCCGCTTGACCCGATCAAGCCAGTGTCGTTGCCAAGTGACTTGGCTCAACTGCACATCAGACTCATTGCAGCGCGTGATCTGCTCGTCACGGCGGCCAGCACAGTGCCCTGTTGACTATCCAATGACAACCAGGCTTCTCACGCATAGCCGTCATCCTGTTCCGATAGGCTCCGGATTCCTATCTGGACAGATTCGCTCATGTGGCTACTGTGGATTGCCCATCGGCGGGTGACCTTCTGAACACAAGCCGACCGTCTTTCCACACCATTCTCACGTCTTGGATATGTCTGATGTTATCCAGGGGATTGGCACCGAGGATTACAAGATCGGCGTACTTGCCCGCCTCGATTGTCCCAAGAGAGCTCTGCTTGCCAAGGATCTTTGCGTTAGTCTTTGTCGCCGCCTGAAGTGCCTCGAGCTCTGACATCCCCGCACGTACGAGGTGCTCCAACTCCAACCACACCATTCCAAACAAGCCGAACTCAGTTCCCCCGGAGTCCGTGCCGACACCTATGGTGCCTCCGGCCTCACGTATGCGATGAACATTGGCTAGTGCCTGAGGGTACATGGACTGAAAACGTTTAATGTCAACGCAGATGCCCTTCAAGTAGGTCTTGCCATCATCACGGTTCTCGGTGTAGTGTCCCAGGAGCCCGGACAAACCGACGACTGCGATTTCCTCCAGATAGTCCTCTCTTGTGTTCTCAAGCCACTTCGCAATATCCTTCAGGATCAAGTAGTCGCCAAGCCCCTTGAGGGTCGGTATGATTGCCAATCCTTTGTCCACAAACATCTTGATGTCATCTTCGCTCAGCATGCCATTCCCAGATACATGCTCCAAAGAATCAGAGCCTATCTCGACTGCCTTGCTGAACCCATAGATTGAATCGTGGTGTATGGCAACCGGCCGGCCAAGTCGGTGCGCCTCATCCACCAGAGCCTTGTAGCATTCGCTGGACAAGCAGGGGAGCGTGGCCCTCCCGATGAGCGCGGATTCACTGGAATGCGTGGTCTTGATCCAGTCCGCCCCAAGCTTAACCATGTGTCGGACCGTTGCTCTGGTTTCTTCGGGCGTCTTGACTCGCTCAACCACCTGACCTCCTAGCATCAGTCTCTTAAGGCCTGCAAGATGGGGGATGAATTCAGGATATCCTCCCGGACAGGTTATCATGGAATTGCAGCAGACAATGCGTGGGCCCGGTATCTGGTGACGCTCTACCTTCTTGCGAAACGCCTGAATCTGCCGGGGTATCCCGCCCATGTCCCGTATGGTGGTAACGCCGCTGGCTATGCATGCCCTGAGATTTTTCTTAATCTGTCGGAAGACCCCCGGAAGGGTCGATAGAGTAATATCGCGGACGAATGCCCCGAGGACATGGACATGATTATCGATCAAGCCTGGGATAACGTACTGCTGATTGAGATCAAACGCTTCATTGGTGCCGAATCGTGACCAAGGGATGTCATGCTCACTCAGGACATCTTGAATCCGGTCGTCGTTGACAAGGATTGCGCGGCCGCTCTGGACACGGGGACTGACAATGTCGATCAGCTTCAGGTTGTACAGTATCTGCATGGGTAGCTTTCTATATCCATAAGAGGCGCAGCAGAAGGCAGCTCCGCTGATGGGTTGGTACAGATCCCCTTGGTAAGGCAACCATATATCAAAGACAACTGGACCTACGGCTGCCCAATAGCATCTCGTATTTGCCGGACCGCCGCCAGTGCAAAGAAGAGAGGGTGCCGACAGCGTAGGTAGGTTCTGAATATTTCTTGAGCTCTCTCTTGCAGTCTTGGTGTTTGGGCCCAGTATATCAAATATGGGACGCTTTTTGATCCTATGATCTCCCCTATGTGTATTGTCGGCCGCTGTCGCTGCATCCCCGATTTGATCTCCTCCCTTTCATGCTTCTCCTTGAGACTCTCGTCGATGATGGCTTCAACCTGGGACCCATAGAAGAGCTTCGTTTTGGCCAAAACCTCCAAGAGTCTCGCCCTCACCTGCGGCAGTACGGGCTTCTGTGCGATGTCTACTATCGCAAGAAGCCCAACCAATCCATAGGTCTCATTGCTGGCCCCGGCCTCTATGCACAACACCTCCAGGTTCCGCACAATCAGCAATAGCTCCTCTGGCCTGCGGCCATTGCGGCTATTGATGCAGTCATCGACGAGTTTTTGGACGAACGCTATCGTTAGTAGTCCCTCGTGCCTGTTCACTATACGCATGTAGTCCATTAGCATCGGGAAGCAGTATGTCCGTCTCAACGACCTGAATCGACCCATCGTGGCAAGTATGTACTTCTCCATGGTATCTTTGAGAAGATGGTACTGCTCGTCTCTCAGTCGGATTCCTTGATTGATTACTATTGCTCCAGCGAGTCCCACTCCTGAGCGACCATGCTCATGCGCAATGCGAGAGAACTCGATCGCGATATCAAATACTTCATCTGGGTAGTGTGGATACCGTGCAATGGCAGCGAAACCAAAGAAAGACCACGAAGCCGTCGTGCCTTCATCTAGTCTTGCCAGTTGGAACGCGATATCTCGGAAGGATTGCATGGTCTTGTAGTCAGGGTCGACGTAACACAACATATCTTCCAGTATGCCACGGAGTTCAGGGCTCTTCCTGATGTATTTGTGATTGTCGCAAAACTCAGCCCAATTGGCCACGTTGTAGTCTGTAGGGATCTTAGCGAAGTTGTTACGTCCCAACAGAGCTATCATTGGCATGGCGAGGGGAAACGCGTGGCACCGCGAGATGATGCGTTTCCAGAGATCCTTCAATTCGCCGAGCAGGTGCTGTCGCTGTTCATCGGCGAAGCTTTCAAACTGGATTGCGCAGGACGCGACTCCAGCTGCCTCAAATATGCGGAACTTGGGCCAACCGAGCACGAACATCGCGTCTGCCAGTTTCTGCAGGACCCCGAGAGCGGCCCTTGGAGAAGCCCTCCACAGACTGTAGAGGGCGATCGTCCCAAGGATCCTTGCGTCCGCATTGCCCTTGGTGATCGCGAGGCAACAGACGTCGCCAATTCCTATGTTACCTCCCACGGCCAAGGCAGTCCTGAGAAACTGGCCGCACTCTGTGGCCTGAACATCCATCACAGACAGCTCCATCAGAAAGGAGGCAACTGCTTTCTCAAACCTTGGGATCCTGCCAATCTCTATGAGTGCGGCCTCCACGAGATTCAAGCTGCGCGCTGTTCCTTCCCGTATCAACTGCGTGCATAGGCGTATGAAACACTCAGGCAACGAATCCCCCAGTCCATTGGCGTTGGGCTGCTGGAGTTTCGCCTGGTCGAGGCAGACGAGCAGGAGGCAGTCCTTCAAGGCGTCATGTAGCAGCACCGACGAAGCCTTCTCCTGGGTGAGACGGAACAAACTGTCTACATCGACAGACTGATCACCTGTGCGAAGTACCTTGGCAAGTATCTTCCCGCTCATCATTGCCTCGAACAAGCGGTCATACAAGAAGCGGTAGACCTGCCCGGAACTCCCGTCGTACCTTGCGACAATCCCTTCGTCTACAAGCCCATCGACAACGCTCGTGAGTCTCACAGTAGACTTTTTCATTGGGCGTTCACATTCTGGACATCGACTCGACCCATGCACCAGAAGGTGGATCGGCCTACCCAGATCGGCCGTTGCGCAGCCAGGATTGATACAGGAGTAGACATCGGCTTCCTCGCCCGTCAGTTCTTCTCGCAAGTATTCGTGAAGCTTAGCGGCATTGGGATTCCTGTTCCTTGCGCTTCTGATGATATCGTCATCTGTCACATAGTCTTGCTGAAGATCCCACAGGAGATCGCAGAAGCAAGAGAGAAAAGGCTTGAACCTCTTGTCGATAACCTTGTCAATGTACTCTTGGAGGACTTGGGCAGACAGAAGGCTTTGGGGGACGCGGTCGTAGGATACGCATACAAAGCGGAGCATGATAGGGTTCTGAACAAGCTCTTGGACCTGGGGGGAAAGTCCTTCCCAAGGGGTGAGTATCTGCAGGCCAAATCGCCTCCTGACGTCTTCAGTACTGCCTACGTACTTGGCGAAGGCTTCCTCAGCTTCTTCCTTTGAGAATGAGCCGATGTCCAGATAGGCCTTGGAACTCCCATCAGCCATTTGCATGGCGTACAGCGATACGCCCTCCAAGTTGATCTGACGCTCAATCGTCTTCCATGCTAGTGGCCTGCAACTGACAATGACCTTCAGCCAGGGAAATGGCGTGCCTCGTACGAAGCTCATGACTTCGCCGAAGAGCTTCTCCGGCCTCTCATATTCGTTGATTGCATCGACAACAATGAAGACCTTGCGGCCATTGTGGGACTGGGGAGCACAATTAAGAGACGCCCACAGGTGGTCAATCTGGCCTGCGGCTAGGTGTAGGCTCTCCTCAATCAGTCGGGCAAAGGGTTGCCCCTCATAGTTGCGCGCATAGAAATGCAGGAAGATATCATCTTGCTCTAATCGCTTGCGGGTGAATTCACACAGCAGATTCGTCTTGCCTGCTCCAGAAGCTGCTACCAGCAATAGGACCGTCTTGGAGCTGTCAGCGAACTTGTCGAGTTTCTCTTCTGGGCCTTTCCGTTTGTGGTAGAGATCTTGATGGTACTTGCCGGACCGCCTGTGCTGATCGAGCAGACTGCGGGAAGCCTCTTCGCTGTGCCGACGCACCCCCATCAAATCGACGGCGGTATCGGGGGCTGATGGTTGTACCCACCCCTGACCGTCTCGCGGCGTCATCGGGTGGCTAGTCCAAGTCTTCTGGAGATCCTCTAAGTCTCGGACGGTCGCTTTCTCCATCAGCACGGCTTGCGCATTCGTGTACCGCACGTATTCCGGGAATAAGCCATCATACAAGAAAATGCTCCAGTCCTGCTCAATGCCCCCGAAGTCTGCTCTTCCACTCAGTATGAGAGGGAAGAGTGGGAGTGCCTCGTTTCCGTGGTGTAGCACACATGTGGCAAGAGAAGAGGTAGCCTTTTGTTCAGATTCGAACCTCGATGGATTGGGGCCTTGAGCGATATAGCACATGTGATTACAATCACGTATGTGAAGGTGCATATCCACGAAAATCTCAAAATGCCGCACCAGAGCAAGAAGCTGCGGCTCAAGCTGGTTCAGGAGATGGATGGCAACTTCCCTCTTGGGTGTAACACTTGAGTACATCAAGACTTCTCTTTGTTTCAGGAAGGTACTTCCTAGGTCTCGGATCACAGGCGTAGGTTCACCATTTGGCTTGACAAGCAGAGCCAGGACGACCGTGGGGATGAACCCTCTCGGCTGTCGGGCGAATAGGGGGGGGATTGCCGTCACCAAGCTGTGGAACTTTGACGGTAGTGGCCGCTGGAAATCCCTTCCACCCAGTATGTCATTGATGCGATTGTCTGACAGACCGCCAATGTGATAATTGCTCACGCAGATCAGTGAAAGCCACTTGGTGTAGGTGTAGCCAACTCGAAGCAGGTGTGCGAATTTCACTGATGGGTCCTCTTCCTGGCAGTACAGGAACAAGGATTCAGCCAGGGGAAATGGCAGCTTGGCAGCCATTCTTTCTAGATAACTCTCGGTTGATTTTGTGTCGAGATCTGTCATTGAGCGTTCCTTTACGCTTCATCCGGCACACTATGTCAGCCTGCCTTCTTGTGACTCGCCGACTTCTATGGACACGCGGCTAGACAAGTAATTTATGCCAGCCACAGGACACGTAGTCAAGCTTTTTTCCGTTTGAAACAGTCTCGAAGTCTCGAGAGGTGTGGAATTTTATCTGGCGCTCTGTAAGTGCATTTTTATACCGGCCTTATGAGTCCCTATGGCGGATCTGGCCATCCTCTCAAGGCCACTTTGAAGGATCACTTCGCCTATGAGGAGGCAGCCGAGGCTCTAAGGCAAATCATGCCGACCAAGCCGGTCAGTCCCGAGCATAGATCTGTTGGGTTCACCCAACTTCAAGAAAGACTCAATACTGTGGGGGATCCCCTTTAACACGTGGCGTCGAGGTATCAGCCTCAACTGCACCACCCTGTTTTCTGGAGGTTCTTTAACCGCTTACAAGAAGGATCTCACGTCATTACGGGAACGCTGTTGGAAGTGAAGATGTACAGCTTTCCGGTCTCCGCCTTGAAGATCGTGCCAGTCTCCGACACGTCGCAAGCCTGTTCCGGCATGTAAAATCCTCACGTCCCGTGGGTCAGAGGGCTGACAAGTAGTTCGATGAGCCTGACCGCCACTTCCCCGGCCTTTACACCAAACACCTTGATATCAGAATATACATGATCCGGATGCGTGAGCGGTCGACGGAAAATCAGCCATGCCAGTAGTGTGGTCAGGAATACGATAGGAAGAACTGGGGCGAGAGCGACCAGAACCGTGGTGTAGATGGTGAGCACGACGAGAAACCCCAGTACTCTGATTATGACCTTGTTCATGCTATCATTCCTTTCTCAATTGAGCTGAACCTCGACATCGCCAAGACGCAGTCGATCGTCAGCCTGCACCAAAAGCGACTTTCTGTCAGGGAGCCGAATCCACTTAGACCCGCTCCAACGATACGTACCGTTGCTGCCGATGGATTCAAGCCACGTCTCTGGGCCGACTCGACGAAATACGGCGTGCCGCACTGAGACCTTTTGGGAACCTCCGAGCTCGCTTCGACCGATGACTGTCGAGCCGCTTGTGAGAGAAATAGCCCGGCCGTGTCCAAAGGTCCGCAAGGTCAAATGCGGGAACGAGCAACCGCACAGGGGGCAGGCAACCTTGGATACATCAATTACACACGGCCCACCACACTTCGGGCAGCAGTACACAGAATTGAAGGCCCTTGCTAGCTCAACTTCCCATGCAGCAGCTGATGGGCGTGCCGCAGGATCCAAGCTAAATGTTGCCCTGAACAGTCTCTGCAAATCTGCGTTGAGCACCTCCACAGGGTAACCGCCGAGGTTCCTCTTCGGCTTATCCGCAGCCGCAAGGTCTAACAGCCATCTATCTGAACACATGGCTCTCTGGAAGTCCGCTTCGTTGGCGTCATTGCCTAGGGATGGATGGCATAGAAGAATGATCTCGTGCATCAGCACCCCAAGCGAATACCGATCAGTTTCGACCATCGGAAGGGTGGGTTTTCCTTTTGCCAGTGCCGCCCGCAGTTCCGGGGCCATGTAAAGTTTATGCCCAACACACGGAGGCGCAGGCATCCCGGGAGCGTTGAAGTTGTCCAGATCTATTACATGAAGCTGGAATACTGAACCGGCCTTTGTGATCCTAAGATTTTCAGACTGAAGATCCCCATGGGCTATCCTGCGACGGTGCATTTCGACCATAGCATGAGCCAATGCGATAGCGAGTTGCATCCCTTGGTTGAATGTGAAGTTTGGATTACCCAAATGTTCTTCGAGGGAGCGCTCGCCAACATATGGGGTGTAATGACCGACCATCTTCCCAGTATCCAAAATGTCTACCGGAGGCTCAATGGCTGTACATGTTGCTTTGAGATTCTGTTGCATGATGAACCGGATTCGCCTGCGGGTATCGTTATTGTTGAAGCGGTCATGGAAGACCTTCAAGACGCCCTTCTGGCCTGAGTTGACCTCTGTCGCCCAGTAAGCCTCACCCTGACCACCGGCCTTGATCAACCCATCCACACGGATGTTTCTGCCTGAGTCAGATTTGACGATCTTGCCTTTCTGGATCATGACACTTTCTCCTTCAGTTGCGTGGCGGCCCCAGATGACGACAAGTCAGCCTGAGCAGCCTTTGTCTCCTCGGCGGGCGACCAGAATCCCTGGGGAAGCTTGGGATTTGTTCCATCGCCCATAATTCCAAGCGTGAGGTTGTCATCGCAGACATAGCCGGCGGTGTCCTTGAAGGATGCCAGCTCTTCGACGACGTGTTCAGCGGTCTTCTGTAGGTCCCCTTTGTACTGTATACAGCCACGCAGCACGTCTTTTGGAAACGTTGACTCGACCCTGTCGAAGACGCCGTCTGTCCCGACTATGAGGAGATCACCAGCCTCGCGCTTCATCACGCCGTTGACGGGTTCTCCCTCAATGATGGGACCGAGAGAGGCTGCAAGGACATTCACTGCCAAATCACTCGCTTTTTGTGGATCGAGGAACCTTTTGACCTCCCCGGTAGTCTTAATGACACATCCACCACCATCGCCGATATAGGCGTAGCCAACTTCGTTTTTGTTCCCGATGACAACGATAAGCGTCGTGCGTAGACCACCTCTCACATCATTGATGTTAAGCTTATCACCCTCGACTGCGAGACTATGTGCGGCAACATAGATAGCTTCGGTGGCGACGTCCTTCACATGTGGGCTGCATCTCCGCTGGGCCGTGCCATAGGTACGAATTACGAAATCTGCCGCACTATTGGTTACAAGATACGCAGCTCTCTGTCCATGCGGTATGCCTCCGCAACCATCCGCAACTATCAACACATCGTGTTCATCTATTTTGCAGCAGAAGAAGCAATCTTGGTTTTCCGAACGCACATAACCCTTGTTGGTTGCTAATCCAAGCCGCCATGATCCAGAGGGAAGCATAGGCTTGACACGAATCCTATCGGATTCCTTAGCAGATGCGATGATCTTCCGCATTAGTTCGAGGGGGGACGGCAACGACTTGGACCGGGGTCGTGTCGGATCGATCTTAAGCTGCTCCCTCGGCTTTGCGGCAAGATCTAGGCCTTTTCCAGATGCTGATAACGGTTTCTCGATATCGCCACCGTTCACGGCCGTTTCACTCAGACGTGCAATGGCACTTTGTTCGGCTTGTCGCATGTGTTGTTCCATCAGTATTATCCAAATTATGAGCAAGCTAATACCCAAGACTGTGATTCCGCCTAGCACGAACAGCACCCAACGTAAGTTCTTCAGCTGGGTGTCCAAGTCTGCACGCAGGGCCACGATTTCAGTGTCGATGAGCCCTGAGACAACGCTTTCTGTATTTTCGGCCTGAGCCGCAGCCTGTTCCGTGCTTGCTGCAATACGTCCTTCGATATCCGTTTTCCATTGATCGTAGCTTGTTGATAGTGTGGCTATACTGGACTTAAATTCATTGAGCCAAGCTTCAAAAATCTGCAGCTTCCTGGTCATAAGCTCACGATCTCTTGCGAGGTCACCCCCGAACTGTTCCTCGATGGTTGTCAGGCGCTGTTCGATGTTTCTGACCTGCCGTTGGGACGCAGCGAACTGTTCGCGCATCACACCCCGTCCACTTGCATCTCGCAGTTTCGCCAGTTCCTTATCAACTACGTCAAGCCGCCGGACCACAGTAGCTATATTGCCCTGGGAGGCGACCTTATCGTCGCTGATCTTGCTATTCGCAGACTGAGCCGCTTCTTCAGCATGAGCGAGACCAATCAGGGAAAACAAAAGTGCCACGACGACTAGGCAGATTACACACCATTTGACCACCCGTTTGCCTGAACCACGAGAGGTCAAGGCGGTGGCCTGGACGGAGTCAGCCCTCATCTGGCTCTGCTGGGACATGGTCGCCTTTGATACGCCTATTGAGGCTAGGTAGGCCATCTGTTCTGGACTTGGTGTAACACGCATTATGTTAATCTCCTTCAAATAGTCTTCGCGGGCTATTGCCGGATCGTAGTCAACGCTTGGGTCGCATTCGTACCGGCCGCCATGGTCGCAGTCATGGTCGCACCGACAGCCGCGAGAAAAGACCGCAATTCTCTGCCGCTTGAACAACGGTAGAAATGCTGCGATGTGCTGGCTAGGTCTCGCAGGAGGGCTTCATCGGCATCGTCGCCAAAAGCCACGGTAACCAAATCTGCGATCTGCTTGAGACGGTTCGCCACATCCTGAGGCGGTGGGCCTTCATTATGGCAACCATCAGTGAAGCAAACAACCACTGGTCGCAGGTAAGTCACACTTTCCTGGTTTGTTTTGCCTGCCTTCTCCAGAATCGATAGGGCGTCCTCAAGACCAGCGGTGATATTCGTGCTACTGCACCCGAACAGGCCGACGGACAAAGAATTTACCCTACCGTTCAGTGTAGTGGTTTTCTCAAGGTTATGAACAACTTTCGATCTACTCGCGAAGTCAACCACGGCGGCGTTGAAGCCGTCCTTGTTTGTGGGCTCCGCGAGTTCGGCTACGAGGTCGAGGCTCGCGGCCGAGGCGTCTTTTGCTTTCTGTCCGCTCATCGACCCCGACCTGTCACGCACGAGGACAACATTCTGTTTGAAGTTGCGGCAGATCCAGTTGGGACGCTGCAGGCCGCCACGGACGATGGTCATCGGTTTCGAGTTCTGGCTTTGGGTATTCATTGTAGTTCTCCTTAGTCTTCTTGGTGACGGTTTAGGCTGGCGCCGTCATGGGGACGGTGCCCCCACCGGCGACGGTAAGCACGATGGACGCAGCGAGCTGCGCGGCGATCTTCTGCATTTCAGACGGATCGGGGTTGTTGCTGATCTGAAAGACCAGCCCCTCGGCGGCGGAAGCCAAGTTCTGCAACGTCGGAGTCGGTTCGCAAACGAGGTACAGCAGAATACCCTTGTCCTTGATCTGCTTCCCGAGCGCGGCAGCCGAGATTCCAGATTTCGCCGGCTTCGTATCCGCCGTCATGAACGCGATGATCGCGCCGCGCGCGCGGGAGGGATCGGCCGTCCACGGGACACGACTGAGAAGTGACTCAATTGCGTCGAGGTGGTGTTCTTCAGCATCGCCTCCTCCGCCGTAGGGAATCTTCCTGATGTCCTCGACGGCTTGCTCGGGCGTGCCCGCATCTGTGTGAATGATGAAGTCCTGGCCCTCATCGATGTCACCATGACTTCCGAGCCAACACTTGACTTCGCGAGCCTTTGCTTTGACCTGTGAGACGATCATCTCATAGGTCTGGGGGATGCCCGACTGAAAACGCTCCGACGATCCGGTACGATCAACAGTGGCAGCTAGGTCAACCTGGCACTGGATTTTGGGGCGCGTCGCCGGGCGGACGATTGACGGACCCGGCTTGCCGGAAGATGTGTTGAATCTCCATCCGCAAGACGGACATACGTTCGCCGAGGAATCGACTTGGGTCTGACATGAAGGACAGTGTAACATGGCTGTTTCTCCTTTTGTAAATGTTTGGAATTACGGGTGTCTGGAGTTCCTGGAATTCGTTAGTAATCGAACGATGCCGACGATGCTGATCACGACTACGCATAGGACTGCCAGTTTGAACACGGGGTCATGGCCGTAGAAGAAGTCCCGAACGAGGAGTCCATGCCGTTCGAGGACGGTCGGGCCGAAGAAAAGCAGTAACAACGCGCCGAAGAAAACAGCAATCGCCTTTATCCAGCGGTCAAGAAAACACGCGGCGAGAAGGCATGCGATGCCGAGAGCCGTTAGGAATCCCGAGCCTCCTACATCGTATCCGCTGAAAGGCCGAAGGTCGCTGGTGAACTTGCTAATCCATCGCGAAAGGTCACTGTCTCGACCAAAAAGAAACGGGTCGGCCATTTGCAGGGCCAACCAGGAAAACACAAACATCAACACAAAGGCCGCCAGCGCTCCCCCGATTGCCTTGGAGGGATCGACCTTCTGGAACATCACCCCCACCGCCAGCGAGCACACGGCGGCGATGGCCAGCGCGACAATAGCGTGCTTCCAGAGGAACATGGTACCGATGACAAGGAGCGCGAGGGCTAGGATCACCCCGATGACCCGGATGGCGAAATTCCTGTTGGGCGCCAACGCTCCCATAGTAATGACCCCTCCCAGTGTCGCCGCCACGATGAGTATGAAGAACCAAAGCATTTCTCAAGCTCCTTTCATCCACGACAACTTACCGGCTGGAGAAGCCGAATCCGATCCGGCGCTCCTTATCGGGAAGTTGGTTGTTAGTGTTGGTCTCGACTACAAGATGTGCAAGAAACTTGATGCACCGTGGCATGTCCTCGTTGTTGCGGATCTCCTTGGCGAAGTCAGTGTCTTGGCAGACGCGCGTGACCATCTCGCGCCCGGCGTCTCCGTTGGCGGAGAGAAACTCGGTCAGGTCGTTAGCGAAGTCCTGGACGCCGTCCCCGAGGCCCGCCGGCCAGCAGGGCTGCTCAGCGTCCTTGTCACCGTTGCTGCTGGCCAGCGTCATCGACGCCTGGACGACCTGCTGCAGCATCTTGGTCCTCGCTGACTGGGTCACGCGGATCACCGCCAGAAGTTCAGGAACGATGCGCTCGCCATTTTCTTCGTTGACGAAGACACCCTCGGCTTCGCCAAGCGTTGTGCGGAGATTCATCATTTTCATGAGACGTTCGTTTTGCGCACGCTTGACCTCGAAGATGGCCATGTTCTCCGTGATGTCGGACTTGAAGAAGTCGAGAGCCGCGTCCAGGACCTTCTGCGACGTGAACCCATGTGCGATTTCCCCTGCGCCCTCGACGGCGCGGGCCTTCTTCACATTCTCCCGCCAACAGGACACACCATAGTTGACACCAGTGTCATCGAGATCAAAGGACTCGACGACACGCTTTTCGATTTCATCCCACGTCGGGATTTGTTCATTTGTGATTTGCTTGTTCATGGCTGACCTCCAGTAAAAAATTGTATTTTACGACCTCATTCGTGCTCATGATTCACCTTCTAGCTAGTAGCTAGGATCCTGCTACACTGCTCATAGGGGCGCGATTCCATGATTGTCCTCTTGGGAATCCCGAGTATTGCTCTGGGCCGGGTGTTTGGAATCATAGTTCCCTGACCCATCGCTGACTTCACGGATCAGGGTAACGATGGTATCCAATCCGGCGTCCCCCATCCCGGTTAGACACCCGCAAACGGGACAGCCTGCGCTTGTCAAGCGGGAATCGGACCGCTTTGTAGCGGCTGAATTCGCCGTAAACGCTCTCTGAAAAGGATGGCATGTGGGGCAGGGTGGGCAGCGCGTTAGTGGTCTGACCGTGTTTGCCCCCACCCCGTCAGCAAGCGAAGAATGGTATCACTCGGCTTTTCGACGACAAGTGTGTCCCACCAGAATCTCCGGAAAGAGTCCCGGCATCCGACGTCATTCTTACGTCAGTCTTATTCCGGTTTGTTGTATGTCGCCAGTGTGTTGCCAGTACGCATCCACTGTGTAGCTGCTGTTGGCGAAAAAAAACGCATATAAAGGTAGGAAGGACAAGCACTTATGACCCGACAACCTGCTTTGGGAGCAGGAGGCCGCTGGTTCGAATCCAGTCACCCCGATTTCCTAACTGCTGTGAGAGAAGGCTTTTACGCGCATTCCTTGGACGCAATCGTAAGGCCGCCAGATCCAGTTTGCAGATCCAGTTTGAGAACAAACTGCGAACAATGGGGACGCGAAAGTGACATCTGTGGGCGGCAGAAACCTGCGTAGCGGCTTGGAAACGGGCTTTGCTTCAGAGTTCAATCGCATGTTCCCGCCATGGAGGAAGGCGCTCTCGCGGAGGCCATTGCAGTTGGACCTGGCAGGTTGAATATACGCCCGATTGTATCAGGCATTCCACTCAGGCCCCACCCTATATCCAACCAAGGCAATGCGGGCTAAGAGACACTTTCAAGGTCGGTCGGCGTGATGTCTTCGTTCAAAGATGAGTAACGGAGTAAACATCCAGCGCCTTAGATTGGCAGCTGGCACGTGAGCAACGGATTAAGGATACGTTGGTCTTTGCGACGACCATAGCATTACTGTGAGTAGACTGTCCTGTCCCGCACGGAACTCAGTTTCGAAACGCCACAGCAGATTGCCTCACCCTCGATTTTGGCCTAAGATCGGCGATTTCATGTACACCGGCTTCAATGGACGTCACAATCCTCTGCTGAGCCAACTCTTCTGGGCGGATTTCGCACGGCTCCCCTATCAGTGACCTCTCAGAGAAGCCACAACTGCCTGGTGGATCTTAATAGAACACCACGCACGACAGTTCTGTCAAGCACTCGTTTCCCGCGAGCCACTGTTCCCACTCTCCAGCCGCAAGAACTTCGGATCGACACTACCAAAGAGCGGCTTGTGATTTCCCGTGAACGGCCTTGCCTGCCAACTGATTCCTATTTCTTCATCTTGGCGCTACTGCCACGCTTCGTTTTCTTGATGATCGTTTTGGCTCTCTTCGTTGTTAGCTTCTTCCTCGCCTTCTTTGCGGGAGCCTTGCGTCGAGCTTTCACCGCGACTCTGGGCTCAATGATCGTGGTCTCGTGGCCCTCATTCTCAACCGCCGCCGCCCCCAACTCGATTCCGAACACATCTCCCAGATCGGCGTCGTCGATCACGCGGGAGGTTTTCTTCTTGGCCTGTTTTAGGAGCCTTGCGGATTTATCGCGGACGGCCTGGGTGATAAGATCCTCCATCTTCAGCTTGCGAAGGACGAAGAACAGGCTTGGGTCTTCATCGAGCCGCGTCCCTATGCCATAGAGGGTGGCCGCAACATGTTTGCACATGTAGGCCCAGTCGGGGCAACTGCACGTGAATTCGATCTCCTTCGGTGATGGAAACAGGCCACTGCCCTTGGCTGTGAACAACTCCGCCAGGCCCTTAGGAAACCGGCCCTCCAGCAATTCCTGCAAGGACGCAACCTGGCCCTCGCAAGCGGCCCTGATCTTCTTCCAAATTGACCTGCTGATGGGTTTGATCTCTATGGTGATTTTGTACGGATTTCCTCGGCTGCCTTGCACCAGCGAGCTGACTCGACCGGGGCGGATCTGTAGGTCCAGCACTGCCCCATGCCGTAGGTAGCTGCGTCCACGTCCGACCCGGTTCGCATAGTCGGCATACTTGCTGAGATTACTGTTCCACGCCTTGCCCCACCATGTGCGGACTAGGGGATTGCCTTCAATGACAACCGGTCGAATGTCCGGATGCTTCTTTCTCAGTTGTTCGAGCTTGCGCCGTGCTCTGGCCCTCTTTTCACCAACGGACACATATCGGGGGTAACCATAGTAGTCGTAGTACGCCATAGGACATCCTCTACAGGGATAACGTGAACAGTTTGATCAGCTCTTTGTCATTCATTTCAGTAATCCACGCCTCACCGGAATCCGGGATGATCTGACGCGAGAGCTCAGCTTTCTCCGCCAGCATCTTGTCAATCTTCTCCTCCACCGTGCCCTTGGTGACAAACTTGTGGACCACCACATTCTTCTGTTGCCCGATGCGAAAGGCGCGATCTGTCGCCTGGTCCTCCACGGCGGGATTCCACCAGCGATCGAAGTGCACCACGTGGTTGGCCGCCGTCAGGTTCAATCCGACGCCGCCCGCTTTGAGCGACAGGACCATGAAGGGTGTGTATTCGTCGCTCTGGAAGCGTTCGATCATCTGCCGGCGTTTGCCTACCGGCGTACCCCCGTGCAATACAAGGCCATCGTGCCCAAAAATCGTCTCCAGGTATTTCTTCAAGGGTTCTGTCATCTCCTTGAACTGGGTGAAGACGAGCACCCTTTCTCTCTTTTCAAATATCGTCTCACAGATCGGACGGAGCCGTTGGAACTTGCCGCTGTCGAGCTCAGCAAACTGGCCCTGCCCCAAGTACTGGTCCGGATGATTACACAACTGCTTGAACTTCATGAGCGAAGCCAGAATCAGGCCCTTTCTCCGGATACCGTCCGCCTGTTCCTGCAACGTCCGCCGAAGCTGCTTCACCAGGTCCTCATACAAGACGACCTGCTTGCGGCTCAACTCCGCATAGGTCTTCATCTCGATTTTCTCGGGCAGGTCCGATATCACGGTCTTGTCCGTCTTGAGCCTTCGCAGGATGTACGGGCCCACGATCTTCTTCAGCCGGGCATAACCGCTTGGGTCCCGGTTGAGCCTTCTGCTGAAGCCGCTGAACTCTTCAGCAGTACCCATTAACCCAGGGTTGAGGAAATCAAACAGGGACCACAGATCAGAGAGGCGGTTCTCGATCGGCGTACCCGTCATGATAATCCGGTTCCTGGCGTGAAGCTTCTTCACCGCCCGGGTCTGCTTCGTCCCGGGATTCTTGATCGCCTGTGCCTCGTCCAGCACGATACAATTCCACCGGACACCCTGGAGCCACGTGTACTTCTGGCACAAGCCGTAAGTCGTAATCACCAGATCGACTTCATCCAGCGCAGGGCCGCGGTTCAGCGTGTCCCTGTCCGCTCCGCCTGATGGATGGGCTACGAAGTATCTCAGGGACGGCAGAAAACGCTCGATCTCACTGGTCCAGTTGCCGATCAGTGAGGCCGGCAGAATCAGCAGGCTAGTCTTGGGCCCTTCCCTGGACCCCTCGGCTGTCTGAACGCTGAGCATGGCCAACAATTCCACCGTCTTTCCCAGGCCCATGTCGTCGGCGAGCAGAGCCCCGAATTGCAGGCTGTTCAGAAAGCACAGCCAGTCCAAGCCCTGTCGCTGATAGGGCCTGAGCGTGGCTTTGAACAGGCTGGGCAGTCGAACGGAATCAATGCGTTGCGGCTCACGCAGCCGCGCAACCACGGACTCAAGCCATTGTCCGTGTGAGATCTCGACCTCAATGTTGTCCTCAGACAACCCCAGAGCCTTGCCGGCATCCAGTTGTAGACGCATGGCCTCCCGCAGGGTCAGGTCCTCCTGGGCCATCAACTTCTGCGCCTTCTCATAGGCCCACAGGGTCTGTTCAAGCCTGTCGCGATCCACCTCCACCCACTTGCCCTTGATGAAGGCCAGGCCCTCCGATTCGTCCAGCAACCTTCTGGCCTCCTCTGCGGAGATGGGCGAATCACCCAGCAGCAGCTTGGCATCGAAATCAAGAAGAGCGTCCATCCCGAGTGAACTGGGGTGGGCATCGCCAATCTGGATGTTCACGCGGAGCCCTGCAGCTCGATTCTTCCACCAATTCGGGATTCTGCACAGGATGCCGGCCCGCTCATAGATTGGGATCTCCTTCAGGACCGTGTACGCCTCGCCGGCTGAGAGGGCCAACGGATGGAAGATCTCACCACTATCCAGGACTCCTGAGAGGAACTGGCTCTCGGCGGCCGCCTGGTGAACCGTGGCCAGCAGATCGAGCAGTTTCCTGCTGTCGGCGCCGTATTCGGCCAGGGCGTGCTTCAGCGGAACATGCTTGCAGCCGCTCTTCTGGTCCAGGCCGGTTGAGTAGGTGGCGAGAAAGGCAAACGGATAAGCATCCTTCTTACTCTCGACGAGATGAAAAAAGACCCGGCCGACAAGGTGCACCTTCGGGCTCAGGGTACGGACAAAATCGGCGACCGATCCCTTGTATGATTTGACCTGCCGTTGGTACGTGGCGTTCAGCAGAGACCACAGATTGTCCAGCAGGTCCCGCTTCAGATACTCAGATCCTGGCATGAAGGGCGCACTGTCGAGCATCTGGGCAGCCTGGCTATCGGTGAGATCTACGGTTGCTTTGTGCCGCAGCGCCTCCAGATCAGGCGTCCTGACCAGTTCCTCGGCGAACCGCCCCGTAACCTTCCGCCAGTAATCCAGGGAGACTGACAGCGGCACCGACAGGTCGGAAAAACCCAAAAACAACAGGAACGACTCGTAGTCCTCTCCAATCCGCTTCCATAGCTCATCTTGAAGCAGTCTCTGATCCCTGCCAATCGGGTCTTCGACGGGATTCCACTCGAGCTCCATACGGCCGCTCGGCAATATCACGGCGTTCAGTTCGCTGAACTTGAAACCAAATGTCTTGGCGGCCACAGACCGTCTCCTGAATACGTGTCGGAGAGCTACAGTAAGAGGCAATCCTTCACCGCATTGCCTCTGTTCTGACCGATATTGCACCGAGAAGTACGGATCTTGTCAAGCAACCATCTTCCGCACGCCCCGCAATATCTGCCCCTTGTCCTCAGCACATGATCACAAACCGGGCGCCTGCCAACCAGGCCGTCGGCTTTGGCTCACATGAGTTGCACGCGGAAACGCAGTGACGAAGGTTTAGTCTCTATTATTGACGCCTTGGTTTCTGTAGACTGCCCAAATAGGGCGCTCCGGTCTTGTTGTCCGATTTCTGGCCCGATAAATTTTGAAAACCGCCTTTTTTGCGTTTGACAAGGGTATTGCCAGCACCAGTTTCAAGCGAAATGTCTGCACGTGGAGACAAAATGGATACACGAATTTGCGAACCGTCATCGCCTTCCGCGAACTGCAAGTGTGCTGGACAAACATTGCACGAAAGACCACTTCCGTCGCTGAAATACTGCGAATTCCAATACATCAATCCTTCGCCTTGCTAAAAAGGCAGAATTGCCAGAATTGCCTTGCGTATTGACTCGCCTCCCTAGTACGGGGACTCTACTACGCAGCTATTCCACGCTGATCTTATCGCTCACGCGATAGTAGTCGAAATCCACGAATCCGCCTGCGGTCCTGGTCGCAAAGTTGAACAGCCCGAAGCGATAGCCCATGAAGTGCGGCAGGGTATAGGCCATCTGTAGGACGGAACCGATCTTCGTCCATGTCTTGCCGTCCAAGCTGTAGTAGAAATAGGCCTTGTCCGTCCGGTCCCTGAAGTCGCAGTCGATCTTGAGATACACAGTTTGCTGCTTGAGTGGAACGTTCTCGACCTCCTCAGGCGCGTTGGATTGGGCACTCACCATAACGATTGATCTGCTGTCGTCTTCCATCTTGACGCCGACAAAGCCGTATTTCTTTTGCAGGGCGATCAAGCCGGCGTAGTCACCGTTCTTCATATTGCCTACCTCGATTTTCGTGACCGCGGAACTCACCGGGCCAAAAGTACGCTGGGTGAGTGTATTACGGGCCTGGACGACCTGGCTGTCCACACGGCCGGTGGTCAGACGCAGGTGGCCGCTGCGTTCGCCGATCGACCAGAAACCATTGTCGGGATTATGGTTCCACTGCCACGCAAGGGGAAGGTTGGACTCACCGGGCTTTCGATCAAATTCGTCGGAGGCCACGATATTGCCAAGTCCTTCTTCCTTGTCGTCAATATCGAGCGTCATGGGAGCCTTTCCATCGACACCCAACACCGGCCAGCCGTCCTTCCATCGGACCGGCACAAGCCAGGGACTGCGCCCGACCGCTCCGTTATCCTGGAACAGAACCGCATACCACTTGCCGTCCGGCGTGTCGATCAGACAGCCCTGGGCGACCCCTTGGTCCTGCAGAACGACCTTGCCCTCGTAGGGGCCGGTGATCTTGTCCGCCCGGTGGATAATCTGCGTACGCATACCGCCGCGCGGCCAGGTGATGTTCATCACATAATATTTGCCGTTGATCTTGCGTAATTGCGAACCCTCGG
>Ga0315275_10000192_pt1 | contig 49549 bp, 33 predicted proteins | sample YL17G03_0_MG_FD_205557 | JGI IMG/M metagenome (GOLD analysis project Ga0315275, IMG submission 205557) | Sediment microbial communities from Yellowstone Lake, YNP, Wyoming, USA - YL17G03_0 | ecosystem: Environmental > Aquatic > Freshwater > Lake > Sediment | place: USA: Wyoming | collected... | reverse complement strand
ACGCGCCGCCTTGCGCTCGCCCCCGATGGCCTGATGGAAGGCCAGCGCTTCGCCGAGCGCCGCCCGGATGGCCCACGGGTGCGTCCCGATGGCCTCGAACTTGCGGATATCGTTGTCCTGCTGTTCAGGGGCCGCCTGGAGGGGCCAAAACCGCGGGATCATCTCCCGGCGTACGTACAAACAGCCGTTGCCGATCGGCGCCAGGAGCCACTTGTGCAGGCTGACGCCGTAGGCGTCGCACTCGAGGTCCCGCAGCTTGAACGGGAACTGTCCCAACGCGTGCGCGCCGTCGACGATCGTGACGATCCCCTTCGAGCGGGCCAGCCGGGAGAGCCGCTGCACCGGGAACATCTGGGCCGTCAGATTGGTGACGTGGCAGAAATGGAAGACTTTCGTTTTCGGCGTGATGGCGTTCTCGAACCGCCGGTAAAGATCATCCTGCGTCGTCGGAACGGGGAACTGGAAGCGCGTCACCTTGATCCCCTCGCGCCGCATGCGCTGGTCCCAAGTCGTCAGCATGCGGGGATAGTCCTGCTCCGTCGTGACCACCTCATCGCCGGCCTTGAGGTCGATCCCGTTCTGGACGATCTGCAGGGATTCGCTGGCGCCGCGGGTTAGGGCCAGCTCTTCGGGGTCGCATCCGAACTCCGCCGCCATCCGCCGGCGGATCGTCTGGATGTTGTTGGCGACCTGGCCCTGGTAATGGATGGGCAGCATGTTGATCATGTCCATGTAGCGCCAGACCGATTCGAGCACGACCCGGGGGCACGGGGCGGTGAAACCGTTGTTCAGGTTGATCAGGCTCCGGTCCAGCTTGAAGGCCAGTTGGATCTCACGCCAGTAGAATTCGTCCTTGGCAACCTCCTCGGGCGTCCGATCCGCGACCGCTTGAGAGGCGGCTAAGACGCCGTCGAGGCCGCCGGCTTTGGCCGCGTACGCGGCCGGCACCATACCCCCGGCCATCCGCAGGAATGCCCTTCGACTCCACCTCGTAGACCTCATGTCAGACCTCCTTGAATTCAAGTTCCTTGAGATTTGCTTTTTTGCTCGACACGACTCGCCCGCCCACCAAGCCCGGGATCGATCCAGCTCATCGCGGAATGATAGTATTCCCGGCCGTGGATCGATGTCAAGAAAGTGAAATGGCCGACTATTTTTTCTCTTTATACAGATAAGCGCTGTCGCGGAGCCTGTTTTCGGCCCCGTCGTGGACGGCATACGTGCCCCCGCTCCACATGCAGGCCGCTCCGTATTCGCCCTTCTTGTTAAGGGCGTAGAAATTGAGTCCGAACGAAGGCCTGCCGTCCTCGGTCAAAAGGCGCGGTTCGAGCTTCGTCTTGACGGCGATCCTTTCCAGCGTCTTCAGGCAGGCCTCTTCCGGTGAAAGGCCGTGTCCCATGAAATCCACGACCGAATAGCTTCCGAGATTGAGGATATTGGCCTCGCCGCGGCCCGTCGATCCGGCGGCCCCGATCTCGTTGTCCACATAAAGCCCCGCTCCGATGATGGGCGAGTCGCCGACGCGCCCAGGGATCTTGAAGGAAAGCCCACTCGTCGTCGTGACCCCGGCCAGGTCCCCCCTTTCGTTGAGGGCGATGCAGTTGATCGTCCCGTAGGTCCATAGGAAAGGCCGGAGATCGGCGGTCATCTTTTCGGGAGCGGGAGGGAACCAGTTGTCTTTGTCCGAGAGGTTTTCCTTCCAGCGGAGCCAGATCTCGCGGGCCTTTTCGGTGAGCAGGTCTTCTTCCTTGAAACCGTGGGCTTTGGCGAACCTGAGCGCCCCTTCCCCTACAAGGAGGACGTGGTCGCTCCTCTCCATGACCAGCTTGGCCACTTTGGAAGGGTTTTTGATGTTTCTGAGGGATGCCACAGCTCCGGCATCGTGGGTCGGCCCGTACATGACCGAGGCGTCCAGCTCGACGACGCCGTCCTCGTTGGGGAGCCCGCCATAACCTACCGACATGTCGTTCGGATCGTCTTCGACGATATTGACGCCGGCGATGACGGCGTCAAGAGGATCGGCGCCCGTCTTCAACAGCGCCATCGCCTTCTCCGTGGCCCGGATCCCGTTGCCGCTGGAAACGACACGCATGCTCCCCGTCGTGGCGGGCGTGGTCTTGGTCGACCCCGTCGCGGCCTTTCCGGCGAGCATCGACGCGGCGCCGAGGCTCACTCCGGTCTTGATGAATTCGCGTCTTGAATATCGGCTCATCTGATGATCCCTCCCATTTTTATTTCAGCTCTTTTCTTCGACGAGCAGGATGAGGACCGAGTGGTCCCCGGCCGGGACGTCGAAGGCCACGGACTTTCCCGTGAAGATCTTGACTTCGCGGTTGTCGATGAGGAGCTGGTATTTGCCTTTTTTCAGAAACCAGATCTTGACCTCACGATCGTCCAAGGATTTGATCTCGAACGAAACCTCGCCCTCGTTGTAGAGGAAATGGCGGAAGACAGCGCCTCCGTCGGCCCGGACGAGGTCCTTCCCTTCTTCCTGGAGCGAGGTCCTCTTTTTAGAGACCTCCACTTCGTAGTGGCGGCCCTGGATGGCCACGCGCGACAGGGTCCCGCTGTCCTCGGGAGCGATCATGCCGAACCGGAAACCCTCCCACGGCGTGAAATCCAGGTACTCCTCCAGAGCGACCAAGGCGAAAAGTGGGCCCCCGCTCTGATACCGCTGGCCGCCGGCCTCACCGGTCCGGGAGTCGAAGTTCTCCGGGCAGAGCTGGAAGTTCTTCCAGCTTCGAAGAAAGAGCTCCGAGCTCTTTCTTGCGAAGTCCCCGGCCACGGCGTCGAAGCCGTAGGCCTTCAATCCCTGGTAGACGAGGTAGTTCGTCGGCGGCCAGATCGTGCCGCGCCAGTATTGCTGATCCTTGTACGCGGGGTCGTCCCTGGAGATCGACGGGATGACGAACTCGCCCCAGAATTTCTTCGGGTCAAGGAGATGTTTCAGGATGCGCAGGGCCCGTCTCTCGTCGGGGATGCGGGCGATGAGCGGGAAGAAATTCGAGGCCGCCGCCCTGGTGGAGAAACGTCCATCCCAGTGGCGGTCAAAGTAGAAACCCTCACGCTCGTTCCAGAGCTTCGCGTTGATCAGGGACTTCATTTTATCGTATTCCTCGAGGTACAGGCGCGAGTCCTCATCCTGGGCCAGCATGTCCGCGATCTGAGACAGGCACCAGGAGTCGAGGGCATAGAGACAGTTGAGGTCCAAGCAGTTCATCTTCATCGTGCCCGTCTCATCGCTGTAGGCGGCATCATCCCAGTTGGGCAGGTCGTCCTGCCCGGACTCCCACATGGCCCTTTGTTTGGGCGGCGCCTTATCCTCCCAGGGCGGGACGTTCTTCGCCAGGAGATTGATGTCCGATCCCCATTCCAGGAGGCCGTCGCCGTTCCCGTCGCGACGGGCCTGGCCGTTCGATCTCTTAGCGGTCCAGAAGGAATGCCACTTCTCGAGATAGGGATAGGCATGTTTCAGGATATCCATATCGCCGACGCGTTGGAAGAGCTTAAGGACGACATAGGCGCCTACGGGAGGCTGGGAGCGGTCAGGCGTCCCTCCGAAGCGGCTCCGCCAGTTGGGGATGTTCCCGTTCGGATATTGGGTTTCGAGAACGGCTTTCACGGCGTCCACGGCATGCTTTGAGCTTTCGACGGCCAGCTCGAGGGCGTTAAAGAACGAATCCCATTCGAAGATCGTCCAGTGGTCGGGAGTGCCGTCGGGTCGGGGGAAGATCCAGCGCCGCCCGGGGGGGGTGTAGAGACGATGCGAACCGGGCTGATAGAGGACCGTCCAGAACAGGTTGTTGGTGATCGCTTCCGGGACGTCGGCATAGAGCCCGTCGATGGCCACCCGTTTTTTCCTGTATCCGGCCTCCTCTTCTTCGAGGATCGAGTCGATGGTTTTCGAATTCTTGTAGCGATAGATGTGGTTCTTCGTCAGGCGCGCGTCCTCGCCGACCCCGGCCACGAAATAGAGGTCGCGTTCGTTCTCCGTAGAAAATCTGAGTTCGAGCGTATGGGCCGCGGCGGGCGCCGCTTCGGCCTGTCTGTCCGTCCACAGGAGGAAATTCTGCTTTCGGGACTCTCCGCTTTGGCCTTGGACGTGGCCGTCGGCCTGAAGGTGGTAGATCGACGGAACATCCCAGGGCGAGTAGAAAACGAGGAAGAGCTTGATGCCTTCGGGGCATCGAACCCGGCCGACGATGGTCTTTTCGTCCTGGCGGGACCATTCCAAGGTCAAGGTGTCCGATCTCGAAGAAGGTTTGATCCGGATGGGCGTGTCCTTTCCCTGTTTGAAAGGCAGGCTCAAGTCAAACTTCACCCGGGCGTATTGGCCGTCGGGCGAGTTCGGACCGACCTCGGAAACGAGGTCAAAGAAATCGCCGGGTTCCGCCACCTTGCCGTCCTTTTCGACTTTGAGGGCGAAACCGAACGCACTCTCCCGGTTCGGCGCAAAGACGATGCCCGGCCAACCCGCCGCTTCCAGGGCCCCGATGTAGACGTCCTTCCAGGGATAAAAGACCTCAGCCGGGGCGAAGGAATAAAAGAAAAGTGGGACGAGAGCGGCTGCCGCCATCCAGAAAACGCATCGTTTGAGAATCCTCATCCTGGCGGCACTCATTCCTCTATTAATGTATGGGAAATCAAAAGGGAAATCAACCGATGGTTAGGGCATTGAATTATGCGATCGGCGATTTTGAGGCTATACTAATCCCGCCAATGAGATCGCGCGTTTCCGTCGTCAGGTGCCCCGGCTATGAAAGCCGGGAGCTTTCCTCGTCGATCGGGACCGCACTGGACCTTATCGGCGGGATCGAAAGCGTCCTGAAGCCGGGGAGCAAGGTCTTCGTCAAGATCAATCACCTCTCCCCAGGCTCGGCGCCGGAGCGGGCCATCGTCACCCATCCCCTTTTCACCCGGGAGGTCCTCCGCTTCCTTAAGGACCTGAACATGGACGTTACCGTGGGCGACGATATCCAGTTCGAAGGCGAGGACGGCTACCTGATTTCGGGCTATCAATATATGTGCCGGGAGATGGGCGTCCGGCTCATCAATCTCAAGTCCGAAGGTTTCCGGGAGGTGCCTTGCCCGAAGGGACAGGCGGTCCAGAGCGTCCACATTGCGGCCGCCGCCCTGGACGCCGACGGCGTCATCGATCTGGCGAAACTGAAAACGCATGCCTTCACCGCCTTCACCGGGGCCGTAAAGAACATGTTCGGCGTCATCCCCTGCGGCCTCCGTTTGAAATATCACAACCGGTTTCCCCGGAATGAAGTCTTCAGCCGAATGCTCGTGGACGTTTTTTCCTGTCTTCCCCCAGTGCTGACCCTCATGGACGCGGTCACGGCAATGGAAGGCCCCGGCCCTTCCGGGGGCCCGCCCCGGACCGTCGGCCTCGTCCTCGCCGGGAGGGACGCTGTCGCCGTGGACGCCGTTGCCCAGTCAATCATCGGATTCGGCCCCGATGATATCCTGACGACGCGGTATGCCGCCGAAAGGCTCTTGGGAACGGCCCGCCTGGATTCCATCGATATTGCCGGCGAAAGGCTTCAAAATGTCCGGGTGGACGGCTTCAAGAAGGCGGCATTTCCGGTCGGCCTTTTGGAAAGGAAGCTGCCGTCAGCCATCTACGCCTTCGTCTCTGGCCGGCTCATCCTGCTTCCCGAGGTCGCGGCGGACAAGTGCATCGGCTGTCAGGAATGTTTCAAGGTCTGCCCTGCCGGCGCTGTCCGCATGGAAGGCGGAAAAGCGCGGATCCTGAAAAAACCGTGCATTCATTGCCTGTGCTGCCACGAAGTCTGCCGTTCAAACGCCATCAAGCTCCGCCAGCGCCTATTGGGCCGCCTCGTCCGCTTCTTCAGCTCCGTCTTCAAGATCGCGTGAGCTTGGCGGGAGACGCGGCCGAATTCGCAGCCGGGGATCAAATCGGCGATGAGGGCCGATAAAATCGGATGAATAAACCGGGGACTTGTGGTAACTTGATTCTACAGTCCCAAAGTCGGAGGCAGCCATGGATTTCAACCGCTATTTTCAATCGCGGCAGGGGGAGATGATCAACCTGCTCAAAAAGGTCGTGGCCATGGAGTCCCCAACCTCCGACAAGCCGGCCGTGGACGCCTGTTCAGCCTTCGTCGTCAACGAGTTCAAGAAAACCGGGGCCAAGCTCACCCGGTTCCCCCAGAAGGACATCGGGGACCTGCATTTGATCGAATATGCCCCGGGCGGGCTGAAGAAGGAGTCCGAACAGATCCTCGTCCTTATTCACCTGGACACGGTCTGGCCGGTGGGCAAGATCGATAAGATGCCTTTCTATATATCCGGCGACAAGGTCTTTGGCCCGGGGGCCCTGGACATGAAGGCGGGGGTCGTCATGACAGTCTTTGCTCTTCGCACCCTTCATCATTTGAATATCAAGCCGCAAAAAAGGATCGCCATCTTCATCAATTCGGCCGAAGAGACGGGCCACGACGCCGCCCATGAGTTCATCAAGGACCTGGCCAGGAAATGCGCGCTTGTCCTCTGCCTGGAGCCGGCGCTTCCGGGCGGAGCGTTGAAGCTGGAAAGGAAGGGCCGTCTCGTCGTGAGGCTCGAAGTTCGAGGCAAAGCCGCCCATGCCGGGACGCCGGAAAAGGGCATCAACGCCGTCGAGGAGCTGGTGGCCCAGATCGGCCGCCTCAAGAAGCTCAGGACCGGGGAAACCACGGTCAACGTCGGCCGGATCGCGGGCGGCGAAAAGGCCAACGTCGTTCCCGAAGAGGCCTGGGCCGTCCTCGACATCCGTTTCTGGAAGACAGCCGATAAGGAAAGGATCCGCGCCCACTTCAAAAACATGAAGCCCGAGCTGGGCGGGGCAAAAATCAAAGCCGTTTTCGAGAGCCTGACTCCTCCCATGGAAAAGACGAAGGCCTCCTCGGCGCTTTTCGTCCGGGCCGGCGAGATCGCCTCAGGCCTTGGCTTTCCGCTTAAGGGTGGAAAAGCCGGGGGCGGATCTGATGCCTCCATAGCGGCCGGCCTGGGCCTTCCCACTCTCGACGGGCTCGGGCCGGACGGAGATGGGCTCCACTCCGAGCACGAACACCTCCTTCTTCCCTCCTTCGTCGAGCGGACGGCCTTATTGACCGAGCTCCTGGCCCGTCTGTGATTGACTCATGAAAATACTATTGTTAATGTGATTTTCCAAAAGGAGGAATCATATGATAAAAAAGTATTATCTTCTTTCCCCTGGTCCGACCCCCATCCCGGACAAGGTGCTCTCGGTCGCGGCCGAGCCCATCATCCACCACCGGACACCGGAATTCTCCAATATCTTCATGGAGGTGACGGAGGGGATCAAAAGCGTCTTCGAGACCAAGGAGGATGTCTTCATCCTGACCTCCTCGGGCACGGGCGCGATGGAGACCGCGGTCGTCAACACCCTTTCGCCGGGCGATAAGGTCATCACCATCAACGGCGGCAAGTTCGGCGAACGCTGGGGCAACATCTGCAAGGCCTACGGTGTCATCTACAAGGACATCATCTTGGAGTGGGGCACCGACTTCATCAAGGAGCGTCTGGCCGAAGAGCTCAAGGCGAACCCTGACGTCAAGGCCGTGTTCGCAACCCTGTCCGAAACCTCCACCGGCGCCATCTATGACATCAAGGGCTTCGGCGAGGTCGTGTCCGGAACGGACGCCATCCTGGTCGTGGACGGCATTTCTGGGGTGGGCGCCGCGCCCTGTCCCATGGACGAGTGGAAGGTCGACGTCATGGTGACCGGCTCCCAGAAATCCTTCATGATCCCGCCGGGCCTGGCTTACATCGCCTTCAGCCAAAAAGCATGGAAGATGGTCGAAACGTCCAAGCTCCCGAAGTTCTACTTCGACGCCAAGAAGGCCAAGAAAAACCTCGTGAACAAGACGACACCCTGGACGCCCGCGATCTCCCTCATCATTCAACAGAAGAAAGCGCTGGAGATCATTAACGGCATGGGGCTCCCCAAGCTCTTCGAACACCATCGCATCCTGGGGGAGGCCACCCGGGCCGGCGTCAAGGCCGTCGGTCTCGAACTCCTGGCCGTGAATCCAGGCAACATCCTGACGGCCGTCAAGGTCCCGGCCGGCGTCGACGGCGTCAAGCTTGTCAAAACGATGCAGAGCAAATACATGGCCTACATCGCCGGGGCCCAGGACCCGAACAAGGGCAAGTTCTTCCGCATCGCCCATCTCGGATACATGGGAGGGTTCGACGTCATCACCGCGCTTTCCGCCCTGGAGATGACCCTCCTCGACCTCGGATACGCGTTCGAGCCGGGCGCCGCCGTGAAGGCCGCCCAGGCCGTTCTGAAGGAGAACTGGCAATGACCAAAGTCCTCATCGCGGATTCTTTGGACAAGGAGGCCCTGGAACAGCTAAAGGCCGTTCCCGGCTTCGAAGTGATCGTGAAGACAGGCCTTGACGAGGCCGGCCTCGTCGGGACGATCCCCGGTTTCAACGCCGTCGTCGTCCGGGGCGCCACCAAGATCACCCGCCCCGTCATCGAGGCCGGGACCGACCTGAAAATCATCGTCCGAGCCGGGATCGGGCTCGACAACGTCGATTCGGCGGCGGCCAAGGAGAAAAAGATCGCCGTGGCCAACACGCCCGCGGCGACGTCCATTAGCGTGGCTGAGCACACCTTCGGCCTGATGCTGGGGGCCGTCCGGAACCACGGCAGGGCCGTCGTCTCCATGAAACAGCACAAGTGGGAGAAGAAGGCTCTGGAAGGCACCGAGCTCTACGGGAAGACCCTGGGGATCATCGGATGCGGGCGCATCGGCATCGAAGTAGCCCGGCGCGCCGTCGCCTTCGGCATGAAGGTCCTTGCCTACGACATCATCCCGATCAAGACGGACGTCGCGGTGACCCAGGTCCCCATGGACGAGCTCCTGGCCGAGTCAGACCTCATCACCCTGCACATTCCCAAACAATCCCAGCCGGTCGTCGGCGCCGCGGAGATCCTTAAGATGAAGGACGGCGTCATCATCGTCAACGTGGCCAGGGGCGGGGTCGTCGACGAAAAGGCCCTTCTCGATGGGCTCAATTCGGGCAAGGTCCGGGCCGCGGCCCTGGACGTCTTTGCGAAAGAGCCCCCGGACGACTTCACGCTCATCGACCATCCGAACGTGACGCCCATCCCGCACCTCGGCGCGGCCGCCAAGGAGGGCCAGCAGAGAGCCGGCCTCGAGGTCGTCAAGATCCTCAAGGAAAAGCTCAGCTAGTCAGTTTAATTAGGTTAACGCGCACCGCGCGGGCTCAATTTTAAAAGAAGTCGAAAGAGACGTCCAAAAGGCCCGGGAACGCGTTCGGGGCCGCAAACGCGGATGATCTGCGCCGCTTATTTCTTTATATAGACATTTTCCCCAGCGGGGCTTTTCTGCTTAAGGGCCGTAACTCGGCCGTTTTCCATGACGAACTCAAAAATCACGTCGGAGAACTGCTTGATGCGGAACATGAGGCCTTTGTAAGGGAGCAGCTTCTCCTCGGGCTCTCCGGGGTAGACGAGGCACAGCCCGCCGTCCTCCTTGAGGACCACTTGGAACTTGTAGCCGGTCGGGGTCTCATAGGTCCCGGCCAACTGTCCTAGGATCTTGGGGTCGAGCGTCTCAGGCCTTCGGGTGAAGGCAACTTCCGCCTCGTCGAGCGAAATGACGGCCTTGTCGATATCGCCCTGGGGATTGGTCAGGAAGTTGACCGCGAACCTGCCGTAGGTTTCGTCGTCGGGCGTTTCAAAGCGATCATAATGGAAGTGGCTCAGCGGCCATTGTAATTTATGGAAGTCGAACTGGAGCTGGTTATCTTTCATCCCGATTTTCAAGATGCCGTAGGCGGGGTGCTCGTAATCCCCCGCGTAATCCTTGAGCGGATGGGAGGGCTTGGTGTCCGGGATCCGGTCGGCGCCGGCCTTGGCCCGGGCCTCTGTGCCGGCTTTCTTGCCTTTAAGCCGAATCTCGAGAAGGCGGCCGCTCCAGGGCGTCTGGTCCATCCCCAGCAGCCGCTCTTGGACGTTGGAGCTGATGGTGTCGTAGAGGCTGGCGCAATGATCGCCGATGACGAAGACGAGGACACCGATCCTCTCCCTGGGCAGGAAGGAGACCTGAGAGTGAAATCCGGGCAGGTCCCCCCCGTGAGAAGTCACGAGGTGGCCCCTGTATGATGCCGTTCCCCTGCCCATCCCGTAGGCACTGTTCAGGCTTTCCCAGTATCCCCGCGTTTCCGCTTCAGTGTTGGGCAGAGCGATGGCTGGTTCCAGCGTGGCCTTGAGCACGGCCGAGGGGAGAACCTGCGTCCCTTGGTATCGGCCGTCGTTCATCAGGGCGATGAGCCAGTGGGACATGTCCTGGATGTTGGAGATGATTGCGCCGCAGGGGGCCACGCCCCCGATGTCTTCGTAGTAAGGGATCTTGTAGATTTCGAACGTGTCGCGCTTTTCGGTGAAGGGCACTCCGAAGTCGGGTTGTTTCAGCATGTCCGTGACGGAGTAGACGGTGTTCGTCATGTCCAGGGGCTTGAAGATCCTGTCGCGGACGAAATCCTCCCACGCCTTGCCCGACTGGAGCTCGACGATGTATCCCGCGGCGGCGTACATCAGGTTATTGTAGAGGAAGGTCTGCCGCAGCGGCTCCTGGGGCTCCAGGTATTTGAGCTTATCGAAAAGCTGTTTGCGCGTATCGTCCGAATTGTACCAGATCGTATCGTGCCGGGTGATGCCCGTGCGGTGGGAGAGCATGTCGCGGAGCGTGACCGTGTTGTTCAACTCGTTATTGAAAAACTGAATAGAGGGTACGGACTCCCTCACCGGTTTATCCCAGGTCAGTTTCCCTTCATCGACGAGCATACCCGCGGCCACCGCCGTGAAGAGTTTTGTGTTGGATGCGATCTGGCAGAGCGTTGAAGGCGTGAAGGGCAGCTTTTTCTCGTAGTCGCGGTAGCCGTAGCCCTTGGCGAAGACGAGCTTGTCGCCGACCACGACTCCGACGCCGATCCCGGGCGCGTTCCAATCCTTGAGGATCTTCGCCATATAGGCGTCGAAACCCTGGAGCTTCTTGGCGATCGCTTGGTCCTGGGCCCTGAGGGCCTGCCCAAAGGCCAGCGCAAGGAAAATGAGGACGGAAATCCAGCAGGCCGCCTTGAATCCGGACCGTTCGTGTTTTACCCCGATACGCATCTCCACTCCTTTCCCGAATCGAACTTGCTTAACGTGTTAGGACTATACCACCGGCCGGGAGCGGACGTCAAAATAAATTGTGCAAGCTTTTATTTTAGGGAGCGTATCACTTCAACTCGGAGTAGAGGGTGCTCTCTCCGGGAACGATATCTATCAGGTGTTGGATTGCTTTAGGATTGCTGGTTCATTCGATACCGCTAATGCGAATCGTGCCTGCAACTGGCCGGGCTAGGCCTGTAAGCATGTTGATTGCAGTGGCTTTGCCGGCGCCGTTGGGCCCGAGAAAGCCAAACTAAGTATAGCCTGCGGGACTTGGCATGATTCATAGGCGGCATCGGCTTTCATAGCATTATGAAGTTTGACTTCAGCACGCCAAAAAGTGATAGTAGAAAGGGCAAGGATAAGGATGCAGAGAACGCAAGAAAATAAGAAAATAAAAAACGTAATAATTAACCCGATAAGGAAGAGGAGGTGTGTGATGAAGAAAAGAACTTCTTATTTTCTAATCTCGCTCTTTTTTTCGCTTCTATTCACTTTTGCCTTCATTTCGGCTGGAAATTTAGTTTTTGCCCAAAAAGATGATCTCTCTCTTTGGGAGCTTTTTGAAACAAAGATCAAGCCTCGAAAGTTTGTGGATCTGACTCATGCTTTTGCCCCGGGCATCCCTCGATGGCCGGGCTTTCCCACCGAGGAGCGCAAAGTCATTTATACATATGAGAAGGATGGCTTCATTGCTGAAATCTTTACCCATGTCGGGCAATACGGCACCCATTGCGATCCGCCGGGCCATTTTCATAAAGGCCTGCGCCTGATCGATGAAATCCCGGTCAAAGAGATGATCCTTCCCTTGGTTGTCATCGATTGCAGCCAAAAGGTCTCGGCCAATCCTGACTACCAGCTTGTCCTCGGGGATATTCAGGCCTGGGAAACCAGACATGGCCGGATTCCTCAAGGCGCGTTCGTCGCCATGCGGACGGACTGGTATAAAAGGTTTTCTGACATCAACGCCTTTTATAATAAGGATGACAAAGGACAGCCCCATTATCCCGGATGGACGATCGAAGTCCTCAAGTTTTTATTTGATGAGCGGGGCGTAACAGCCATAGGCCATGAGCCCATCGATGCTGATGCCGCCGTTACACAGATAGGCGAATTTTTTTCCTGCGAAAGCTATGTGTTGAAGACCAATCACTTCCAAATCGAGCTCATAGCTAATCTCGATAAAGTGCCCGAAGCAGGCGCCCTTTTGGTCTGCTCCTGGCCGAAGCCGAAAGCGGGCTCGGGTTTTCCGGCCCGGCTCTTTGCCATAGTACCCTAAAAAAGCACACGTTGCAGAGCTTGTGGAATTAAAAAGAGTTATCGCTGTATATAATCTTCCCATCCAAAATTGTCATTAACACTTCAGTATTGAGTATCTGCTCCTCATCGATTTTCATAATATCCTGATCGAGCACGACGATATCCGCCAGCTTGCCGACTTTTATGCTGCCTTTAGCGTCTTCCTCAAAAGCAGCATAAGCTGCATCAAGTGTAAGCATTCGCAAAGCTTCTTCCCTTGTGATTTTCTCCAGCCCATACCATTCTTGAGGCACGCCATAAGGACTTTTTCTCGTTACTGCGGCATAAAAATTGAAAAGGGGGTTGCCGGTATCAGAAGCCGGGGAATCTGTTCCTCCGGCGACGACCACCCCGGCATCCAGGAGCTGCCTGAAAATAAGAACATTTTTGATCCTCTGGGGCCCCAATCGGTCCTCGGCCCATCGCCCGTATTCTCCTATGAAAATCGGCTGCATGGAAGCTATCACTTTCATCTCTTTGAATCTGGGCAAATCCTGCTTCTGGATTACGGACGCGTGTTCAATCCTGAATCGGTGATTCTCAACAGGATTTTCTTCCAGCGCTCTTTGATAGAGGTCCAGCATGATATGAAGAGCCTTGTCTCCGATGGCATGCGTACAGACCTGAAATCCCCTTTCTAGAGAGTTCTTGATTATGGAATAGGCTTCATCTTCCTTCATCATCTGCAGGCCTGATGTATCGGGCGAATCAGAATAGGGTTCAAAGAGCAAGGCCCCTCGAGAACCCAATGCCCCATCGATGAGCAATTTAACGCTTCTCGCTGTAAGAAAATTATCAACCCGCGGTCCTTGAGCGAGAGCTTCGGGAAAAGCATCACTGCCCGCACTGATCATGGCATAGACTCTAACCGTGAGCTCGCCTTTTTGCCCGAGCTTTTTATAGACCTGCAAAGATTCCTTGTCCGCGCCGGCATCGTGGATCCCGGTGACCCCCCATTTTCTAAACTGCTCCATAGCCAGCTTGATATAAACTTCTTTGCGCTCCAACCCTTCACTGGACCGCTCTCTTTCAATAAAGGACATGGCTTCATCAATGAGTATACCGGTAGGCTCTCCCCGGGCATCCCGCAATATTCGTCCGCCTTCCGGATCCTTGGTCTTCTTATCGATATTGGATAATCGTAAAGCCAGGCTATTATACCAGCCTGAATGGCCATCTATTCGAGATAGAGCTGCCGGATTATCCGGAGTTACCGCATCTAATTCATATCTCGTAGGGAATTCCTTTTCCTCCCAGAAGCCCTGGTCCCATCCCTCCGCCTCAATCCAGTCTCCTGTCTTTGCTTCTTTAACTTTGCGGGCCACCTTTTTCAGGATCTGCTCTTTGCTAAGCCCTTTCAAATCCAGAACGGTCAGAGCGTGGCCGGCGCCAAACGGATGAACGTGCGCGTCGATCAGGCCAGGGATGACTGACTTCTGCTCCAGGTCAACAACCCTTGTCTTTTCTCCGATAAGAGACTTAACGTCTTTGTCGTTGCCCACCCTGACAATATGGTTTCCCAATATAGCCACGGCTTGGGCACGAGGGAGATAAGTGTCCATAGTGACGATATTTCCATTCCACAAAACAATGTCAGCTTTTATTTCGGGGGCTTTTTGACGGCAACAAACGATTATCGAAAGAAATGCTAAGCTAACGATGTAAAGGATAGATTTAACTCTAGTAGACATATGATCTCCTCGTATCGCCGGGTCGCGTCCCTTGTGAATGCTTATTCGTCAGATTCTTCTTTAAGCTCGGCAATCTTGTTTTTTCGGTCAGCTTGAGGGCGATCAATAATATATCGCCTGCCGCCCGGCGATGTCAATCGCCGTAATAAGCGGCGGTGGAAGAACATGGTGGGGTAAAAACTCCGCGCCCTGGACGTCTTCGCGAAAGAGCCTCCGGACGACGAACGGCTCGCTTAAGCCCGCGCAGGGATCGCCATTTGAGTTGACTACCCGCCTAATTTTTGCTAACCTCAAGGTCAGCAAAAGAACAAGCAAGGGCGGTAAGGCCTGTGAATTGCTCCCGGTGCGGATTTGAGAATCCCTCCGGCACGCGTTTCTGCGGCCGGTGCGCCGCCCCTCTCCGCCCCGAAGGCGGTCCACCGTCTTCGACCGAAACCCTGCTCACGCCCATCCGCGAGCTTGCGACCGGGACGACCTTCGCCCGCCGCTACCAGGTCATCGAGGAATTGGGCAAGGGCGGCATGGGGCGCGTCTACAAGGTTTTCGACACGGAAGTCCGGGAGAAGCTCGCCCTCAAGCTCCTCAATCCCGACATCGCCTCGGACGAGCAGACTGTCGAGCGCTTCAGGAGCGAGCTGAGGCTGGCCCGGGCCGTCTCCCACCGCCACATCTGCCGGATGCACGACCTCGGTCGCGAAGAAGAGACCGGAACCTACTTCATCACGATGGAATACGTACCGGGCGAGGACCTCAAGAGTCTCATCCACAGCATAGGGGCCCTGCCCGTCGGCAAGGCCGTCGCCATCGCCCGGCAGGCCGCCGAGGGGCTGGCCGAAGCCCACCGCTTGGGCGTCGTCCACCGCGACCTCAAGCCCCAGAACATCATGATCGACCGCGAGGGCTGCGCCAGGATCATGGATTTCGGGATCGCCCGCTCGGTCAAAACCAAGGGCATAACGGGCGCCGGAGTGATGATCGGAACTCCCGAGTACATGTCGCCCGAGCAGGTGGACGGGAAGGAAGCCGACGCACGTTCGGACATCTACTCGCTGGGCGTCGTCCTCTTTGAGATGCTGACGGGACGCCTCCCGTTCGAAGGCGACACCCCGCTCAGCATTGCCGTCAAGCAGAAAAGCGAGCCGCCTCCGGACCCGCGGACGCTCAACGCCCAGATTCCGGAAGACCTCCGGCAGCTCGTCCTGAAATGCCTGGAGAAAGAAAAAGGCAAGCGGTTCCAGAGCGCGGACGCCCTGCTGACAGAACTTGCCCGGATCGAAAAAACTCTGCCGGCGACGACCCACACGCTTCCGCTCCGCAGGCCCCAGACCTCGAAGGAAATCACAGTCAGGCTGCCGTCGAAGAAGATCTGGGTCCCGGCGGCCGCTGCGCTCGTCGCCCTGGCCGCGCTCCTCGTCTGGCAGTTCATTCCGACGAGTGAGGGTTCGAAGCGCACTGTCGCCGTCCTTGGCTTCAAGAACCAGACCGGGGACGCGGGCCTCGATTACCTTCGGGAGACTATTCCCAACCTCCTCATCACCAGCCTCGAGCAGTCGAAACATATACGGGTCGCCTCCTGGCAGAGGCTGAAAGACCTTTTACGTCAAGCCGGTAAGGACGAATCCGCCCTTTACGACGAGGAGGCCGCCTTCGAGGTTTGCCACAGGGAAAAGATCGAGGCGGTCGTCGTCGGATTTTATAGCAAAGCGGGCGAGACGTTCGTCTCGGACGTCAAGGTGCTGGACGTAGAGAGCAGAGAGCTCCTGAAAAGCGCCTCCGCCAGGGGCGAGGGGGTCAACAGCATCCTCAGGTCTCAGATCGACGAAATCAGCCACGCCGTGTCGCGGGGGATCGGCCGCCCGATCCTCAAGATCGAAATGCCCCAGGCAAAGGTCATGGACCTGACGACGACCTCCATGGAGGCCTACAACTATTTTCTCCGGGGCCGTGACGACGCCGAGAATCTTTATGCTTCAGACGCAAAGAAATTCCTGGAAAAAGCTATAGCCCTGGACCCGACATTCGCCGTGGCCTATCTCTACCTGGCGGGCGCCGAGGCGGAGCTTCGAGACTACAGAGCCCAGGAAGAGGCATTAAAAAACGCCAGGGAATACTCCGCCAGGGCCACGGAGAAAGAGCGGCTCTACATCGAAGCTGAGTACTCCGCCGGGATCGAGATGGATACGGGGAAAAAACACCGGCTCCTGCTGGAGTTGACGGAGAAATATCCCCAGGAAAAACACGCTCATCTTGAATTGGGGCTATACTATCGTAACCATAATAGGAATTCCGAGGCCGTTCAGGAGTTTGAGAAGGCCATCGCCCTTGACCCCAACTTCGGACCCGCCTTCAATGAGTTGGGATACGCCCATGCGGGAACCGGCGATTATGAAAAAGCCGAGACCGCCTTCAAGCGCTATATCGCGGTCAATCCCGGAGATCCCAACCCCATCGACTCTTTGGCCGAGCTCTATGTTCACATGGGGAACTTGGATAAAGCTGAGGCGAGGTATCGAGAGGCCCTGGAGGCCAAGCCGGATTTTTCCGGGTCTTGCCGGGGATTGGCCTACGTTTATGCGTTGAGGGAAAATTACCAAGAATCGTCTCGCTGGCAGAGCGAGTTCCTGGCCAAAGCGGCGCCCACGGAAAGAATGGAAGCCCTCTGGCTCATCAATTATTTTGACTATTTCCTGGGCCGGCTGGAACAATCCCTGGACGGGTATCTCGCCCTGCGAAAAATCGCAGAGTCGTTTGGCTCGGCCTATTTCGTGGGCACCGTTGAATGGATATCGGGCTTCATTTACTGTGACCTGGGGAGGTTTGACGACGCCAGGAAAGCGTTCCAATCCTGGACCGAGTATCTGAAGAAGGAGGATCCCGTCCGTCAGAATTATTTTGCCGCCTGGCTTTCCTTCGAACTCGGTTGGGCGGCCTGCAAGCAAGAACGCCTGGAAGACGCGCGCGCCCGACTCGGGGAAATCAAGTCCGTCCTGCCAAGAATAGCTCCAGAAGACCTGGAATCGACGGATTTTTGGTATCAGCTTCTGGACGCCGAGGTCGCCCTGGCCGGGGAATCTCCGGACAAGGGTGTCGCCGCCGCGGAGCGATTGCGGCTATTGAATTTCCCTGGAGTGAATACAAATTCAATCGTTACTTATAACACTCCCTTTTTCAGGGACGTCCTAGCTCGGGCCTACTGGAAGAAGGGCGAACTGGACAAGGCTGCCGCCGACTACCGGAAACTCATGACCATCGACCCTGGAAACCGGATCCGCTATCTCATCCATCCGCTCTACCATTACCGGCTCGGGCGGATTCTCGAGGAGAAGGGGGATAAGACCGGCGCAGCGGGCGAGTACCGGAAATTCCTCGAGTACTGGAAGGACGCCGATAAGACCCATCCGGAGTTGGCCGACGCGCGAAAGCGCTTGGCCGCTCTCGGCTCGAATTCACGTTAGATGCGGTGGTTGACGCCAGCGTCACTTCACCGGCAGCCGGCTCTTTGCCGCCTCCTCAGCTTTCAGAACCTGAATCCGAAGCTCAGCCTCGAGGACAAACATGGATATATTTTAAAACCGGGGCTAATCCAGAACGGGCGGGGCCTGGCCGAAGAAACTTTCCCTGTCGAACGGGATTGCGCCGGCCGCAACGAGCATCAACATCAAGCCATACATGAAACATATGGACAATTTCGAAAGCGGCTTCATGAGATAATGAGATACCTCCGGAAAAACGCGAATCCCTAATCCTTCGCGGCGAACGAAAAATGCTGTTGGACGATCACCCAGCGGCCTTCCCTTTTCTCGAGGACACCGGTCCAGCGGGTGTTCTCCCAGTTTGCGGGCCGGCCCTTTCACTCGTTGCGGACCGCCTTTCATGATTTATCATGCCGGTCTCCTCGTCAAATCCTCTTGAACTCCTGGACCGTCCTCTCATGCCGAACATTACCGGTATGGGTCGTGCCGAGAGGCTCGATGACCAAAAGATGGACCTCTTCATGCGGAGCGGTCCTGGGGCAGTGTTCGACTCCCTTTGGAACCAAAATGACCTCCCCTTCCTTGATCTCGACGGCATGATCCTTGAAACACATCTCCATTCTGCCCTTCACGACATAAAACAATTCATCGCCATTATCATGAGTGTGCATAATGAATTCACCTTGGATTTTCGACAGGTACACCTGCAGACTGTCGCCTTCCGCGATCAAGTGCGGATGCCATTGTTTCGTGAAAAGGGCGAGCTTATGCGTCAGGTTGATGGGTTCCATCTGGCCTACCTCCTTTTGAGCCATCGGTCCGGTTTCAGGTCATCCCGGCTGTTTCGCTGGACGGTTTCGAACCGGAGCGTCGAGAAAGGTTTTTTTCGAGTTCCCGGGCGATGGCGTTGCAGATCTCCTTTATAGGCGCGCTCTCGAAACCGTCGCCGGGCGGAGGTCCACCGCCTCGAGGGCCGAGGAGGACGCGTTCCTTGACCAGCGTGACCTCCGTCGGGAACAAGCCCGGTCCATAGGGGAGATCGATCAGGCCCGCAGCCTTGACGACGTTGTTTCCCACGCAGAAGGACGCAACCAACAGCCCCGCGGCATGCGCGTCTCTGACGAACTGAAGGACGACCGGGTTCTCATTGAACTTCCGGAACTGCGGGCCGCTCGGGATGATCAAGCAGTCATAGCCCGTAAAATCCTTCATGTCCGGGATGAGTATGTCGCTCCGCAGGACGACGTCCCTTTTTTTGTTGTAACAGCCCCGGCATTCGACGTCGACGCCGACCCTTTTCATCGTCCAGCCGCGGGCATCGATCTCCTCTTTGAGCGGGAAATAGGCGTCCCCGAACCACTCCTTCAGCAAGACGAGGACGGTCACAGGAACGGACTTCTCGCTCAAGGAGGCGCGGCTCGTCCCCGCCGGACGCTCCGGACGGCTGCCGAGCTCTTTGATCATTTTCGCTGCGTTCCGGTTGCCGGGGTCCAATTCCAGGACTTTCCGGAAATATTTCAAGGCGAGCTCTTTATTCCCCTTGGATGCGTAAACGGAAGCCAAGAGCTCGAAGGCCGTGAAAGACTCGGGAAAGAACTCGACATTTTTCTTGAGGAGAGCGAAGAGCATCTGTTCATCCTGGGGGGATTGAAAGTTATAGGCAAACACCTGGACGAAGAACTCGCTGATCATTCCCGATCGCTGGGCGATATTGAACAGCGAATCCAAAGCCGCGTCGGCGGCTTGGTTCTTCCCGTCGCGATAGAGCCCAGCCGCGTTGTCCGCGAGGGTCTGCATCTCCTCGACGGCTTTTTTCAATCCCGCGTCCTTGCCCAGGCCATACGCCGCGGCCGCTTTTTTCGCCTCGACGACGGCGGTGTCCACGGCCGACGCGGCGGGAACGCGAATATCGGGGATGACGCCGGTACCTTCCCAATTCCCTCCGGTGACGGGGCTGATCGCCCGTTCCGTCGAGATATAGAATTCGAATTGGTCGTCGATGCCGAAGACGTCGACGGAGTGGGCCCCGCCTTTCGTCGGCTCTCCAATGAGGATCGCGCGTTTCCAAGATTGCATGTCGTAGGCGAAGGCTTCGGAGGCGGAGAAGGTGTTCGGGCCCGTCAGGATGAAGAGGGGGACATCGAGGCGCGGTTCCATGCCGATATCCCGGCGAGTCCAAGATTCGGTCAACGAACCGGTTTGACGGGAAAACGAGCCGCTCAATTGGGTCGGATACGGCAGGAAATAACTGCTCAAATAATCTCCCGAACCGCCGCCGTTCTCCCGGACATCGATGATGATCGCCTGGGCGTTCGCCAGGAATTTCATGGCGGCGACGGCCGTGTCCTTGGCCTGATCGAAGGAATAAAACCGTCGAAGATCGACATAGCCGACCCTCGGCTCGATCCATTCCAGCTTATAGAAGCCGGTATTCTCCTTGGCCCGCAAGCGGAAGTAGCGGACGGGGTGATGCAGGGAACCGGTGGCTTTTTCCCCGACATCGCTGGGCACCATCACCCGGAAGTTCAGGTGCTTGTCGTGGGTGATGGCGATGAGATCGGCGGTGACTTTTTCGGCGAATTCCTTGGCTTCCGTAAACGAGTCGTAGGCTCCGGACGCGCATTTGGCCTGGAATTCGTCGGCAAACCCCTTGGCCTTATCGGTCAGGACATACTTGCTTTCGACGAGGCCGGCGATCTTTTGAAGGACGCCGTTCTTGTAAGCGCGGTCCGTGAGACTCCGGGCTTGTTGAGCGAAAACAGGCAAATGACGCATGATGAGGGCACAGAACACGATGCCGAATAAGGCCGCTTTTCTCCTCATGGGTTTTCCTCCTCAGGGCCAACGGGGTATCATTGGCTTATCATAGTAAAGTCCATCCTAATAATTAGCACAAAACATGCCAAACCGGTATTCCCCGCTCAGATAAGGCCTAACGCCGCAAGGGGAGAAAAGACAGGCTGCTCGGTAACATGATAGCAGTTGTCCGGAATCGGCCGCCGAATCCGTGCGGCCCTCGTCAATATTCTTTACAGCACTGGGTCGTTATTTATCGCCAGGCAACTTCTCAAAGGCGCCGACCGCCTCGTGAACGAACTCGTCGTCAGGGGCTGGGGCAGGGCCTCGCGTTCCTGGTGGAACCAGACGCCTTGGCTGCCCGCCCGGGCAAAGCTGAGTAACCATTCTATCCGCTTAGATTGGCTAGCATATTGTATGATTCAAAGCGCTTAACGGAATGGATCAAAAGGAGTATAATTAAACACAGCGATCCGATCGTAAAACGAAAAAGCTTGTGAATATCAATGGTATATCTGGACAATAACGCGACGACCCCGGTGGACCCGCGCGTGGCTGAAAAGATGGCCGCGTTCCTCAAGGAGAACTTCGGGAACCCCTCGTCCCTCTACCCTATCGGCCGTAAGGCCAAGGAAATCGTGACCGAAAGCCGGGAGGCCGTGGCCGGATTCCTCGGAGCGCACCGATCCGAGATCGCGTTCACGGGGTCGGGCACGGAGGCCGATAATTTCGCCCTGAGCGGCGTCCTTGACGCGAACCCGGACAAGAACGAGATCATCACTTCGGCCATCGAACATCCGGCTGTTCTGGAAACGGTCCGGTACCTCGAAAAAAAGGGCGTCAAGGTCAGCTACGTTCCCGTGGACGAGACGGGTCTCATCGACCTGGATTTCCTCAGGGACGCGGTCACTCCAAAAACGGCCCTCGTGTCCATTATGCTCGCCAACAACGAGATCGGGACCATTCAGCCCATCGCCGACGTCGTCCGGATCGCCCACGACAAAGGCGCCCTTGTTCATACGGATGCCGTCCAGGCGTTCGGCAAGATCGAGGTCAACGTAGACAAGCTCGGCGTCGATCTCCTGACGGTCTCGGCCCATAAAATTTACGGTCCCAAGGGGATCGGGGCCCTGTACATCCGGAGGGGCACGGATATCCGGCCGTTCCTCCACGGGGGACATCAAGAGCGGGGCCTGAGGGCGGGCACGGAAAACACGTCGGGCATCGTCGGGTTCGGCGAAGCCGCCCGCATCCTCACCGAAAGGTGGAAGAAGGACAAGGACCGGATCGAGAAACTCGCCTCCAGGCTCAAGGCGGGGATCGAGGAGAGGATCCCCAAGGTCAAGTTCAACGGGCACCCCGAAAAACGGGTTAAGAACACGCTGAACTTCGCTTTTCCAGGCCTCGAAGCCGAAGCGATCCTCCTGGCCCTGGCTACAAAGGAGATCTGCGTGTCCACCGGTTCGGCCTGCAGCGAGGATTCCGAAGAGGCGTCCTACGTGCTCCTGGCCATCGGGCTCAGGCCCGAGATCGCGAGGTCCTGCATCCGCATGTCCCTGGGCAGGTTCAATACGGATGAGGACGTGGAAGTCGTGCTCCATGAACTTCCGGGTATCGTCGAAAAATTGAGGAAGATCTCCGCCTTCGATCCACTGCCATGAAGGGCGGTTCGGAGCTGAATTGATTTCGCCGTCCGAAAGCTCTATAATTCCCGCATTATGAAGTGGATTTACATCGAGAACATCGCCGGCCACAAGGACCAGGACATCGAGGTCCGCGGCTGGGTTTACAACAAGCGCTCGAGCGGCAAAGTCCGGTTCCTCCTCGTCCGAGACGGAACGGGGATCATCCAGGCGACGATCTTCTCGGCAGAAAAGGAACATCCCCTGTTCCGGACCTTCGATTCCCTGACCCAGGAATCCTCGGTCATCGTCCGGGGGCATGTCCGGGAGGACAAACGGGCACCGGGAGGCCACGAGCTCACCATCCATGAGATCGAGGTCCTTCAGGTGGCCCAGGATTACCCGATCACCCTTAAGGAGCACAGCACGCCGTTCCTGATGGAGCACAGACACCTGTGGCTGCGTTCGCAGAAACAGCATGCCGTCCTCCGGGTCCGGGCGGAGGTCATCAAGGCCATCCGGGACTTTTTCGACGGCCGCAGCTTCCGTCTGATGGATACGCCTATCTTGACGCCGAGCGCCTGCGAAGGGACGACGACTCTTTTCGAGACGAAATATTTCGACCAGAAGGCCTATCTCAGCCAGAGCGGACAGCTCTACAACGAGGCCACGGCCGCGGCTTTCGGCAAGGTCTACTGTTTCGGTCCGACCTTCAGGGCCGAGAAATCCAAGACCCGCCGTCACCTCATCGAGTTCTGGATGGTGGAACCCGAGGTCGCCTTCGCGACGCTTGAGGACATCACGGAACTCGGCGAGGATCTCATCGTCTTCATCATCGAGCGTGTCCTGGAAAAACGGAAGGACGACCTGGATATTCTGGAACGCAACATCGACTGTCTCACAATCATCCGAAAGCCCTTTCCGCGGCTGACCTATGACGAGGCCGTTCCCAAGCTCAAGGAGAAAGGCTCCGCCATCGAATGGGGCGATGATTTCGGGGCCCCCGAAGAGACGATCATTTCGGAGATCTACCCGACCCCCGTCTGCGTTACCCATTTCCCCGCCAAGATCAAAGCCTTTTACATGCAACCGGATGCTCTCCGGCCGGAATTGGCCCTGGGTGTCGACTTCTTGGCCTCGGAGGGTTACGGCGAGATCATCGGCGGCGGCCAGCGCATCCACGACCTCGCCCTCCTCGAACGGCGGATCAAGGAGAACGACCTGCCCCGCGAGGCCTACGCGTGGTATATCGACCTGAGAAAGTATGGGTCCTTCCCCCACTCCGGTTTCGGCTTAGGCGTCGAACGGACGGTGGCCTGGATCTGCGGGATCAAGCACATCCGCGAGACTATCCCCTTTCCCAGGCTTCTCTACCGGATCTACCCTTGACCGCCGGGACCGAATGACGACCCAACCCCCTCCCCCAAGGAAAAAAGTGGCCCTCATCCACTTGGGCTGCGCCAAGAACCTCGTCGACAGCGAGGTTATGCTGGGCCATCTCCATAACGCTCAATATGGCTTCGTCCGTTCCCCGGCGGATGCCGACATCGTCATCGTCAACACCTGCGGCTTCATCCGGCCCGCGAGGGACGAAGCAGAAGACGTCCTCGGAAAGCTGGCCCGGCTGAAGATGAGGCGCCCCGAGAAGAGGTTCGCCGTCACCGGCTGTTACGTCGCGAAGGAAAGGGACCACCTGAAGAGAACGTTCCCCTGGGTGGATGCCTGGCTGGGCGTCGGGAGCTTCGACCGGATCGTCGATGCCGTCGAGGGAAAACCCGTCCGCGAGCGCGGGCGGACGTTCCTGTACGATCACCGGTCTCCCCGGCTCATCTCGACACCCCACGGATGGGCTTACCTCAAGGTCTCGGAGGGGTGTTCTCACCGGTGCTCCTTTTGTTCCATCCCGCGGATCAAGGGCCCCTATCGTTCGCGCGGCCTGGTTTCCATCGTCGAAGAGGCCCGGGCGATGGCCGGACGGGGTTTCCGGGAGATCGACCTCATATCCCAAGATACGACCTTTTACGGAAGAGACAGGGGCCTCAAGGACGGTCTGGTCCGGCTCATCAGGAGGCTTACTAAGCTCGAAGGGATCGAATGGGTCCGGATCCTTTACGGCTATCCGGAGGAAGTCACGGACGGCCTCCTGGAGGTCCTTGGCGAGCCGAAGGTCTGCCCTTATCTCGACATCCCCTTTCAGCACGCCGACCCCGGGGTCGTCAGGAAGATGAAGAGGGGCTCGGACGGCGAACGGGCCCTCAAGTTCATCGATAAGATTAGAAAAAAGGTGCCGGACATCGCCCTCCGGACCTCGCTCATCGTCGGGTTCCCCGGCGAGGGCGCGAAGGAATTCTTGGCGCTCAAGCAGTTCGTCCTTGAGGCGCGGTTCCACCATCTGGGGGTTTTCACCTATTCTCCGGAGCCCGGTACGGTCGCCAAGGCTCTGATCGATCCCCTGGCCCAGGAAGAAAAGGACCGGAGGAGGGACGAGATCATGGAAATGCAGGCCGGGATCTCCATGGAGCACAACCGGGACTACGTTGGGCGGACGCTGGACGTCCTTCTCGAAGGTCCGTTGAGAAAGGAAGGTGGCTGGGCCGGCCGGACAAGGTATCAAGCCCCCGAGGTGGACGGGCTCGTTATGATCGAGGACGGGGGGACCGGTCCGAACGGACGGAAGCCCATCGTGAAAGTTGAAATCACCGGCGCTGACATATATGATCTGCGGGGCAAGTTGGTCCCATGAATACACTCTCCATGATCTTCTCGACATTTTTCGGAACGGGGTTCTTCCCCATCGCGCCGGGAACGGCGGCCAGCTTCCTCACCGTGCTCCTCTTTAAGCTCGGCCTCTATAAGCTCACCTGGCCTTTCCAGGCCCTGATCATTGTCGTTCTGTTCATTGCGGGGGGGGCGGCCTCAACCCGCTACGCGCGGCTCCTCAACCGGAAAGACCCGGGACGGATCGTCATCGACGAAACCTGCGGCCAGCTCATCGCGCTCTTTCTGGTGACCCCGGGCTGGAAGGAACTGCTCCTGGCCTTTTTTCTTTTCCGGATTTTTGATATCATCAAACCCTATCCCATCAAGAAGCTGGAAACGCTTCCCCATGGGTGGGGGATCATGGCTGATGATGTCGGCGCGGGAATCGCCGCGGCGGGCTTCCTCCGGCTCATCCTCCTTTTCCTATGAAAAGAACGGCGGACCTTAAAACCGAGATCCTGGTTGTCGGGACGGAACTCCTGACGCCATATTTTCAGGACACGAATTCCTTCTTTATCATCGAGCGCCTCAATGACCTGGGCATCGGCGTCGCCTTTAAGACGATCGTGACGGACAATCGTGAGGACCTCGTGGGCTGCTTTCGGACGGCCATGAAACGCTCCCGGCTCATCATAGCCATGGGGGGCCTTGGTCCCACAGAGGACGACCGAACCAGGGAAGCCGCAGCGGAGGCCCTTGGAAGGAAACTGGTTTTTGACGAGACTGTGAGCAGAAGCATCAGGGAGCGCTTCCGAAGGCGAGGCGTGTCGATGTCCTCGTCCAACAGGAAACAGTGTTATGTCATCGGGGGCGCCGAGGTCCTGACGAACCCCAACGGGACGGCCCCCGGCCTTTGGATCGCTTCCGGTTCCAGACGGTTCATCCTCCTGCCGGGACCTCCTCACGAGCTCAAGCCCATGTTCGAGAAGGACGTTTGGCCGAGGCTCCGGGCCATCAGATCGGGGTTCACGCTCCGGCGGGTCCTCAAGATCACGGGGATGCCGGAATCCCTGATGGAGAACAGGATCCGGGCGGTTTACGCGAAGCTCCCGCCGGAGGTCAATATCACGACCCTCGCCTCCCCCGGCGATCTGCAGATCCGGCTGGCGGTCTCGGGCGTGGGAGATCCTGCAAGCTCCGAGGCGGTCCTCGGAACTATAGAAAAGCTTCTCCTGAAGAAGCTCGGTGAGAACGTCTATTCCAGGACCGGTGAGACGATGGAGGAGGCCGTGGGGGCGCTCCTGCGGTCCCGGGGAAGGACGCTTGCCTGCGCCGAATCCTGTACGGGGGGCTTCTTGAGCCACCGTTTGACCAATATCCCAGGAAGCTCGAGCTATTTCCTTGAGGGTGTCGTCTCCTACGGCAACAAGTCCAAGAACAGGCTCCTCGGCGTCCCCCTGTCATTGATCAGGGAGCACGGGGCCGTGAGCGGCCCGGTGGCCGAAGCCATGGCCTTAGGCGTCATGCGGAGGTCGGGTTCCGATTACGGCCTGTCCATCACCGGGATCGCCGGTCCTGACGGAGGGACGGAAGCCAAGCCGGTCGGCCTTGTGTTCACGGGACTGGCCTGGCGGACCGGCCTGTCCGTCGAAAAGAATGTCTTTTTCGGAAGGAGAGAGATCGTAAAGTTCCAGTCCACCCAGAAAGCCCTGGACATGTTGAGAAGGCGTCTTATGGAAGAGGAAATATGAGGACATTCGTCGCCATAGACCTGGCCCCGGATCTCAAGATCACCTTGGAGGCCCTGATCCGCAATATTAAAAAAGGCGCCAAGGGCATCAAGTGGACCAACTCCGCCGAGATGCACCTGACGCTCAAGTTCCTGGGCGACATCCCCCCGGAGAAAGCAGGGGATATCATTGGTCTCCTGAAGACCATCGGGGAGAAAAATACCACCTTTCCCCTTCAGCTGAAGGGTACGGGCACGTTCCCGCCGGGCAGGAAGAGAGGCGCCAGGGTGATCTGGGCGGGGATCACCGAGACGCCCGAACTCATGGCCCTCCATGAGGGGATGGAAGAGGGCTTCGAGAGGATCGGGTTCCCGCGCGAAGAAAGGCCGTTCCACCCCCACCTGACCTTGGGGCGCGTGAAGTCCACTGAAGGCATCGAGCCCGTCCTCGACGAACTCGATAAATACCGGGAAACGGATTTCGGGGGGATGATGGTGAACCGGATTAGGTTCTTCGAAAGCGTCCTGAAGCCGGACGGCGCCCATCATTCCGTCCTCGGAGAGGTCGAGTTCAGGTGAAAGTCCTCTTTGCCGTTCTCGCCTATCTTGTCGGGGCCATCCCCACCGGCTACCTTCTTTTCAAACTGAGTGAGGAAAAGGATATCCGGGAGTTTGGGAGCCGGAACACGGGTGCGACCAACGTCATGCGCCTCAAGGGCTGGAAGTATGCCGTCCCCGTAGCCGTGTTCGATGTCCTCAAGGGCTTTCTGCCGGCGTTTCTGGCCGTTAAATTATTCCGGGACCCCCGGCTCGCGCTGATGGCGTCCTTCCTGGCCGTCCTGGGCCACTGCTTTCCGGTTTACATCCGCTTCCGCGGCGGGAAGGGAGTCGCGGCCACGATCGGGGCTTTCGCTGCGGTCGCGTTCCGCCCCTTCCTCTTGAGCGCGGGCGTGTTCGTCCTCATTGTCGTCCTCAGTCGTTACGTTTCGCTTGGCTCAATCATCGCCACCCTGAGCTTCCCCGTCTGGGTGGTTCTATTCCACGGAAAGCCCATGACGGCGGTGTGGGGGATTGCTATTGCCTCCCTTGTCATCCTCAAGCATTCCGGCAACATCCGTCGCCTCCTCAAAGGACGGGAAAGGAAGTTCGGGGAGAGAGTCTCATGAAAGCGTGCATCATCGGAGGCGGCAGCTGGGGCTCGGCGTTCGCGCTCCATCTGGGAAGGCTGAAGGTCAGGACAAAGCTTTGGGTGCGCGAGACGGATATCCTTGAGACGCTCCTCAAAACACGGGAGAACAAGACCTTCCTTCCGGGGCATGTCTTCCCCGCCCCGGTGTCCTTCTATCACGACCTCCCTGAGGCCGTCGTCTCGACGGAGTTTCTCTTTGTCGCGGTGCCTTCCCAGTTCTGCAGGGACCTCTATGCCGAGATCGCGCCCTACCTCACGGACGACCAGATCGTCGTCAGCCTGACCAAGGGGTTGGAACAGAAATCGCTCATGAGAATGAGTCAGGTCATGGAGGAGGTCTTCCATCCCTACCGAAAGCCCCGCCTGGCCGTCCTCTCCGGTCCGAGCTTCGCCAAAGAGGTCGCCCGGGGGAATCCGACCGCGCTCGTCGTGGCCTCCAAGGACCCCGAATGCGCGCGAAAGGTCCAACACCTCATTTCGTGCTTAGCTTTGAGAGCCTACGCCTCGTCCGATATTATCGGCGTGGAAATCGCCGGGGCCTTGAAGAACGTCATCGCCATCGCGGCCGGGATTACCGACTCCTTGGAATGCGGCATGAACTCAAAAGCCGCCCTGATCACCCGGGGGCTTGTGGAAATGAACCGTCTCGGGACGCACCTCGGCGCCCGAAGAGAAACATTCTCCGGGCTTGCGGGGATGGGGGACCTGATCCTGACCTGCACCGGGGAGCTGAGCCGGAACCATTACGTCGGAAGCGAGCTGGGCAAGGGAAGGTCCTTGAGAGCGATCCTTTCGGGGATGAAGATGGTGGCCGAAGGCGTCCGAACGACACTTTCCGCCCATCATCTCGCCCGCCGGGAGAACATCGAGATGCCCATCTCGGAACAGGTCTATCAGGTCCTCTATAAGAACAAATCGCCCCGAAAGGCTATTGAAGACCTCATGTCAAGGGCGCTCAAGAACGAGTAGGCCCGGACGAGGAGGAGCCTTAGAAAGGAGAGACGCATGAAGATGAAGTCCGCGCTCATCGTTTTCGCCTGCCTCGGCCTGACGTTCTGCGCGTCAAGCCAAAGCAAGCTGGCCAGATCCCGCGAAAGGGACCCTCAGTATCAGTACAACGTGGGGCTCTTTTACCTCAACAGCAATAGCGTGGACGAGGCCATCCGGTATCTCAACAAAAGCCTCTCCCTGAACCCCCGGTACTTTCTGGCTTGGAACGCCCTCGGCTTGGCCCAATCGATGAAGGGGAATTTTCAGGAGGCAACGGCGGCCCTCCTAAAAAGTCTTGAGATCAACCCTCAGTTCACGGAAGCCCGCAACAATCTTGGGACGATCTACCGGGAATTGAGGTTCGTCGATAAGGCCGAGGAGCAGTTCAAGAAAGCCCTCGAAGATGAAAATTATGCTTCACGGGAACTCCCCTACTACAACTTGGCCGACCTCTATTATTCGATGGATAGGATCGACGAAGCCTATGAAAACATCCAGAGGGCCATCCAGATCAAGAAGCGTCTGGCGATGGCCCACGACCTGAAGGGTCGGATCCTGGAACGGAAGGGCGACATCGGTGGCGCCATAGACTCCTACGAGGAAGCGGTCAAGCAGGTCCCGAACGAGACCCACTTCGGTTTCAATCTCGGCGCAGCCTATTTCAAAAACAACGAGTTCGAAAAGGCCCGGGAGCTCCTGGAAAGGATCTCACCGCTGGTCAAGGACCAGGAAACAAAGGACAAGATCAAGGGATATCTGGACATCATCAAGGGAAAGTCAGAAGATCAGGTCCCTTCTTTCCAGTCTTCGAGGTATTTCTTCTGGGCGGGCGTCAGCTTATCGATGGAGACTCCCATCGAGGCGAGTTTTAGGGCCGCGATCTCCCTGTCGATGGCCCCGGGTACGGGATAGACTTTCTTCTCCAGCGATCTTCCATGCCCGCTGAGATACCGGGCGCTGAGGGCCTGGTTAGCGAAGCTCATATCCATGACCATCGCCGGATGGCCTTCAGCCGCGGCAAGATTGATCAGCCGGCCCTCTCCCAGGAGATTGATCTTCCTGCCTCCCTTGAGCGTGTATTCGTCGATAAACGGCCGGATCTGCCTTTTACCGAGGGCCAGTTTTTCGAGGGCCGGGATATCGATCTCGACGTTGAAGTGTCCGGAGTTGGCGACGATAGCCCCATCCTTCATCTTAAGGAAGTGCTCCCGCCGGATGACTCCCTTGTTCCCGGTCACGGTCACGAAAACGTCCCCGATCCGGGCGGCCTCGGCCATGGTCATGACCGAAAAGCCGTCCATCTCGGCTTCCAGGGCCTTGATGGGGTCCACCTCGCAGACGGCCACATGGGATCCAGCGCCCTTGGCCCGCATGGCCAATCCCTTGCCGCACCAGCCGTAGCCGACCACGACGACGTTTAGTCCGGCCAACAGGACGTTTGTCGCCCGCAGGATGCCGTCCAGTGTGCTTTGGCCCGTTCCGTATCTGTTGTCGAAAAGATGCTTCGTATCGGCATCGTTCACGGCGACGATGGGATAATCCAGGACCTTTTCCCTGGCCATGCTTTGAAGGCGGATGACCCCCGTCGTGGTTTCTTCGGTTCCCCCAAGGATGCCGGGCAGGAGATCCCGGCGGCTGGAATGGATCGTCGACACCAGGTCGGCGCCATCGTCCATGGTGATCTGCGGGGCGTGGTCGAGGGATTGGTTGAGGTGGCGGTAATAGGTCTTGTTGTCCTCCCCCTTGATGGCGAATACAGAGATCCGGTCGAACTTCACCATGGCGGCGGCCACCTCGTCCTGTGTGCTGAGGGGATTGGAGGCCGTGAGCCTGACTTCGGCCCCGCCGAGCTTCAGGGCCTGCATCAGGTTTCCTGTCTCGCTCGTCACGTGGAGGCAGGCCGAGATCCTCAGTCCCTTGAGGGGCTTCTCTTTCTCGAAGCGGAGCTTGATCCGTTCGAGAACGGGCATGGACCGCGCCGCCCATTCCATCTTGAGTTTCCCTTGTCGTGACAATCCCAAGTCTTTAATGTCAAAATCCATGTTTCACCCCTTCATCCTTGATGTTTCCCAAAATTGCCGATAGCGGAATTCCAGGGACACGATACCAATTCCAGAGAATTGGTTCATGTCCCGGAATTCCGACACACATCCTGTCGGCAATTTTGGGACGATTACAGGCCGGCGTCCTTCTTGAGAGCCGAGGCCTTATCGGTCCATTCCCAGGTGAACTCCTCCTCGGTCCGGCCGAAGTGGCCATAGGCGGCGATCTTCCTATAAATGGGCCGCAACAGGTTGAGGTAGCTGATCATGCCCTTGGGCGTCAGCTTGAAGTGGGCCCGGATGAGCTCCTTGATCTTGTCTTCGGAGACTTTGGCCGTCCCGAACGAATCCACCATGACGGAAACGGGCTCCGGGACGCCGATGGCATAGGCCAGCTGGATTTCGAGCCTATCAGCGAGGCCCGCGGCCACGAGGTTTTTGGCGACGTAGCGAGCCATATAGGATCCGGAGCGGTCGACCTTGGAGGGGTCCTTCCCCGAGAAAGAGCCGCCGCCGTGGCTTCCCACGCCGCCGTAAGTATCCACGATGATCTTTCGGCCGGTGATCCCGGTGTCGCCGAGCGGGCCGCCGATCTCGAACCGGCCCGTGCCGTTGATGAAGACCTTCTTCCATGTGTCCTTATCGATGAGGTGGGCGGGAATGACCTTCTTGATGACCTCGCGCTTGATGTCTTCGCGAAGATCCTCCATCTTGACCTTTTCATTGTGCTGGGCCGCGACGACCACGGCCTCGACGCGCTTGGGGATTCCGCCCTCGTATTGGATGGTGACTTGGGACTTGCCGTCCGGCCGAAGGTAGGGCAGGGTCTTGTCCTTCCGGACTTCACTCAGGCGGCGGACGATCTTGTGGGCCAGCATGATCGGCATGGGCATGAGCTCCGGCGTCTCCCGGCAGGCATACCCGAACATCAGGCCCTGGTCCCCCGCTCCCTGCTCGTGTCCTTCGGTCTCATCCACGCCCTGGGCGATGTCCGGAGACTGCTCGTGGATCGAGGAGATGACGCAGCATGTTTTATAGTCAAAACCGTATTCCGCTTTCGTATAGCCGATGTCGCGGACCGTGTTCCTGACGAGCTTCTGAAAATCGCAGTAGCCCAAGGTCGTGATCTCGCCGGCGATGAGGACGAGCCCGGTCGTGGTCAACGTTTCGCAGGCGACGCGGCTCTTGGGGTCCTGACGAAGAAGATCGTCCAGAACGGAATCCGAGATCTGGTCGCAAATCTTGTCCGGATGACCTTCCGTCACGGATTCGGAAGTGAATAAATATTTTCCATTCTTGCTCATTAACGGCCTCCTTGGAACTCAAGCCTAGAATAGCTCAACAAAATAGCATAAAAGGATGAGTATTTCAATAGCGGTTCCGGAGCGGGAATTGAAATATCGTTTTTACTTGTGTTATTGTTAAGGCCGTTAATGACTCATCATCCGGGGCCGTCATGTCCTTGAAAAAGAGCGCCGCCTGGCTTGTTCTCGCCGTCCTTTTCTGCCCTCAGGCAGGACTGAACGCCCAGGAGCAGGCGCCGCCCAAGGGCCTCGATTTTCCCCTGACCCAGTACACATTGAAGAACGGTCTCCACGTGATCCTATCGGAGGACGAGTCCCTGCCGCTGGTATCTGTGGTCGTGGCCTACGGTGTCGGGCCCATCCGCGAACAGCCAGGTAAATCGGGCCTGGCCTACCTCATGGAGACCCTGATGTTCCAAGGTTCGGAGAACATCTCGCCGATGCAGCACATCAATTACATCCAGCGGATCGGGGGGGAGTTCAACGCCAACACCGCTTTTGACAAGTCCTTCTTTTACCAGACCGTTCCCTCCAACCAGCTGGCCCTTGTCCTCTGGCTGGAGTCCGACCGGATGGGATCGCTGAGCGTCACGGGGGTCAACGTGGAAAGGGCGAAAGAGACCGTCATGGCGGAACAGCGTCAACGTCGTTCCGCCGAGCCTTATCTGGATAGTTACTTCCTCTTCGATGAGATTTTGTTCCCTGACTTTGTCTACGGCCATCCCCTTCTGGGCTCCGAAGAAGACCTCCGCAACATCACGGAGGAGGACGTCCGGTCCTTTTATAGGACCTATTACGTACCCAACAACGCCGTCCTCTGCATTACCGGAAGCCTCAACGTTCCAAGGACAAAAGAGCTCATCGCCAGATACTTCGAGACGATCCCGCGCGGGAACGATGTTCCCGATCTCCCGGCTTCGAAACCCGTCGAAGGTTCGCCGATTAGGGACACGGAGCTGAAGGAATCCCTGGCCCCTTCCCCGGCCTTCCATTTCGGGTACCGGATCAACCACCTCCAAAGGGGCGAAACCTACGGTCTGAGGATTCTGGATATCCTGATGTTCCGCGGAAAGGGTTCCCGCCTCTACAAGCGTTTGGTGAAGAAGGAAAGGATCGCCCTCTACCTGAGCGGCGGCATCGAGGAAAGGAGGGAGTTGCGGGCCTTCAAGGTCTTCACGATCAGCAACAATCCCGTCATGTCCGACCTCTGCCGGAAGGCCATCGCCTCGGAGATGGGGAAGCTCAAGACGACCCTTGTTTCCGATGCCGAGTTAGCCAAGGCCAAGGACTTCTTCAAGATGGACTATCTCGGCCGGCTTTCGACCTCCCTGCTGAGGGCGCTCTTTCTGAGTGATGCCTCCCTTTCGGGCAACAGGCTGGAGGACCTGGCCGCAGAATACGCGAAATATCTGAAGGTGACCCCGGTGACCATTGTCAGCCTGGCCAACAAGCTTTTCACGCCGGAGAACGCCTTCACCTTGAACCTCGTCACAAAATGATCAACCCGCGCCGCATGGATGGGATGAGGATCTTCTTCCTGGCCTGCCTCTGTGTCCTGAACTTCACCCTCGCGGCGTGGTCCCAGGAGAGGTTCCGGAAGTCTCCGCCCATTCCCGACCCGCTCCAGGAGCTTAAACTTCCTCTCATCGAGTCCGCGACGCTCTCCAATGGTCTGACCCTTGCCGTAGCCCGGAAATCGTCTTCCCCGCTGCTGAGCCTCCAGTTGGTCGTCCTGGCGGGCGAGAGCGATTCCCGTCCCGATCTCCCCGGAGCGGCCTCCCTGACCGCCAACATGATCGGCCGCGGCACGGATCTTCTCTCAGCCGGGGAAATCGAGCAAAGGATCGAGTCCTTCGGCGGGGAATTCGCAGCGTCCGTATCCCTGGACGTCACCGTTTTCACGTTCAACGTCCTGGAGGAGAACCTTGACAAGGCGCTCGAAATCTTCAGCACGATCGTCCTCAAGGCCTCTTTCCCAGAGGGTCAGATGGACACGGTCAAGCGCACGGCGTACTACGAACTCTTCGAGAGGGAGAAGGACCCGGAGTACGTCGCCAAGCGACAGCTTTTCCGCATGCTTTTCAAGGGCCATCCCTATCAAACGTCGATCTTCAACGAGGATGTCATCAAGAATGTCGGCCGGCAGGACATTGTCGCCTTCTACGATCATTTCTATCGTCCCAACAACGCCCTCTTCGTCATCGCCGGGAACATGAATCTATCGACGGCCTCGCGAAAGATCAGTCATTATTTCAATACCTGGACGGCGCGCCGAATAGACCGTTCCCTCCTCCCCTCCCCTCCTCCCAACGACAAGGAACAGGTCGCGTTCATCGATCTGCCTCAGGCCAAGGACGCGACGATCTTTCTGGGGAACGTCATCTTTCCTGCCACGAGCTCCGATTATTTCCCGTTTATTGTCCTGAACCAGGTCCTGGGTGGGACAATGGGCAGCCGGTTGTTCATGAACCTCCGGGAGTCAAAGGGGTACGCCAGCTACGCCTTCAGCGGCGCGGACTTCTTCAAGAGCTGCGGGGTCTTCTGGGTCAGAGCCAAGGTGACACCTGAGGTCATCCGCGACTCGGTGCAGGAGATCCTCAAGGAGATCGGGCCGGCGGCCGTGGAGAGGGTTTCCTCCTTCGAGATCGAGCAGGCCAAGTCCTTCCTGATCGGCAATTTCCCACTGAGGAACGAGCCCCTGACCAGCTTCTCCTTGGAGGTTGCCCGGATCAAGGCCTTCAACTTGGGCGAGGACCATTGGAGCAAATATTATGAGAACATCATTCTGGTGAACTTGGAGAGGGTCCTGGCGACCGCCCAGCGTTTCTTCCAGCCGCGGCCCGTTGTCGTGATCGTGGGGAACAAGAACCTGGTGGCGGACTACCTCCGGGAATTCGACAAGGTCGATATCTACGATATCAGCGGCAACCAGAGATCGACGATCAATAAAGGAGTGGAGAAATGAGGATCGTGGAGTGCGTCCCCAATTTCAGCGAGGGACGCGACAAGGACAAGATCAACGCCATCGTTAGGGAGATCGAGGCCGTTCCCGGGGTCAAGCTCCTGGACGTGGACCCCGGGGAATCGACCAACCGGACGGTGGTGACCTTCATCGGTGAACCGGAGGCCGTCAAGGAGGCCGCATTCAAGGCCATAGGAAAAGCGGCCGAGGTGCTCGATATGCGGACGCACAAGGGGGCGCACAGCCGGATCGGGGCCACGGACGTCTGTCCTTTCGTCCCGGTCTCCGGCGTGACCATGGAGGATTGCGTCCGCTTGGCCCATGAATTAGGCGGGCGGGTTGCCGGGGAACTCGGTATCCCTGTCTATCTCTATGAAGAAGCGGCGCGGAAACCCGACCGCCGGAATCTGGCGAACATTCGGGTCGGGGAGTATGAAGGACTTCCCGAGAAGCTCCAGGACCCGAAATGGGCGCCCGACTTCGGGGACCCGGTCTTCAATCCAAAGTCCGGAGCGACCATCATCGGGGCCAGGGAGTTCCTGATCGCCTACAACATCAATCTGAACACGAAGGACCGTCGGCTGGCCCACGAGATCGCCTTGAACCTCAGGGAGAGCGGCCGGGTGAAAAAGAACAAGGACGGGACGATTGTCCGTGACAGTCTCGGCAATTCGGTCAAGGTCCCTGGTAAGTTCAGGGACGTCAAGGCCGTCGGCTGGTATATCGAGGACTACGGTGTTGCCCAGATCTCCATCAATTTCACCGACTACAAGCGCTCTCCGGTCCACGCGGTATTCGATGAGACCGTCAAGCAAGCTGAGAAGCTCGGCCTCAGGGTGACCGGAAGCGAGCTCGTCGGTCTGATCCCCAAAGAGGCGGTCCTTATGGCCGGGCGGCACTACCTCGAAAAGCAGGGGAAGACCCCGGGCGTTCCCGAGGAGGAGATCATCCGGATGGCCGTTCTATCGCTCGGGCTGAACGATGTCTCCAAGTTTGATCCCGATAAGAAGATCATCGAGCGGCAATTCAAAGAGGCCGGGAAGACGCTCGTGTCGCTCGACCTGCAAGCGTTCGCCGACGAAGTCTCCATGGATTCGCCGGCGCCGGGAGGTGGAAGCGTCGCCGCTCTTTCCGGGGCGCTTTCGGCGGCGCTCTCCTCGATGGTGGCCAATCTGACCTATGGGAAAAAGGGCTACGAGGAATTCGGCGAGGACATGAAGAGGGTCGCGGTCCGCGCCCAGGAGCTGAAGGACGAACTCCTCCGGGCGGTGGACCTGGACGCCCGGGCTTTCAACAAGGTGATGGAGGCGTTCCGGCTCCCCAAGGGGACGGAGGAACAGAGCAGGGAACGGGAAGCCGCCGTAGAGGACGCATCCAAGGGGGCCGCGCTTGTGCCCCTGGGCGTCCTCACGGCCGCTGCGGAGCTTATCGAGTTGGCCGAGGCCGTCGCCCGGAAGGGGAATAGGAATTCGGTGAGCGACGCCGGCATAGCCGGCCTGACGGCCCAGGCCGCGGGCGAAGGCGCCTATTACAACGTGCGAATCAATCTGCCGGGCATCAAGGACGAAAGATTCAAGGCCCGGACGGCTAAACAGGCTGAGGCCTTGAGGAGGAAACTCGAACGTTATTCTCTAGCCCTGAAAAAATATATGGGAAACGTATTGAAGTGACCGGTCCCTGGTTTTTCGACATCTCCTGTCTGGCCGCGGGCTTCAGCCCGCGAACAGACCCTTCTTCCTTTTTAAGAGGAAAATCCCTCCGAAGATGAAGAAGCAGAGGATGACGATCGAAGCGGAGGCCGGGATGTTCAACAATAAGGCCATGACGAGCCCCAGAAGGACCGAAACGGTGCTGACCGCCGAAGATACGATCACCGCCATCCGGAAGCTGGAAGCCGCCTGAAGGCCCGCCGCCGCGGGAATGACCACGAGGGCCGCAACCAGGAGGATCCCCACGACCTTCATGCCAAGAACGACCGTGACTGCCGTCAGGATGGTCAGGAGGGCGTCAAGGCGTCCGACCTTTATTCCTGAAACACGGGCTGATTCCCGGTCGAAGGTCATGAACATCAGCTTGGAATAATTGATGGCCACGGCGGCGATGATCAGAAGGGCCAGAATCAGGGACAGCCACACCTCCAAGGGGGAGATGGCCAATATCTCACCGAAAAGATAAACTAAAAGATCGACGTTGAAGCTCCCTGATAGGGTGGCCAGGAGAATACCCACCGCCATGCCCAGACTGCTGACGATGGCGATGGCCGTATCGCCGTAGAGTCCGGCCTTTTCCTTGAGCCGCATGATCCCGAGGGCGGCGGCCACGGAAACGATGAGCGCTGCGACCAGCGGCAGAACGTTCACAAAGAGTCCTAAAGCGACGCCGGCGAAGGCCACATGGGATAGTCCGTGGCCGATCATGGCGTCCTTCCGGAGGATGAGAAAGACCCCCAGGACAGCACAGGCCACGGCGATGAAGGTCCCGGCAATAAGGGCCCTCTGGAGGAAGCCGAAATGCAGCAACGCGTTCATGCGGTCCGCCTAGCCCTCTCAGTGCTCATGGGAAACCAGATGTCCGCCGGACAGCATATCCTTGAAGGCGTCGCTGCGGCAGAAATTTTCGTGGGACCCATGATAGACGAGTCTCTGGTTCAGGCAGGCTACCCGGGAGATATGCTTATTGACGATGCCGATATCATGGGTGATGAGGACGATGGTCATTCCTTCCCTCTTGTTCAGCCTGTCGAGCATCCCGTAAAAACGGTCCTGTGTTTCGGCGTCGACACCCGTGGTCGGCTCGTCCAGGAACAGGATCTCCGGGCTTGTCACCAGGGCCCGGGCGATGAAGACGCGCTGCTGCTGGCCGCCGGACAAGCTCCCGATCGGAGACGTCTTGAAAGCGTCCATTCCGACATGCCTGAGGGCATTGTCGATGGCGACTTCGCCTTGTTTTTTCGACAGCCCCAAGGTCCTCCTGTTCGAAAGGAGGGCCATGGCCACCACCTCTCGGACCGAGGCCGGGAAGAAGGGGTCAATATGGGTGGCTTTCTGCGGGATGTATCCGATCTTCTGCCAGTTCCTGAACCTCGAAACCGGTTCCCCCATGAGGAAGACGTCTCCCTGCGCAGGCTTGAGAAGTCCAAGGATGATCTTGATCAGGGTTGTCTTGCCGGAACCATTCGGGCCGATGATGGCCAGAAAATCCCCGCGGCGTATCGAGAAAGAGATCTCCATGAGAACGAGCCCTCCGTCATAGCCGAAGGAAACGTTCCGGACGGCGATCAATTCCCCATTGTCAATGACAGCCGAGTCCATCTTTCAAGTTCCTCAGGTTCTCTTCCATAATATCGAAGAAACTGACGCCCTTCGTGATCTCGGTTCGAGTCAGATTGTGGCCTGGATTGAGGACGAGGGTCGTGGCTCCCAGCTCGCGGGAGAGGGCCTTGGCCACGTCCGGGGAAGCCGCCGTCTCGAAGAAGATGACCTTGATGCCCTTTTCGCGGGCGAAGCCGACGACATCGATGAGCCTGCCGGGGGTCGGCTGAGAGTCGGGGCTCAAGCCATAAAGGGCAACCTGCTCGAGTCCGTAGCGTCTCGCCAGGTAACCGAAAGCGGCGTGACCGGCCAGGATGAACGTCTTCCGGGGGCAGGCCCCGAGCTCCGTCTTGAATTTAAGGTCCAGGACCCTGAGTTTTTCCCGGTAGGCCTCCGCGTTCCTCCGGTATACCGAGGCCCCCTCCGGATCGATCATTGAAAGCCTGTCCCTGATGAGCTCGACGATGCATCCAGCCATTTCCAGGTCCAGCCAGACGTGGGGATCGAAGACACCGTGTGATTCGTCGCCGCGGCCATGCCCCTCATCCTCCGACCCGCGGATGAGATCGAGTCCATGGGCGGCTTCCAGCGTCTCGATCTTCCGGCCCCCAAGACCCCTCATGACGTCCGGAACCCAAGGCTCCAAGTCGGCGCCTATATAGATGAAAAGGTCGCATTTCGCCAGCCGAATGAGGTCTCCGGCGCGCGGCTGCCAGGTGTGGACCCCGGCCCCGGGAGGCAGAAGGAGACGGACGTCCCCCCTTTCGCCGGCCACGGAAGCGGCGAATTCCCTGAGGGGAAAGACGCTTGTCTCGATGCGGACCTTGACGCCGGCCGATGCGTTCCCGGGGCCGCCGAAGATAAAGCCTAGGACCGTCCATAGGAACACGGTCCATCGTTTGAGTTTGGGCATGTTATCTTGGATTTTATATATTATACCCGAGAAATCCGCTTGAATCCACCGGATTTCTGTGGCATCATTCCTGTGGCATCATCATTGAAAAGGAGAGGACTCATGGCATCCCAATTCGGCGGACTCAAGCCCACCCATCTTTGGAAACGTTTCGAGGACATCCTGAAGATCCCCCACTGCTCGGGAAACGAGAAGGCCTTCGGTGAATACATCCTTGCCGCGGCCAAAGACTTGAGCCTCGAGGCAAAGAGAGACAAGATCGGCAACGTTCTGGTACGAAAGCCCGCGACGCCGGGGCGCGAGAAAGCCGAGGGCGTGATCCTTCAGGGGCACATGGACATGGTCGGCGAAAAGAACTCGGACGTCGTTCACGATTTCGCCAAGGATCCCATTCGGGCTTCGATCAAGGGCGAATGGGTCCAGGCGGAAGGGACGACGCTCGGGGCGGACAACGGAATCGGCGCCGCCGCCTGCCTCGCGGTCATGGAAGACAAGGGGTTGGTCCACGGCCCGCTTGAGTTCCTCTTCACGGTGGACGAGGAGACCGGGCTGACCGGCGCCAATAAGCTGGCCAAGGGTTTCCTCAAAGGGACGATGCTCCTCAATCTCGACAGCGAAGAGGAAGGGACGTTCACCATCGGCTGCGCCGGCGGGGCCGACTCCGTGATCACGCGGACCCTGAAGCGGAAGAACGTGGCCTCCGGGAATCTGCACCGACTATTGATCTCCGGACTGAGAGGCGGACACTCGGGGATCGATATCCACCAGGGCCGGGGCAACGCCATCAAGCTCCTGACCCGCATGCTCGGTCAGGCGCAGAAGGAGCATCGCTTTGACCTCGTCCAAATGGAAGGCGGGAACAAGCGGAACGCCATCCCGCGCGAAGCTTGGGTGCTCATCTCCGTTCCGTCGGCCGCCGTCAAGGCGCTGTCCGGATCGTTCAAGAAGGCGTTCGAGAAGATCAGGTCCGAATACAAGACCGTCGAGACCGGCGTGAAATATTCGTTCGACAAGGTCGAGGGCCGCGAATTCGCCCTGACTGTCGAATCCCAAAAGAACCTGCTCAACCTGCTGACGGGACTTCCCCACGGTGTCGTGGCCATGCACCCGGAGATCGCCGGCCTGGTTGAGACCTCGACCAACCTGGCCATCATCCGCTGCGAGAAGAAGCAGGCGCAGGTTGTCTGCAGCACGCGGAGTTCCATCGCTTCGGCCGTCCAGGCGACCCGGGATGTCCTCGAAGCCATCTGCGCCATGGCCGGAGCGAAGATCGCCCTGCAGGACGGCTACCCGGGCTGGATGCCCAACCTCCAGTCCGCCCTCCTCGCGAAACTTCTGGAGGTCCACCGCAAAGTGACAGGCAAGGAGGCGGAAGTCAAGGCCATCCACGCCGGGCTCGAGTGCGGCATCATCGGCAAGAAGTACCCGGGGATGGATATGATCTCCTTCGGACCTACCCTCGAACACCCCCACTCCCCCGACGAGCGTGTCCACATCGGTTCTGTTGAGAGGTTCTGGACGTTCGTGACGGCTGCTCTTGCCGCGCTGGGTTAAACTTTGTCGGAAATTCATGCCTTTCCCCATACTTGATATTTCAACCTTTTTCTTCTAGGATGAGCGCAGATCGTGGAAAGGATGGACAACCATGGGGAAAAAAACGCTTCGTCCGGGGATTTGTCTACTTGTCATTCTTTTGTTTGTCGGGTTTTCCGCCTGCAAAAAGAAAAATGCTGAAGTTCCTATCAACCCCGTACCGCCGGCCGGCGAGATCAGGGGCGATCTTAAGGTCCTGAGCGCGACCCCGAAAGGGACGACCCGGACACCGTCGGAATCCCAGTCCATCGTCATCATCTTTGACCATCCCATGGTTGCCCTCGAGGCTCTGCCCGAAGGAGATGGATCGTCGTTTCTGAAGGTCCTGCCGGCCATTCCGGGAAAGCACCGCTGGCTGGGCACCCGGGCCCTAGCCTTCACTCCAGATACGCGCCTGCCCTATGCCACATCGTTCGTTGTGACCGTCCCGGCGGGGACCTGCTCAAGGGACGGCTTCTGTTTGCCCCAAAACTTCACCTGGCGTTTCGACACAGTCCGACCGCGCGTCCTGGCCCATTTCCCCGCCGGCAATCAAAAGAGCCTCAAACCCGACACCCGGGTCCTTCTGGTGTTCAATCAGCCGGTTTCCAGGGATAAGGCTGGGAAGTTCCTCACGTTCAGCGGCCAAGGCCCGGATGGCCGCGAGGTCCCCGTGGGTTTCGACCTGGAGACGCCTCCGGAGAAGATGCTCAAGGAAGAAGACATCAAGGCTTCCCCGCAGGAAGTCCTTTTCATGAAACCCATCGATGCTCTCCGGCCCGACTCCGTACTTAGGGTTGAGATCAAGGCGGGCCTTCCCTCGGCCGAAGGCACACTGGGCTCGGACCAAGACTATGCGTTCCAATTCGAAACCTTCAAGACATTCCGTTTCGAAGCGATGAACGCCGGGATGAACCACAATCCCCACGAGCCGTTGAAGTTCCAATTCTCGAACCCTGTGTCTTATAAATCGTTCATCCTGGCGGTCAGGTTCGAACCGGAGGTCGCCATCCCTGATTATTATGCCGAGTGGGATTCTTCGAACCCGTTTATCTGGCTGAACCTCCCCCTCGAACCCGAAATGGGCTATGCCGTGCGGATCTCTCCGGACCTTGAGGATGAGTTCGGCAACAGGCTTGGGAACGAGGTCGTCCAGAGGTTCCGAACGGCTCCCTTTCCGCCGTCGATTTCCATGACCACCGGACAGGGAGTCATAGAGGCTTATTCCGATCCGCTCTATCCTTTTTACGCCCTGAACACGACCCGGGTTTTCGTCCAGGCGGCGAACGTGCCCGCGGGCGGCGTCATCCCGCTCCTCTCCCGGCCCAGGATCTTCTGGACAAATGAAAAACTCCAGCCCGATTCCGGCTTCTACAGCCTGGAGAAGACCCTTTCGTTCAAACTTCCGCCGAACAAACGGCAGGCTGTTCCCATCGACCTCAAATCCGTCCTTCCGGACCGCTGCGGCCTAATCTTTATCCAGCTGGATTCCGGGCTGCCCGACAAGTATGAAAGGTACCCCAAGGTCATGCTCCAGGTCACCGAGCTGGGGATCTCGGCCAAGTTCTCTCCCGAGAACAACGTGATCTGGGTTTCGGAACTGCGGACCGGCTTGCCTGTCTCCGGCGCTGAAGTCGAGGTCCGGGACGACGCGAACGTCATTCGCTGGCAGGGGAAGACTGATGAATCCGGCCGAGCCGAAACGCCGGGATGGAAGGAACTGGGCATCAAAGGCCGCGATGAATGGTCCAAGCCCCAACAGTGGGTCTTTGCCCGCCGTGGTAAGGATGTTGCGTTCACTTCATCGGAGTCAGGGACCGGGATCGATCCCTACCGGTTCCGCCTTGACTATGACTGGAACCCCAGGCCCGAGACAATCCAGGGCCACATCTTCACCGAACGCGGCATCTACCGCGCCGGGGAAAAGGTCCATGTCAAGGGGATCATCCGGATGAGGGAAAAAGGAACATGGCATCTCCCTAAGTTTCAGGACGTGATGTGCGAGGTCCAGGACCCCTTCCAGAAATCTATCCACAAGGGTAAAGCGGCCCTGGATGAATACGGCTCTTTCGCGTTCGATCTCGAAACGAGCCCGGAGGCTTCGCTCGGCGCCTATCAAGTCCTGGCCGTTGTGCCCCCCGATGCCGCGGGCGACAAACCCGTGGTCCTCTCCGATTCCTTCCGGGTCGAGGCCTTCCGCCCGGCAGAGTTTGAAGTCCACCTTCGGACCCCGCGCGACAGTTTTATCTTCGGGGACGAATACCGGGGGGAGGTCCGGGCCAATTATCTTTCCGGCGGCGCGATGTCCGGTCAAAAGGCCGCCTGGTTTTTGAGGCTCAATCCGTCCGGCTTCACGCCGCCGGGCTGCGACGGCTTCCTTTTTGGGAACGAAATGGATTGGGAGGACGATCAAGGCGCCGAAGAGAGCCGTCTCGTCGCCTCCGGTGAAGCGGAGCTTGGCGCCCAGGGCCTGCTCGAGATCAAAGCGTCTCTCTTAGCCGAAAAGGAAAAGGATTCCGTCATGGCCACTCTGGAAGCGACTGTCCAGAGCCCCAGCCGTAACGCCATTTCCAGCCGAATCCAGACGACCGTCCACCGCGGTGAGTTCTATATCGGTCTCCAGCCAAGCACCACGTTCCTCGAGAAGGGCAAGAGCGTTTCCCTCAACGTCATCGCCGTCGATCCGCAGGGACGGCGGCTCCCGGGAGAGAGGGTCGGGGTCAAGCTGGTCAAGAGGGAGTGGCATTCCGTCCGTCAGGCCGGCGTCGGCGGCCGGTTCCGTTGGCACACCGAAAAGGAGGATATCGAGATCTCGACGAGGAACGTCGAAACAAAGGAGGGGCCCGCGGTGTTGGAGTTCGTCCCGGAAAAGTCCGGGCTTTATCTCTTTGCCGCCGAAGGCAAGGACGGCCGCGGCAACGTCATCACCACGTCGACCTATTTTTATGTGACCGGGAAGGACTACGTCTCGTGGGAGCAACGCGACGACGATACCATCGAGCTCGTCGCGGACAAGGAAGGGTATGCGCCGGGCGAGACGGCCAGGATCCTGGTGAAGTCTCCCTACGAGAAGGCCAAGGCCCTGGTCACCATCGAACGCGAGCTGGTCATCGAAAGCCGGGTTCTGGAGATCCAGGGAAGCTCGAGCCGGATCGAGGTTCCCATAAAGCCCGAATACATGCCCAACGTCTTCGTCTCCGTCCTGCTTCTCCAAGGCCGGACGGACCAGGCCCGGGCCGACGAAAAACAGGACATCGGCAAACCGTCCTTTAAGATGGGTTACGTCAAGCTGAGCGTGAGCCCCTCCGAAAAGATGCTCAAGATCGACATTGCCAGGGACAAGAAGGACTACAAGCCGAAAGAGAAGGTCAGCCTGAGTTTCAAGGTCAGGGATTCTAAGAATGCCGGCGTGAAGGCCTGCCTCTCCCTGGCGGTGGTGGACGTCGGGGTCCTCAACCTCATCGGCTATCAGACGCCCGATCCTTTCGGCAGATTCTACGGAGAAAAGCCCCTCTCCATTCAGACGTCGGAGACGAGGCTCCACGTCGTGGGGCGGAGGGAATACGGCGAGAAGGGCGAGGACTCGGGCGGCGGCGGAGAAAAGATGCTCGCCGCCTCACCCGCTCTGACCGAGGTCGAGCTGCGCGGCGATTTCAAATCCACGGCCTTTTGGAACCCGACCCTCATCACCAATGATCAGGGAGAGGCCGGCGTCACCTTCGAACTGCCCGCCAACCTCACATCCTTCCGCGTCATGGCCGTCGCCCAGACCGTGGATTCGGAATTCGGCCGCGGTGACGACACCTTCCGTGTCTCCAAGCCCCTCCAACTTCAGCCTTCCCTGCCCCGCTTCGCAAGGTCGGGAGACAGGTTCGAGGCCGGTGTCGTCGTCCGCAATCTTTCGGACAAGAAAGGAACGATCAACCTCGACCTCGAAGCCCGGGATATCCTCTGTCCGGACGCCTCGGTCCGGACGTTCGACCTCGGGCCGGGGGAAACCAGGGAAGTGCTCTTCCCGTTCCAGGCGGAAAATCCCGGCCTAGCCCGGCTCGCTTTCCGGGCGCGAATGGGTGATGAATCGGACGGCCTCGAGATCAAACTCCCGGTCCAACGGCCCAGGCCCACGGAAACCGTTGCTCTTTTCGGCCAGGTCAAGGATGCCGTGGAAGAGCGACTCCGCGTCCCCGTAGACGCGTTCCTCGAAGAAAGCTTTCTGGACGTCCAGGCCTCGCCGACGGCCCTCAGCGGTCTCAAAGGGAGCCTGGATTATTTGAAGGACTATCCCTACCTTTGCCTGGAGCAAAGGCTGTCGGCCGTCCTTCCCTACCTCGTGGCTTCGAAAGTGATCTTTGGCTTCAAGCTGAGCCCGATGGAAGAACCCGCGGTCCGGAAGTTTGTCCAAGCCACGCTCCGGGATATCTATGGCTACCAAAAAGAAGAGGGGGCCTTCCGCCTCTGGCCGGACGGGAACTGGACGTCTCCCTACCTTACGTGCTACGCAGTTTTCTCCCTGCTCAAGGCCCGGGAGGCGGGTTATGAGATCGACGCTTCGCGACTTGACCAGGCCGCCCAGTTCCTCATGGACTGGCTCAGGGAGGATTTCGGCTCCGGGGGGAATCCTTATGAGGTCCGGGGTTGGAAGACGACCCGTGCCTTTGCATTATATGACCTCGCCCTGCTCGGCCGACCCGAGCCGGCCTATGCCGAAAGACTCTTCGCCGAAAGGGAGGATCTGCCGGTCTTCGGCCGCGCCCTTCTCCTCAAGGCCCTCCATTATGGAAAAGGGACGCTCCGGGCGCAGAACATGCTCCTCGACGAGCTCTTGAACATGGTCAAGGTCACTCCGGCGGATGCTCATTTCGAAGAAGGCGAATCCGCCGGCCTGGAATGGATCTATTCTTCCAACCTGAGGACCACGGCTTTCGTCCTTCAGACGCTCATTGAGATCGGCTCCGATCATCCCCTGGTCTCGCAAATCGCCAAGTGGATCATCGATAAGAGGAGGTCCGGACACTGGCACTCGACCCAGGAAAATTTCTATGTCTTTTACGCGCTGAACGATTTCTTTCGGACCTATGAAAAAGAAAGTCCGAATTTCGCTTTCAAGATCACGTTGGACGCTAGGACGCTCCTCGAGGATTCGTTCAAGGGACTCGCCGCCGAGATCAAGACGGCCCGGATAAAGCTGTCAACGCACCCCGTCGGCAAGGAGCTTCCGCTGACTATCCGGAAGGAGGGGGACGGGACCCTCTATTACACCGCGCGCATGACCTATACGCCGAGACAAAAGCTCGCGGCCAGGGACGAAGGGATCTCGGTCCTCAAGCACATCGAGTCCCTCGACGGAAAGCCCCTCCGGACGGTCAAAGCCGGCGCCCTGGTCGTTGTCGCCGTCGATATCGTCATGCCCCAGGAGGGATTATTCATCGTCGTGGAGGATCCGCTGCCGGCCGGGTTCGAAGCGGTCAATCCCTCGTTCCTCACGGAGAGCGAAGAAGAGCTGAGGAAGCTGGACAAGATTAACGAAGGGAATGAGCGGTGGTGGGAAGGCTTCCGTCATGTCGAAATGCGCGACGACCGCGTCCTCCTTTTCGCAGATTCCCTGACGGCCGGACTTCATACCCACCGCTACCTGGCCCGGGCCCTGACGTTCGGCACGTTTGAGGCCCCGGGGACGAAGGTCGAAGAGATGTATTCGCCCGAGGTCTTCGGGCGGGGGGCGGAGCAGACCGTCACGATCGAGAAATGAGAAAACGGAGAAGAGATCTCCTGTTCGGCGTTCTGGTGCTCGTCATCGGAGTGACCGGGTCCTTATATCTTCCTTTCCCGAGGTCGAAGCTCGACCCCGGGCCTGTCCTCTCCCTTCGCATTACGGACCGCAACGGCGTTCTTCTTCGGGAGGTCCTTTCGGATGAGGGAGGCCGGTGCCGGTGGGTCGGCCTCGGGGAGGTGTCTCCCCACCTCATCAGAGCAACGCTGGTTTCGGAGGACAGGAATTTTTTCCTCCACCAAGGCGTCAACCTCCCGTCGGTCATCCGGGCGCTCCTCCAGAACCTCCGGCACGGCCGGATCATCTCCGGCGCTTCCACGATCTCCCAGCAGGTCGTGAGGAACCTGGGACGCCGGCCTCGGACCCTCCTCTCCAAGCTTGTCGAAGCCTGGCTCGCGGTCCGGTTGGAGCACACCCTGTCCAAGGAAGAGATCCTGGTCCAGTACCTGAATCGGGCCCCTTATGGAAACCTGGCCCAAGGGGCCGAGGCGGCCTCGCGGCTCTATTTTGAAAAACCCTGTTCGCAGCTCGGTCCGGCCGAGGCGGCCTTTCTGGCCGGGATCCCTCGCTCCCCGTCCGTATCGAACCCCTACCGTGACCTCCCGGCCGCGCTCAAGAGACAGAAAGAGATCCTTCGGGCCATGGCCCGAAGCGGGCTTATCACGGCCGAAGAATACTATCGGACGGCCTCCGAAGACATCCGCGTCTCGCCCGAAGCCGATCGCTTCCGGGCCCCGCACTTCTGCGACCTCATCCTTGGGTCTATCAAGGGCCCTCAGAGATACCGGCTGAGCGAGGTCCGGACGACCCTCGACTACGGCCTTCAGAAAAAAGTCGAGGTCTTGCTCTCCGAACATCTGGATTCTTTGAGAGAAAAGGGAATCACCAACGGGTCTGTGATCGTCCTGGATAATGACGAAGGCAATGTCCTGGCCCTGGCCGGGTCCCGTGACTTCTTCGACTCCAGACATGATGGCCAGGTCAACGGCGCGCTGGCCTTGCGACAACCCGGATCTGCCCTGAAACCCTTCACCTATGCCCTGGCCCTGGAACGGGGGATGACGGCGGCTTCGGTCATCGATGACGCCCCCAACGCTTTTCCGACCCTCGACGGGAATTACGAGCCGCAGAATTACGACAGGAAGTTTCACGGTCCCATCCGCATGCGCAGCGCCCTGGCCTGTTCCTACAACGTACCCGCCGTTGTCGTGTTAGAAGCCATTGGGCCCGACCTGCTCTATCGGCGGCTCAAGGACCTCGGGTTCGACAGCCTGCGGAAATCACCTGGATTCTATGGCCTTGGGTTGACCCTGGGCAACGGCGAGGTCAGCCTTCTCGAACTGGCCGGGGGCTACGCCGCCCTGGCCAGGGGCGGCCGATTTCAGAGGGACAGGACGGTCATCCGGATGACCGGGGAGGACGGGAAGGACGTCCCGATGCCCGGCCCCGAAAGGGCCGTTGATGTCTTCTCTCCGAGGGCGGCGTTCATCATCACCCACATCCTGTCCGACGGTGACGCCCGGGTCCCCTCTTTCGGCTACCGGTCGCCCCTCAACCTCCCTTTCCCGTGTGCAGCAAAGACGGGGACATCCAAAGATTACCGGGACAACTGGACGATCGGGTATACTCCCCGGCACACTGTGGGTGTCTGGGTCGGGAACTTCGACGGGAAGCCCATGCACGACGTTTCCGGCATCACCGGCTGCGGCCCGCTTTTCCGGGACATCATGTTCCTCCTGAACGCCAAGGACCCTCCCCTGCCCTTCACGGAGCCCCGGGGGCTCGTCCGGAGGTCGATCTGTCCTCTTTCGGGCCGGCTGGCTCGGGCTACATGTCCCGGCAGGATGGATGAGATCTTCATTTCCGGGACGGAACCGCGGGAGGTTTGTTGGACCTCCCATGGCGCAGGGGCCGGTCCCGGTCTTACCACCGCTTCCGTATCCGAGGCCCCCTCCCGCCCGGAACCCGTCCTCAGGATCGTTTTTCCCCGGGACGGAGGCGTCTTCAAGATCGATCCCGTCCTGCGGAAAGCCTACCAAATGCTTGGATTCAAGGCCGAGCGAAGCAGACTCGACGGCCCCGGAACTATCGAGTGGTGGGTCAACGGGCGGATGGCGGGGACCTCCATTCCCCCCTCGGGCTTTTCCTGGAAACTCGCGCCCGGTTCATATACAATAAAGGCCGCGTTCGGGACCGGCATCCGGAGAATCGAAAGCCGTCCGGTCCGGATCATCGTGATCACGTGACCTTGCGATGAGGACTCTGAAATGACACGAAGAGATGTCTTGATGGCGTTTGCTTTCCTGGGCCTCCTCGTCGAAAAGGCCCGGGCCAAGAACGAAAGGAGTGAAGAGATGAAGAAAGAAGTCAAGACCGACAAAGCGCCGAAGGCCGTTGGTCCCTATTCCCAGGCCATCGTGGCCAACGGGTTCGTCTTTGCTTCAGGGCAGATCCCCATCGACCCGGCGACCGGGGAACTGAACCAAGGGAGCCTCGAAGACCAGGCCCGGCAGGTCCTGAAGAACCTGACAGCGGTTATCGAGGCTGCCGGAAGCTCGATGGACCACGTCGTGAAAGTCAATGTCTATCTTCAGGACATGAACGACTTCGCCAGGATGAACGCCGTCTATGCCGAGTTCTTCAAGGCCCCTTATCCGGCCCGGGCGGCCGTCCAGGTGGCCCGCCTCCCCAGGGACGTCACGATCGAGATCGAAGCCGTCGCGATCCTTAAATAGCATGCCTCTTTACGAATTCCATTGCGGCTCCTGTGGACGCCGCTTCGAGTCGCTTGTCCGTATCGGGAGGGAGAAGGATGTCTGCTGTGAGGTCTGCAAAAGCCAGGACGTCCGGAAGCTCCTGTCCTCCTTCGGGATCGGCGGGGGCGGCGGCCGCCTGAAGACTTCCTCGAGCGGCTGTTCGACGTGCTCCAGCCATTCCTGCAGCACATGCAAATAGCCCGGAACGGG
>Ga0315275_10000191_pt1 | contig 49603 bp, 68 predicted proteins | sample YL17G03_0_MG_FD_205557 | JGI IMG/M metagenome (GOLD analysis project Ga0315275, IMG submission 205557) | Sediment microbial communities from Yellowstone Lake, YNP, Wyoming, USA - YL17G03_0 | ecosystem: Environmental > Aquatic > Freshwater > Lake > Sediment | place: USA: Wyoming | collected... | reverse complement strand
ACTTCCTGCTAATAAGGTAATATCTTATTTTAAACAAATCTAAAGCCATCTTTAAAATTGATTTAAATTTTACCTTACTTTCAAGGTCATTTTTCCAATAAACCGGGACTTCTTTTATTTTATAGCCCATTTTTTTGGCAATCAATAAAATTTCCGGATCAAAAGCAAATTTATTAATTTTACATTTAGAAAAAATATCTTCAGCTACTTTTTTAGTAAAACATTTAAACCCGCACTGGGTATCTTCCACTTCCCAAAGGCCAATAATTAATTTCCTGAATAATTTAAATCCTTCCCCTAAAATTACCTGTCTTAACCATGGCTGAGGAGGTTCTAAAACTGCTCCTTTAACGTCTCTTGAGCCAATAACAATATCCGCTCCTTTTTCTAATGCCGAGCCCCGCGAAGTGGGGCGAGGCGTGAGATTAGGCAAAGCCTCAGCGAACTCCGGCCACATTTTTTCAACCTGGTCAATTGAAGTGGAATTATCGGCATCGGTAAATAACCTAAAATCTCCCTTTGCCTCCATCAAACCTTGTCTGACAACGAACCCTTTGCCATTATTCTTTTTATTGTCAATAATTTTGAGATTTGAGATTTGAGATTTGAGACTTTCTACAACCTCAGCAGTTTTATCTTTTGAACCATCGGAAACAACAATTATTTCATAATCGTAATCTTGTTTTGATAAATATTTATCAATTTCCTCTAAGGTTTTAGGTAATCTTCGTTCTTCATTATAAGCTGGGATAATAACAGAAAGATGCATAGTGGTAATATTTAATCAGTCGCTCGCTTACGCTCGACTCTTTAGAAACCCTCGGTTTCTAACGCGGGCAAAGCCCGACTGTTTTCCTACACGGAAGAACCGAAAGGTTCTCCCGACCCCATTCCGATGTGGGATGTCTGATATTAATTAACCAAAGATTTATTTGTTAAGTTATTATACCACAGTTAAAATCTTTGCTCCATTTTTTGTTACGGCAACGGTGTGTTCAAAATGACAGGAAAGGGAATCATCTTTTGTTTTAAAACCAAAACCGTCTCCACTTTTTTTAATATGCCAGTCGCCTACCGTCACCATTGGTTCCAAACATAAAATCATACCAGCTTCAATTTCTATATTCCCGTCCTCAACGTACTTCACTTTATCCACTAATTTTTTCTCGAAAGATACCGAATTTAAAATTTGGGGGTCTTCGTGAATTTCCCTGCCTATTCCGTGACCGCAAAGCTCCCTGACAACGTTAAACCCTTGTGACTCAACATATTTCTGAATGGCTCGGCTAATATCGCCAATATGATTTTCGGGTTTCACTTTTTCAATTCCTATTTCTAAGGCTTTTTTCGTAACCTCAATTAATCTTTTAGTTTCTGGATTAATTTTTCCTACTGGCAAAGTTATTGCCATATCGGTATGAAAATCCTTGTATTTCATTCCAATATCTAAAGAAATAATATCCCCTTCTTTTAAAACCCTGCAAGAAGGAACAGCATGGACAATTTCTTCATTAATTGATGTACAGAGACAGGCCGGAAAATTCTGATATCCTTTAAAAGAGCATTCGCCACCATATTTAAAAATCAGGCTCTCGGCGAGCCTGTCTAATTCTTTAGTGGTAATTCCTGGCTTAACATTATTTTCCAACTCTTTCATAATTTTTGCCAGGATTTTTCCACCTTCAGCTATTATTTCAACTTCTTCAGGAATCTTGATTATAATCATCGCCTAAAGAGTTTTTAAAATATCCTTGAAAACATCTGCTACCGAGTGTTCACCATTTATTTCCTTTACCTTTAATCCTTGTTTTTTAAAATAATTTATCAAAGGAAAAGTTTTTTCTTTGTATTCTTTCAATCTTATTCTTATAGTCTCAGGACTATCATCTTTTCTACGCATTAGCCTAGAACCGTCCAGAGGACATTTAGTAAGTTTTCTTGTTTCTTTTGTATATAAAATTGAATGGGTTGCTAATTCACATTCTCTTCGGTGAGAATTTCTCCAAAGTGTTGCCTCGGGAGTTAATTTAAGCACGATTACCACAATATTTCTTAACCCATACAGTTTTTTTAAAAGAGGAATCAGTTTTTCTCCCTCAGTTAAGGTTCGGGGAGAACCAGATACTATAATCCCCTTTCCTTCTTTAGCAAGTTCTTCAATTTTTTTCTTTGTAAAATAAAATATAAAACGCGAATCCCATAATAATCCTTTTTGGCGTATTTGCCGTTGTTTTTCAAAAAAATATTTTTTCCCCTCTATTTCTACAAATTCCTCTTTTTTAGCCCGTTCTATAATTCCACCAATGATACTACTAGTTTCCCATTGGAAAAAACCGAATTTTTCTGCCAATAATTCGGCCTGAGTTCCTTTGCCGGAACCCGGCGGTCCCATAATTATAATCACCAATTTTTTGTTTTGTTTATTGTCCATTGTTTACTGTTCGCTGGTTAAAATGTCTCATACTCTCTCATTTGTAATTGAGCTTTAATTTGACGGACAGTCTCCAGGACAACCGAAACTACGATAAGCAAAGAGGTACCGCCAACTAAAAATTTGAATTGCTGGACATTAGTTACTCCCTGAATAACGGAAGGCATAACGGCAATTCCCCCCAAAAAAATAGCTCCAATTAACAATACCCTGTTTAAAATGTAATACATAAAACTGGCAGTGCTTTCACCGGGTCTAATACCCGGGATGAATCCGCCCATTTTTTGAAGATTTTGAGCAATGGCTTTTGGGTCAAAAGTAACGGCAGTATAAAAATAGGTAAAAAGAACGACTAAAACAAAGTAAGAAATTCCATAAGCCCAGGGGTCTTGGAAAAAATTTTTAACGGTTGTGGCAATATGACCTACAGCTCCGCCCGTACCGCTCAAAAAACTAGCAACCATTCCTGGAAGGAGTAAAATTGATAAAGCAAAAATTATCGGGATTACTCCAGCCGGATTAATATTTAACGGTAAATAAGTAGAGACGCCGCCATACATTTTCATTCCCCTCACTCTTTTTGCATAAGAAACCGGGATATTCCTTCTGGCTTCATTAATCAAAACTACTCCGGCAAGAATCAAGAGAGCTGCACCAAAAAATAGAAAATAATTAAGTATCTTTGCCTGGCTCATCTGAATGGAAATTATCATCTGACGAATGTTTGTTGGAGAGTCGGCGACTATTCCGGCAAAGATTAATAGAGAAACGCCATTTCCAATTCCTTTTTCAGAAATAAGCTCCCCCAGCCACATTAACAATAAAGCACCAGCGGTTATGGTCAAAATGGAGGTAAAAAGTAAAAGCGGAGACAAAGAAGTGATTACCGGATTGGCTCCTCTTTGAAAAAGAGCAAGCATTGCATATGACTGGAGAGCGGCCAAAGGAACGGTTGCTATCCGGCAATATTGATTAAATTTCTGACGGCCCTGTTCACCTTCTTCTTTGTACATTTTTTCAAGTTGAGGAAAAATCATTGTTAATAGCTGAAAGATTATGACGGCGGTAATATAGGGACCCAAACCCAACATTACAATAGAGAGCCTATCTAAGGCTCCGCCGGTAAAAATGTTTAAAATCCCGAACATCTGGAACTGATTAAAGAAATCTCTGAGATTTTCAGCATTAATGCCCGGAATAGGAATATTAGCCATTATTCTAAAAATGGCGAAAACTCCCAAAACAAACAAAATTTTGTTACGGAGATCGCGAATTTTAAAAATCTGAGTTATTTTATTCAGCCAGTTCATATTATTTTATCGTCCCGCCAGCTTTTTTTATTTTCTCTTCGGCACTTTTTGAAATTTGACAGCCTTCTATAATTAAGGCTTTATTTATCTCTCCAGTTCCCAAAATCTTAACTTTTGGAACTCTTCCTTTTATTTTACGAATTAATCTCTTCTCAAGCAATATTTGAGGAGAAATCTTTTCTTCTGGTCCGAATTTTTTTCCTAAAATATCTAAATTTACTATGGCTGGTTTTAGTTTATGTGACTTAAATTTATATCCTCTTAACTTTGGATATTTTTTAATTAATTCACGAATAACGGGTTTAAACCTTCGGCTGGATCTAGATTTTTGGCCCTTTATCCCTCTACCAGAATAAGTACCACGTTTACCTCCGCGGCCGATGCGCTTTTGTTTTTTGTGTTTATGAATTGGTTTTATCTGGTGCAATTGCATAAGAGTTTATTTTAATTTTAATTTTTTTAAGGCCTCAATGGTAGCCAGGGCATTATTGAGTTTGTTTCCGGTTCTTCCCAGCACTTTTGAAGAAATATTTTTTATTCCGGACAGAGTGCAGATTACCCGAACTACTCCCCCGGCAACCAGTCCCCGTCCTTTTCTCTGGGGTTTAAGTAAAATTTCAGCTGCCCCAAATTTAGCGTAAACCTCGTGAGGAATAGTTTCTTGAGTAATCGGTACTTCAATCAGATTTTTCTTGGATAACCTGGTAGCTTTCTCTATTGCCTGAGCAACATCTAGTCCGGTTGCCACCCCCACTCCAACTTTTCTTTCTCGATTTCCGCTTACCATAACTGCTCGAAAGCTTAGTTTTTTTCCACCTGCTCTTACATGAGTAACCCTGGCCAAATCCAAAAGCTTAGATTCAAACTCGTCTTTTTCTCCTCTCGTTCCTTTAGTTTGTCTAAATTGCTCTCTAATCATATTTTTAAACCTCCTTCTCGAGCTCCATCAGCCAGCGCCTTTATTCTACCGTGATATTTATAGCCACCCCGATCAAAAACTACTTTTTCAATTTTTTTCTCCAAAGATTTTTTAGCAATTAGCTTCCCTACCTCATATGCCGTGGCCGCTTTCTTCGTTAAAACTTTCGTGTCTTTTTGTGCTCCTTTTAGTGTAGTTTCTTGTATTGCCTTGATTTTCCTTTTTTGTCCTGGCTTCTTGGCTAATTCAATATCGCTGGCTGAAACTAAGGTTTTACCTTTCTCGTCATCGATTAGCTGGGCATAAATGTGTTTGTTTGAACGAAAAGCGCAAAGTCGCGGTCTCTTTAATGTACCAAATATTTTTGCTCGCACTCTTTTATGTCGTCTATATCTTTTTCCTTGTTGTTTCTTCATGTTATTATCCTCCAGTTGTAGTTACTGCCTTTTTCCCTACCTTTTTTCTAATTACCTCTCCTGCATATCTGATTCCTTTGCCCTTATATGGTTCTGGAGGTTGAACCCTTCTTATCTTAGCAGCAATCTCACCCACTGATTGTTTATCAGCTCCCGAGATGGTAATAACATTTTTTTCAACTAAAAATTTTATACCTTCGGGTGCTTTTAATTTTACGGGGTGAGTAAACCCGACCTTCAAAATTAAATTATCCCCTTCTAAGTTGGCCCGAAAACCCAAACCTTCTATTTCTAATTTTTTTTCATATCCTTCAGTTATTCCCTTTACCATGTTCGCAATTAAAGCTCTTGTCAGCCCCCAGAGAGCATTTGTTTTTTTGTCCCTCACCATAATTTTGGCGGGGGATGTCTGAGGTAAAACCAGAATTCTGCCATCTTTTACCTCAATCTTAATCTCCGAGGGAAATTCTTTATTTAGTTCTCCCCCGGGGCCTTTTACAATAATTTTTTTGCCCTCTATTTTTACTTCCACACCTTCTGGTATTTGAATTGGTTTTTTGCCTATTCTACTCATAAATCAAGTTTTTTATCTTATAAAAAACGCAGGTAAAGAAGAGATTTATCTCTTCGACTTTACCATATTTCGCAAATTACTTCTCCTCCTATTTTTTGTCGTTTTGCCTCTTTATTTGTCATTAAACCTTTCGGAGTTGAAATAATTGTTATTCCATAACCTCCGCGCACTCTTTTTATTTTTTTAACCGGGAGGTAAATTCTTTGACCTGGTTTAGAAATCATTTTCAACCCTGAAATTGCTGGCCGATTGTGGGGGGACTCTCCTTCATATTTCAAAGTAATTTCAATAGACCTCTTTATTTTTTTTCCTTTCTTCTCGACATTCTCAACAAGACCTTCTTTTTCTAAGATTTTAGCAATCTCATATTTTAAATTAGAAAATGACAAAGAAACCGTTGGATGCCGAACGGCTTGGGCGTTTCTTATTGCAGTTAACATGTTAGAAATTGGGTCGCTCATAAATTTATCCTTCGACTAGCTCAGGATAACCCTGAGTTTATCGAAGGGTTACCAGCTTGATTTTTTAACTCCTGGGATTAATCCTTCATTTGCCATTTCCCGAAAACAAATCCTGCACAGCCCAAATTTTCGCATATATCCCCTCTTTCTTCCGCATCTAAAACAGCGTCGGACTGTTCGACTTTTAAATTTTGGTTTTTTCTTTGATTTTATAACCTGTGCTTTTGTCGTCATAGACCGAGCCCCGCGGTAGCGGGACGAAGTCGAAGAAGATTCCTTCTTCTCCACCTCAGCTGAAGCTTCGGTAGGTGAAGAAGAGAACTTTGTTCTCTTCGCCTTATATACCGAGCCCCGCGGTAGCGGGACGAAGTCGAAGAAGACTCCTTCTTCTCCACCTCAACTGAAGCTTCGGTAGGTGAAGAAGAGGATTTATCCTCTTCGCCTTATATTACCTTTTAATCGGAAATCCTAATAATTTTAGCAATTCTATTCCCTCTTCTCTCGTTTTAGTATTTGTAACGACAGTTATCTCCAAGCCGAAAATATTTTTAGATTTTTCCGGCGAAACCTCGAGAAAGGCAATGTGCTCTTTAATGCCAATAGTCAGATTTCCTTTATTATCAAAGGAATTAGGATCTATGCCTTGGAAATCTCGTAACCTTGGCAAAACTAAATGGATTAATCTCTCTAAAAAGTCTTTCATCATTTTTCCTCTTAAAATAACTGCTGTTCCAATGGGTAAGCCCTTTCTAGTTTTAAAACCGGCAATTGATTTTTTTGAATTCTTCAAAATTGGTTTTTGGCCAGTGATTAAAGAAAAATCTTCTGAAATAGCATCGGAAATCTTTTTTTGCTCTTCTGATGTTTTTCCGGCAATCAGTCTGCCAAAACCAGTGTTTACCACCACTTTCTTAATTTTAGGAACAGCCATAGTATTCTTGTAGCCAAATTTTTTCATCATTTCAGGAATTACTTCTTTTTGATATTTTTCTGATAAAGGAGTAATCATTATATTACTTGTTCGCACTTTTTACAAATTCTAAATTTTTTATTTTCGACAATTTTGTAACCTACCCGAGTGGCCTTGTTGCATTTAGAACAAATTAATTTGGCGTTGGAGATATCAACCGGAGTAGACATTTCCACAATCTGACCCTTTTCTCCCGTCCTTTTTGATCTTTGATGTTTCTTCCTTAAATTGATTCCTTCAACTAAAATTTTTCCTTCTTTCGGGAAAACTTCTAAAACCTTACCCTTTTTAGTCCGATCCTTACCCGAGATTATTAATACTGTATCACCTTTTTTGATTTTCATAAATAAAGTTTTTTTATTCTATAAAAAACGCAGATAAAGAAGAGATTTATCTCTCCGCCTAGTTATATCAATTCTTCTGCTAAAGCCGCTACTTTATCAAATCCTTTTTCTTTAACTTCCCGGGCCATGGGACCTAAAATTCTTCCCCCTTTTGGGTCTTTTGTCTTTCCTTCTAAAATTACACAGGCGTTATCGTCAAATCGAATGTAGGAACCGTCGGCCCTCCGAAAAGATTTTTTTTGTCTGATAATAACCGCTCGGACTATCTCATGTTTTTTAACTAATCTTCTTGGTTCAGCATCTTTTATTGTACCGACAATAACATCGCCTAATTGGCCATATTTTCTTTTGAAACCAACGAAAATGTGAAAACATTGGAGGATTTTTGCTCCAGTATTGTCGGCAACTTTTAGCATTGTGCGTAATTGAATCATAGACCGAGCTTTTATTTATAAAAGCGAAGGTGGAGATGAAACGTTAGTTTCATCGACCTTCTTTATTACTCGCCATTTTTTCTCCTTACTCAACGGCCGGCATTCTTCAATTATAACTTTATCACCAACCTTATATTCCCCCTTTTCATCATGGGCTTTGTATTTTTTATAGACTCTGATTCTCCTTTTATATTTTGGGTGCTTTTTCAGTCTCATCACTTTAATAGTCACCGTCTTTTTCATTTTGTCTGAAATGACTTCTCCGGTTAATTGTTTCTTTGGCATAGTGGTATTACTAATGGACTTATTATTTTAATGTTTTAAGTAGGGTCAATATTCTCGCGATATCTTTTTTCAATTCTCTAATTTCTCTAAAGTTTTTTACTTTTCCGGACGCAAGATCAAATCGAAGTTGACGCAACTTTTCACGTGAATCTTGAAGAAGTTTTTGCAATTCTGATTTTGATTTTTGCCGTAATTCGGTTATCTTCATAATCAGCGTTTAATAAATTTTGTCTTTACTGGCAACTTATTCGCTGCCTGTTCTAAAGCCTCTCGAGCCACTTCTTCTTTTATCCCTTCTACTTCAAAAATAATTCTCCCCGGTTTAATTGGAAAAACATAATGATCAACATCACCTTTTCCTCCACCCATTGGAACCTCTGTCCCCTTTCTTGTTACTGGTTTATTTGGAAAAATTCTAATCCAAAGTTTTCCTCCTTTTTTAAAATATCTAAGGATTGTCCTTCGGGCTGCCTCAAGTTGTCTTGCCGAAATCCAACGAGTTTCCAAGCTTTTTAAACCAAAGGAGCCGAAACTTAACTCGGTCCCCCGAAGTTCAATTCCTTTTGAACGACCTTTGTGCCACTTTCGATGTTTTACTTTTCTTGGCATTAATATGGCCATAATATTACTCAAACGCCGAAGCTTTAGCTGAGGCGAGAGAAGAGCAGCTAATCTTCGAACTTATCTCCTTTATATATCCAAACCTTTACTCCTATTATTCCATAGGTACATAAAGCCCTGGCTTGGGCATAGTCAATATCGGCACGAATAGTTTGACGGGGAAGTCGTCCCTTTTTCAACCATTCAGTTCGGGAAATTTGCGCTCCATTAAGACGACCAGCCACCTCTACCCTTGCTCCCTGAGCTTCCCTGTGGGCAGTAATTTTGGACAGGGCCTGCTTGAGTACCCGCCGGTAGAGAGTCCTCTTTTCAATTTGTTGGGCAATCCACTGGGCAGCCAATCCTGCTGAAAGCCACGGATTTTTAATCTCTCTAATTTCTAACTTTATTTCCCTCTTGCCCTCCGTAGTCCCGCTTATGGCGGGAGAGGGTTTTCCCTTTATCAATACCTTTTCCAATTCCTTTTTTAAATCTTCTATTCCTCCTCCGCCTCGACCAATAATAAGGCCGGGGCGAGCACTGGAAATAATAATATTTAGTTTACCCGAAAATCTCTCAATTTCAATTCTTTCTATACCCAGTCTTCCCAATTTCTTTCTTAAAAATTCTCTAATTTTAAAATCCTCTTCCAAATATTGAGGAAATTTTTTTGTTTCTAACCAACGGGAATCCCAGTCAGTTATTCTCCTTATTCTAAATGCTTTTGGGTGAACTTTATGCGACATTGTTATTAATAACCTCTTCTTTGAAATATTCTTCTTATAACTCTTTCAAATTTCGGTTTAGGTTTTTCTTTTTCTGGTTCTGGTTTTGCCTGCCCCGTAGGATCCCGCTGCGAGCGGGATTCCTTCGGGGGTTTTTCTGCCTTTGGAATTTCAGGAACTTTTTCAGTTTCCCCGCTAAGCGGGGCTTGAGGAGCAGGTTTTGGTTTTTCAACTCTCTTAATTTTTTCAGCTATCTTTACTTCCTTTACCTTCTTTGGTTTTTTTACAATTTCATCGAGAACGAGCGTAATGTGAGAGGTTTTTTTCTGAATTTCGTAGGCTTGGCCGCGGGCCCGAGGCATCCATCTTTTATATTTTGGTCCTTCATCAATTGTAATTTTACTGACACGAAGATTTGATTCCTCTAACTGAAAATTGTTTTTGGCCGAAGCAACGGCCGATTTTAAAAGTTTCGTCAAGGGACCCGCCGCCTTTTTGATTGTAAAATTCAAAATAGTTTGAGCCTCCTCAACCGATTTATTTCTAATTAAATCAGCAACTAAACGGACTTTTCTGGGAGCGATTCTTAAATATCGAAGTTTGACCGTTGTAGGCATGTTATTTGTTTGTTTGTTTAATTTTTTCAGCTTCTTTTGTAGCTGCACCTCCTTCTATTTCTCTCTGCATTCTTCCACCGTGTCTGACAAACTTTGTAGTTGGAGAAAACTCTCCCAGACGATGGCCGACCATATTCTCGGTTGCTTTCAATTGTATAAATTCCCGGCCATTATGAATTCCAAAAGTAAAACCAACCATTTCTGGTGTAATGGTACAAGCCCGGGACCAGGTTTTAATAACTTGGTCCGGTTTTGCTTTCTTTATCTTCTCTAATAATCTTTCATCCACGTATGGACCTTTTTTAAGTGACCTTGACATAATATTATTTTCTCCTTTTTATAATAAATTTATCTGTCCATTTTTTCTTTCTTGTTTTAACACCAAAGGCGTGCTTTCCCCAGGGAGTTTTGGGGTATTTTAACCCAGTCGGAGTCTTCCCTGTCCCGCCTCCATGGGGGTGGTCAGGAGGATTCATGGCCGTACCTCGAACCCCTGGTCGCCAACCCTTCAATCTCCTCCTTCCAGCCTTTCCAATTATTTCAAATTTCTTCTCCGGGTGAGAAACCTGACCAACTGAGGCAAAGCATTCCTGGGAAAATTTTCTAATTTCCTCCGAAGGCATTTCTAAATGGCAAAAGGGTGATTCCTGAGCCAAAACTTTGGCTGAAGTTCCAGCTCCTCTCGCTAATTTTCCTCCTTTTCCAGGCTCTAATTCAACATTATATACCTGAGTTCCTACCGGAATATTTTTTAATTTCATTCTGTTACCAATTTTAATTCCAGTGCTCTCTGAACAAATTATCTCGTCGCCTATTTTGAAACCAGCGGGGGCCAAAATATATCTTTTTTCTTTATCCTGATATTCAACCAAAACAATAAATGAAGTCCGATAGGGATCATATTCTAAAGCAATAACCTTTCCTGGAACATTTAATTTTTCCTGGCCAAAATCGATAATTCTATAAAGTCTTTTTACGCCGCCACCACGATGACGAACAGTAATTCTACCTGAACGAGCCCGGCCTGCTCTTCTTTTAAAAGATAGAAGCAACCTTTTTTCAGGCTCCTTTTTAGTTAATATTTTGTTTTTTGATAATGTCTGTTCCATTTTTATCTTGGTAAAACTTCGATTTTTTGCCCTTCTTTTATTTTAACAATTGCTTTTTTATATCCTTGCCTCCAACCACTTACTTTCCCCAATCTTCTTTTCTTCTTTGGGATATTAATAATTTTAACACCAATTACTCCCACTCCATAAAGACTTTCAATGGCTTTTTTTATCTCAAATTTATTTGCTCTTGGCCAAACTTTAAAAATATATTGATTTATTTTGGTCAAATCAGTTGCTTTCTCCGTAACGTGAGGAATTTTTAATATTTTGTAAGTATCCAAAAATTCCTTTTCTTTTTTGGCTATCGGGGCAATAACCCCGGATGGTTTTTTAATCTCTTTTTTCTCTTTAGTTAATTTTGGTTTTTTAACTTTCTTCACTCCTCCTCCTTCCGGCTTAATTTCCTCCTTCCCCTTTTTTGTTTTTTTTCTCTTAAAAATGTTTAAAATGGGCATGGTAGTATTACTTCAAAAAGGTCTCTTCTAATACTTTTATTGAATCCTTTGGCATAATTAAATATTTAAAAGAAAGCAAATCTAAACAATTTAAATCTTTAACCTGGATAGTTTCAATATGGGGAAGATTTCTGGCGGCCAGAATTATGTTTTTATCCAGTTCGGGCAGGGCAATTAGGGAGCTTTCTACTTTACTCGGAAGTTTTTTTAAAATTTCTGTCATTAATTTTGTTTTCACTTTTTCTATTTTTAATTTATCTAACAATATCAGTAAATTATTTTTTACTTTAGCTGATAAAACCATAAATAATGCCTTTCTTTTCATCTTTTTGGGAATCTTTTTCTTAAAAATTCTTTCTTTAGTTGGCCCGAAGGTTACTCCACCATGTCGCCACAAAGGAGAACGGGTTGAACCGTGCCTTGCCCTTCCTGTCCCTTTTTGCCGCCAGGGTTTTTTTCCTCCACCACTCACTTCACCTCTGTTCTTAGTATGAGCAATTACTTTTCGGCGATTAGCCGTCTGAGAAACAACTACCTGATGAACTAAATCAGAATTAAAAGGAACATCAAAAATCTCTTTTGGCAACAAGGTCTGACTGATTTCCTTTCCTTCTTGGTTAAAAACACTTATTTTCATATAGTTATCCCCTAATTTCTAATAAGGTTCCTTTTCTACCCGGAACCGCACCACGAACTGCAATTAAATTATCTTCTTTTTCAATTTTAACTATTTTTAAATTTTTAACACTAACTCTTTCGAATCCCATTCTGCCTGCCATTTTTTTACCTTTGACAACCCTTGAGGGCATGGAGCTACCAGTTGAACCCCCCGTTCTTTCTTCATGCTTTGTCCCGCGAGTCGCTGGTCTTCCATGAAATCCCCAACGTTTTACCACCCCGGCAAAACCCTTTCCTTTAGAGAGACCGGAAATTTTAACCTTATCTCCTTCTTGAAAGATTGAGACATCAATTTTATCGCCCATCTTGTGTTCTCCATCTTCAAATTCCCTCAGATGTTTAAACTCTTTTCCTTTTTCGGCTTTTTTAATTTTTCTTGTTTTTTTTACAAATCCAACTTGAACAGCCCCGTATTTATCTTTCTCTTTCGTTTTTATTTGAGTAATATAACACGGACCAGCTTCAATCAATGTTACTGGAATTTGATTTCCCTTTTCGTCAAAAACCTGCGTCATTCCAAGTTTTAGGCCAAGAATAAACTTCATATACCGAATCTTTAGATGAGGTGAAGAAGAGATTTATCTCTTCGACTACCGAATCTTTAGATGAGGAGAAGAAGAGATTTATCTCTTCGACTTATTTAATTTAAAACCGGGCAAATAGCCCGGCTTCGAACCTTTCGGCTATTTAAAATATTTTTTACTTTTTCAAATTTAATTTCAACATTGTTATTATACCTTAAAAATTTATCTGTGTAAACCCCCGTTAGAAATTCCAAATTCAAAAAGGATTTCTATTTCTTAAATGTTTACTCTCAGGTTCTGAAATTTCTAATGGGGTAAATCTGTATTCAAATCTGTGTTAATCAGTGTGGTTACATCTTTATTTCAATGTCAACTCCGGCTGGTAAAATCAAATTCATTAAGGCATCAATAACTTTAGGATTAGGGTTTAGGATATCGATTAGTCTTTTATGAACTCTCATTTCGAATTGCTCTCGGGCGTCTTTGTGAATAAAAGAGGAACGATTAACGGTGTATTTGTGAGTCTCGGTTGGCAACGGAGTGGGACCTGAAACATCAGCACCGTAACGTAAAGCAGTCTCAACAATCTGTTTAGCAGACTTATCAATAACTTTATGATCGTAAGCGCGAATCTTAATGCGGAGCCGGGGCTTAACTTCCTCTTCTACCCTTTTGGCAACTTTAGACATCCGCTTTTTGACAGGAGAACCTGCTCGAGATACAAAATCTTCCTGCCTAGTGGAAGATTCTGCTTTTTGATCGGGACGCGAGAGCTTCCCGTGAATCGGGAGGTCTCGCTCTTGGCTTTTTGTCTTCACCATCTTATGAACTGTTTTTAGTTTTAATTAACGATTTTTTAAATTTCTATTTAAAGATTTTTGTCACTACTCCTGCCCCAACTGTCTTTCCTCCTTCTCGAATTGCGAATCTCTGTTTTTCCTCCATGGCAATTGGGCTGATTAATTTAATTGTCAAATTAACCGTGTCTCCCGGCATTACCATCTCTGTCCCTTGGGGCAAGGTGACGTCACCTGTAACATCGGTGGTTCGAAAATAAAATTGAGGTTTATAACCAGCAAAAAAAGGAGTGTGTCTTCCGCCTTCTTCTTTGGTTAAAACATAAATCTGCCCCTCAAATTCAGTATGGGGAGTAATTGACCCGGGTTTTGCCAATACTTGACCTCTCTCAACATCTTCTTTTTTCAATCCTCGTAACAAAATTCCAACGTTATCTCCGGCTCTTCCTTCATCAAGAGTTTTCTGAAACATTTCAACACTGACGGCCACTGTTTTGGTTGTCGGTTTCAAGCCCACTAATTCTACTTCTTCATTCGAACGAATTACTCCTCTCTCAATTCTGCCCGTAGCCACCGTTCCTCGGCCGGCAATTGAGAAAACATCTTCAATCGCCATTAAAAATGGTTTTTCTGTTTCTCTTACCGGCTCAGGAATGTAATCATCAACCGCCTTTATCAAATCCAGAATTGGTTTTACTGCTTCATCATCGATCGATTTTGCCTCAATGGCTTTTAGGGCTGACCCCCGGATAACTGGAGTTTCATCTCCTGGATAATTATATTTTTTTAATAATTCTCTTACTTCGCTTTCAACTAAATTAATAATCTCGGGCTCATCAACCATATCGCATTTGTTTAAAAAAACGACCAATGCTGGAAGTCCAACCTGCCGAGCCAATAAAATATGCTCTCTGGTCTGAGGCATTGGGCCATCGGGAGCGGATACCACCAAAATTCCTCCATCCATTTGGGCAGCACCAGTAATCATATTTTTGACATAATCAGCGTGACCAGGACAATCAATGTGGGCGTAGTGCCGTTTGTCAGTTTCATATTCAACGTGGGAAATAGTAATAGTCAATCCTCTGGCTTTTTCTTCGGGAGCAGCATTTAAATCATCTACGCTCCATTCTTTACCTTTTGCACCACCTTTCAGACTTAAAACGTGGGTAATAGCAGCGGTGAGGGTACTTTTTCCATGAGCAACGTGGCCAATTGTGCCAATATTAGCATGGGGCTTTGCTCTTACAAATTTTTCTTTTTCTGCCATATTTTTATATTTTTTATTCGGTATATTGTATTTAGTATTTTGTATAGAAGCCGATTTCTAGATACAAAATACAAGATACAAGATACGAAAATTAAGTTATATTAATATTTTATTTATTTTTAAAATTTAGTCAACCCCCCACCACTTTCACAATAGTTATTATATTGTTAATAATCTTTTACTTAAAGAATATTTTACTTTAAAAGTGGTGGGGGGTCAATGTGAATTACTTCTTTTTTCCTTCAATAATCTCCTGGACAATATTCGCCGGAACCTCTTCATAATGGTCAAACTCCATTGTAAAGGTTCCTCGGCCTTCAGTCAAGCTTCTTAAACTTGTTGCATAGCCAAACATTTCAGCCAGAGGCACCTTTGCATTAATAACTTTTAGATTTATTCTGTCTTTGGTCTCCTCAATTTTTCCCCGCCTGGCTGATAAATCTCCGATAGCGTCGCCAAAAAAATCCTGAGGCACAATAACTTCTATCCTCATTATAGGTTCCAGCAAAACCGTTTTTGCTCGCTTAGATGCTTCTTGGAGAGCTATGGAACCTGCAATTTTGAAAGCGATTTCTGAAGAATCAACTTCATGGAAAGAACCGTCATACAGAGCAACCTCCATATCCACCATTGGATAACCAGCCAAAATTCCCTTGTCCATCGCTTCTTTCACTCCTTTTCCCACTGCCGGAATAAATTCCTTTGGAATAATGCCACCCTTTATCTCATTAATAAACTCAAATCCCTGGCCTCTTTCTTTTGGTTTAACTCTAAGCCAAACGTGGCCATATTGACCACGACCGCCGGATTGCTTAATATATTTTCCCTCAGCTTCTGCTTCACTCTTAATTGTCTCTTTATAGGCAACCTGAGGTCTTCCAACATTAGCTTCAACTTTAAATTCCCGGCGCATCCTATCAGTAATAATCTCAAGGTGCAATTCTCCCATTCCCGAAATAATGGTTTCTCCGGTTTCTAAATCGCCTTTGACTCTAAAAGTGGGGTCTTCTTCAGCCAATCTTTTCAAGGCCAGGCTGATTTTTTCTTGATCAGCTTTAGTTTTTGGCTCAATTCTGATTGATATTACCGGTTCGGGGAAATTAATTTTTTCCAAAACTATTGGATGATTTTCGTCACACAAAGTGTGGCCGGTAGAGGTATTTTTTAAACCTACGGTAGCGGCAATGTCTCCGGCGAAGACCTCCTCCATTTCTTCTCTCTCATTAATACGCATTCTTATAATTCTTCCAATCCTTTCTTTTTCACCCGTGGTAGAGTTTAACAAATAGGATCCTCGCTGTAAATAACCTGAATAGACGCGAAAATAAGTTAAGGTTCCAACATAGGGATCGGCAGCAATTTTAAACGATAGGGCGGAAAACGGCTCTGAATCTAAAGGTTTTCTTTCAATCTCCTTTCCCGTTTGGGGATTAACTCCTTTTGTGAATGAAATATCATTAGGAGCAGGCAAATAATATATTGTTCCATCCAACAATGGCTGGACTCCTATTCTTCTAAACAGGGAGCCAAAAAATACGGGAAACAATTTGCACTGAATTACCGCCTTCCTCAAAACTTTTTTCAATTCATCCAAAGAAATTTCTTTTTTTGCCAAATATTTTTCCAAAAGTATCTCATCCTCGGCGGCAATTTTCTCTATTAATTTATTTCTCCACTCCTTGGCTTTTTCTAATAAATCTGGGGGAATTTCTTCCCGCCCCTCTGGGCGAGGTTCGCCTTTCTCATCGAGAAGGGCGACTTCTCTAACCTTTTCGCCCAAATCGCCTTCAAATTTCAGAACCTTCATGGTCAAAAGATCAATTACTGCTTCAAATTTATCTTCTACGCCAACCGGCAATTGAATTGGAACAGCGTTTGGCGATAATTTTTGCCGAATTGATTCTAAATTATTTTCAAAATCTGCCCCTACTTTATCCATTTTGTTGACAAAACAAATTCTCGGAACTTTGAAATTATCAGCTTGATGCCAGACGGTTTCTGATTGAGGCTGTACTCCGGCTGACCCATCAAAAACAACAATGGCTCCATCTAAAACCCTCAGAGATCTTTGAACTTCGGCCGTGAAATCAATGTGGCCGGGAGTATCAATAATGTTTATCTGATACTTTTGGTCATCTATTCCCCAAAAAGTAGTTACGGCGGCAGCCATAATTGTCAGTCCTCTTTCTCTTTCCTGAGCCATCCAATCCAAAATAGTCTCTCCTTTTTGGAGAGAACCAATTTTGTAAGTAAAACCCGTGTGATACAACATACAAACGGTAGTAGTTGTCTTTCCGGCTGAAATGTGGGCGATAATCCCAATGTTTCTATATTTTTCAATTGGAAAAAGTCTTGCCATAGTGTTACCAGGAAAAATGGGCAAATGCTCTGTTGGCTTCGGCCATTCGGTGGGTATCTTCTTTTTTCTTGATTGCTACTCCTTTATTTTCTGCTGCTTCAATCAATTCCTCAGCCAATTTTTCCCTCATTGGTTTTCCCTTCCTTGACTTGGTAGCCTTAATTATCCACCTCATAGCCAAAGTCAGCCGCCTATCTCCCCTCACCTCTCTTGGCACCTGATAAGTTGCTCCTCCGATTCTCTTTGGTTTTACTTCCAAAAGCGGACTGGCATTCTGTAAAGCTAAATCAAAGACCTCAATGGGTTCTTTTTTGGTTTTTTCTTTAATTATTTTAAAAGCGCCATAAAGAATTTTTCTGGCAATAGTTTTTTTACCCTTCCTCATTATCTGATTAACGAATTTAGCAACGGTAACATTATCATAAATGGGGTCAGGCGAAATTTCTCTTTTGGTTTTCTTTTTTCTTCCCATAGAAATTATTTTTCTTTTTTTACTCCGTATTTTGACCTTTCTTGTTTTCTTCCCTCAACTCCAACCGTATCTAAAATACCCCTCACAATATGGTATCTCACTCCCGGTAAATCTTTCACTCTTCCTCCTCTGAGAAGCACGATGGAGTGTTCTTGTAAATTATGACCTTCACCCGGTATATAAGCGGTGACTTCCATTCCATTAGTCAATCTAATCCTGGCCACTTTTCTTAAGGCTGAATTCGGTTTTTTAGGAGTAACCGTAAAAACTTTAAGACAGACTCCCCTTTTAAACGGGGAAAGATATTTACTGGGTCGATTTTTCCGAATATTAAAACCAAACGTCAAGGCCGGCGTTTTAGCACGCTTTCTATTTTTTTTTCTTCCATTTTTAATTAGTTGTCGAATAGTGGGACACATAATCAATTAAAAATAATTAAGCGCTAAGCGCTTGTAAAATAAGTTTAACGAATAATTTTAAAAATGTCAACAAATCTTACTCAGGAGCCCGGAACGCCAACTATAAGAATAAAAATCTTATTAACAAGATAAATCAAAATCTGGAAAAACTGTGGAAAAAAGAAAATAAAAAAAATTAAGATAAAAAAACCAAACTGACTTAAAAATGTTTTTGTCTTTTCCATTGAAACAGGTAAAAAAGTAAAAAGAACATGAGAACCGTCCAGGGGAGGAATGGGTATCAAATTAAATACTGCCAAAAGTATATTTATTGATACAATAAAATAAAATGCTGAAAAGAGACTGGTGAAAATAAATTCTGAAGATAAAAGAAAACGAAGAAGCAAACCAAAAAATAAAGCCAAAAGCAAATTAGAACCTGGGCCAGCAAGGGCTACTTTTAATGAACCGTATTTTTGATCGCGAAAATTATAAGGATTAATGGGTACCGGTTTCGCCCAGCCGATACCTTTACCGGTTGTAAAGATTAAGAGCAGGGGCAAAAGAACAGAGCCAACTGGGTCTATATGCTTTAAGGGATTTAGGGTAAGACGACCGGCGTATTTTGACGTCGGATCACCCAAATAGTTTGCCACTATTCCGTGAGAAACTTCGTGAATGACAATAGAAAAAATTAAAATGACAATAGAAAATAAAATTTCCATATTAAATAATTGCAATAAATTTACTATAGCAAATATTTTACAAAATTAAAATTATTTGCTAAATTAAACTATTATGGCTAAACAATGTACAATCTGCGGTAAAAAATATCTTATGGTTTGGAAAAGAGTGAAGTTGAGAGGAAAATATAATCCAACCATAAAGAAAAGAAAATACCCTAATTTACAGTGGGCAAAATTACCTTCTGGCAGTCGAAGAGATAAATCTCTTCTTCACCCTTCGCTACGCTCGGGTAAAAGAGTTCTGGCCTGCACAAAATGCATCAAGGCCTTAGGAAAAAGAAAGTAATTTACGAAACGTAATATCCCGCAAAAGCGGGATAAACGTTTCAGCAACGTAAAAACTTCTTTGAAATTTTGTACGTTGCGGGCTGTAGTACAACAGTAGTATTTGCCCTTGGGGTGGGTAAGACCTGGGTGCAACTCCCAGCAGCCCGAAATTAAAACTTAGCGCGAACCTATTTTCAGCGAAACGCCTAACCGTCGTTTCGCCCGCGTGAAGCGCGGGCGGGAGAGGAATCAAAAAACCGCGTAAGAATACGTGGTTTTTTGATAGCCCTGCTTTCTTCTAGAAAGTTGTTCTGGAAAAGAATCTAAGTGGGAATCTTAGTCCCGACTCACGAGTCGGGATCATATCAGATTCCCTGAAAAAGCGTTTGTCCCAGAATCTAACTAGAAGGAGCAGAGCCAATTTTATTATAGCGTTGGAGATAATATCCGGTCAATAGTTTATAATTTTTTTAAAAAAATAGTAGTTACAGATTTAAAACCTTAACCATCTGTTTTATTAATGAAACTACTACCGGTGGAGGCAATAAACTGTAAGACTGAATTCCCTCATCGTTCAAGACAATCCAGGGTTTTTCTTTTATTTTCACGATTTTAGCCTTTTCGTCCCACTCATAATCGTATTCGGGAGTAATTTCATAATCATCAACAAAATTTTTAGCTTCTTTTACGGGAATTGAATTTCTTAAAAAAATTTTGGGGATTCCATAAAGCGAATCTGCCCGCTCTATCAATAATCCATCTTTTTTTAACCTTTCTTTTATGGGCGCAATTCCTTTTTCGTCCCCTTCTTTACGCACCATTTTCCCACCGGGACACTGAGGATTATCGCACGATAAATAAAATTCTTTTTTCTTTGGATTATATCTTGGTTTTGAAGTAGGTAATAATTTTAAATTTCGTGAGGTCTGGCAGACGGGACAAATTACCCGGTATTTTATTCTTTCATCAATTACTTTTTCCGGCACATCAATTAAAACAAAAATGTCGGGGTCTTCTCTATAGCCAATTAAATCGCGAAAGAACAGCGAAAAAGCTATCTGGTCTAAATCCCTCGGAAAACCATCGATGAAAACAGCTTTTCTTTTTCTTTCAGTAATTTCTCTTTTCACTAAAGCTAAAATTAGCTCGGTAGGTAAAAGAATTTTAGTGCTCCTTTTTTCTAAGGTCGATATTATTTTAGGAAGAGGAAGCCATCCCCGATAATTCTTTTTCAAAAAATTAATCAAAGACTTTTTTTCTTCTTCTTTCAACAGTTCTTTATCAATTTCTCTAATCATGTCTCCAATGGAGAAATGATCTATTCTCTCGGGGGCCACAACTTCAGCGAACATTTTTGAATAAGTTCCCTTCCCGGAATTTTTCTTCCCCAAGAGATAAGCTACGAAAGTATTCCCCGATTTCAAATATTTTCTCAATTTTTTAATTTCTGGACCGGCTTTCAAATGAAAATATTTTGTTCTTTGTTGGGGGTTATTTAAATCGAATTTTAAATTAGATCCGGTTTTAGTTTTAAATAGCGGGAATTCCATATTTTTTGCCGTCGGAAATTATTTTTATATCGCCGTCCTTGTCGGTTCTCAAAATTTTTATACCATATTTATTTAAAATATCCAAGACCTCTTGATTGGGATGACCGTAGCTATTATTTTTACCTGCGGAAATCACTGCGATTTCTGGCGAAACTTTCGTAATAAATTCTTCTGCAGTTGAAGTCTTACTCCCGTGATGACCGACTTTCAAAACATCTGAATCAAGATCAGCTTTGCTCTCTATGAGTTTTTCCTCGATTGATTTATAAGTATCGCCTGTAAAGAGAAAGGAATTTTCCCCAAAAACCAATTTTGCCACAATCGAAGTATTATTGCTGTCTTTCAATTCCTGCCCCTCTAAGATTTCCAAAGGAAACAAAACCTCCAAATGGTCGAGGTCTGTCCTCGACCATTTTATTTTTTGACCGGATTGGGCGATAAAGATTTGAGCGCCTTCATTTTTAACTAATTTTTCCCATTCTCGGTATTCGGCGGTGTCTCTGATAACTCCGGTCCATAAAATATTTTCAACTTTGTATCTTTTTAAAACCTCGATTAATCCTGCCAGATGGTCTTTTTCCGGATGGGTCAAAATTATTAAATCTATTTCCCGATCCCAAAAGGGCAGATTTTTAGCCAATTTTTCTAAAATTGTTGAATCCGGCCCGCCATCTATTAAAATTTGATGGTGCCGGGGAGTTTCAATAAAAGTGGCGTCTCCCTGGCCGACATCAAAAAAATTAACTTCGAGAAATCGCGACTGATATAAATCAAAAACAGAAATCCAGGCTAAGATATTCAAGATTAATAAAAATCCGAGTGAGGTAAAAACTAATTTTTTATTAGTCATTGCCGCATTATATCAAAAATAACAAAACGCCCAAAGTAAAATACTTCGGGCGCTGTTTTTAAACAGTTTTAGAGATTTTAGTTCTTAGGCCTTTCCTAAAATCCTGAACATCTTTGTTCCGCACTTCGGACAAACGCCGGTCATAGCCCTTCTTTTAGTTCCTCCCTTTCCCTTCATCGAAACTTCCTTTTCATCTTTCATCTCTTGCTTTTTTTTGCATTTTACGCAATATCCTGTTGTTGCCATAGTTGTATAAAAATTAGAATAAGAATTTTGTGAAAACCGACCTTTTATTTACAATCCCCCGTGCTATTTGGATTTGTTTTTTAAAACGGGGTAATTTGTACTTATCCACAACTTCTATTAGCTTAATTTAAGCACAAAATGAAGTCAAGCCCCTTACTTTTTTTCTATTTTATTCGCTGAGTCCCATGAAGCGGGGCGAAGCGGGAGATGAGATGAAGTCTCAGCGACCAATTCTATAAGTAATTTTTCCAAATCAATCCCGTACATTTTGCAAACCTCGCCAATTTTTAAATTTTCAATTTCAAATTTAGCCATCGGACAACTCAAACAGGGCAAATTATATTTTGCCAGAATCTTTTCCTTTCCGGATAGGTTTAAAATTTCCGCCAGAGTTGTATCTTTGGTAATTTTCATTACCGTAATTTATGCTAGCCAGCCGCCGTCAATGACCACGGTAGAGCCAGTCATATAAGAAGAAGCGTCAGAGGCTAAAAATAGTACTAAATTGGAAACTTCTTCCGGTCTACCCATTCGGCGCATTGGGATTCTAGCCATAATCCCCTGCATCGTTTCCATTATTTTGGGATCAATTTTTTGTCCGGAAGCAATCGGAGTATCAATAGCACCCGGAGCAATAGCATTAACTCTTATATTAAATGATGCCAATTCAACCGCCAAAGCTTCCGTTAATGCTACTACCCCTCCCTTCGAAGCAGAATAATGAGCTAAAAATGGCAAACCAACACCTACTTGACCCATATCAGTTGAGGCAACGTTTATCATCACTCCTCCCGATTTTTGTTTTACCATTTCTTTGGCTGCTGCCTGAGCACAGAGAAAATAACCTTTTAGATTGATGTCCAAAGTTCTATCCCATTCTTCTTCCGTCAATTCCAAAAATGGTTTGAACTCACAAATCCCGGCATTATTAATCAAAATATCTATCTTCCCCCATTTATCAACCGCCGCCCTGACCATATTTTCTACTTCTTCTTTTTTCGTCACATTACATTTTACTGCCAAACCCTCACCGCCATTTTTCTTAATTTCACCTACAACTGATTGGCATTCTTCTTGCGAAATATCAGAAACCACCACTTTTGCTCCAGCCTTGGCAAGTTTTATTGCGTGACTCTTCCCCATTCCACGTCTGGCTCCGGTGATAATAGCGACTTTTCCTTTTAAATCTTCGTACATATTATTTTATTTATTCTATTTTTATTTTTAGATTTTAAATCGACCTTTAACTTAATTGTTATGAATTATTATACCAACCTTATCCAAACATTAAAATCTCTGGTTTGAATATCAACAAAATTCCTAAAATCAATATTAAGATTCCAGCCACTAAAGTTGAGTATTTGTTGTATTTATCAGAAAAACCAAAGCGATTCAGAGTGAAAAAAGCAAAGCCAAAGATTATAAAATCATCTAACATATAGAAAATATCGTAAAGAAAAAGATAAAGATAGTATTGAACCGTTCCAATACCTTGGCTGGATAAAATTTTGGTATACATTACTGGGAAACCGGCTGAACAAAAAAATTCAACTAAATTTACACCAAAAGCCAAAACAATAGTTCCTAAAATTGTAGCCGGGACGGCCGTCGGTTTCAAAAGATTTTTCATTCTTTCGAATATTTTTTCTTGAGATTTTGAATGATCAACGACTTTGCAAACACCGGGTTTCCAGATGATAAAGTCTCTGATTCGCCAAATTCCAAAAATAATACCAAAAATTCCGATTAAAATTCTGGTTAGAGAAATATGACCGATAAACAAAAAAGCATTCAACCAGGCGGTCATAAAGAGAAAATAAAGCAATCCTTCAGCAAAAATAAATGTTCCTCCAACCAATGCTATTTTTTTTCGAGATTTTAACGTTAAAAGAAGTGAAATTAAGACAACCAAAACCCACATTGCACAAGGATTAAACCCGTCCAAAGTTCCCAAAATCGCAGTTAAAGCCAGTAAAGATGTTTTTGAAAGATCTACCTCGCCAAAAATTGGAATTTTAATTTTTTGGGAAGAAACCGTTCCAACACCAAGGCATTCTTTAAGACAATTTTCTATTTCTTTAGCAATTTGGTCGTTAAAACCGACGAAATATTTTGTGGGCGTGAAAGTGGAAGGGACATACGCCCTTTCGTTCTCGGGAACCTTATATTTTTCCTGAAATTCCTGTAGAATTTTCTGGTTTTCCGGATGATAAATAACTTCGTATCTTTTTATTTCAATGTCTGGATATTTTTTTTCTAACTCATCTAAAAACTTCTCCTCTGCCTTACAATGAGAGCAAATGGCACTATAGAAAAAATTAATTTCTATTTTTTCTGTCTGGGCAAAAACAAAGCGGGAGCTACCGAATAAAAAAACTAAAATTAAGAATACAAAAATAAGTTTTTTCATCATAAACGTATTTTAGCAAATTATCCCTCCGCCCAAAAGTACCTCGCCTCTATACAAGACTACTGATTGGCCGGGGGTGATGGCTCTCTGCGGATGGCCAAACTTCAAATTGTAAACTTTAGATTTTAAACTACGGGTGATTGTCGCTGGAACTGACTTAGAGCGGTAGCGAATTTTTGCTTTAACTTGTAATGGTAGTTTGGGTTCTTTACTCGAAATCCAATTAACATCTTTAACAAATAATTCCTTTTTGTATAGATCCTTTTCATTTTTTGTCACAATCAAAATATTTTTCTTTAAATTTTTATCCAAAACGTAAAATGGTCCGCCCGGCAACTTTATCCCTTTTCTTTGACCAATAGTATAAAAGGGTAATCCTTTGTGCTCCCCTATTTTCTTGCCATCTTTGGTCGTAATTATGCCCGGTTTTGGTTTAAGGTATTTCTTTAAAAAATAATCTATCGTTGTCGGTACAAAACAAATCTCCATTGATTTTTTAACGTTGGCAAAAGACAGTTTAAATTTTTTTGCCATTTTTTCCACTTCCTGTCTTGTATAATCTCCAACTGGAAATAAAATTCTCTTTAGTTGCTTCTGACTCAACATCCATAAAAAATATGACTGGTCTTTATTTTTATCTTTCGCTTTTAACAACTTATATTCTGTTTTTTGTTTTCTGTTTTCCAATTTCTTTTTTCTCGCATAGTGTCCCGTGGCAACAAAATCGGCATCCAATTTCAGGGCCCTCTCTAATAACAATCCGAATTTTATTTCTTTATTGCAGACTGTGCAGGGATTCGGGGTTATTCCTTTTTTATATCCGTCTAAAAAATAATCAAAAATTCTTTTTTTAAATTCTTTCTCAAAATTAAAAACAAAAAAAGGAATTTTCAGGATTTTTGCCGATTTTCTTGCCCTTTTTTCCGCCTCTGACGAAAAATTATTAAGTTTCAAAAAAACTCCAATGATATTAAAACCGGCTCGTTTTAATAGAGCAGCCGCTACGGAACTATCCACTCCCCCCGACATAGCAATGATTATTTTTTGTGTATTTTTTCTTCTAATTTTACCCATTCTTTGTATCTGTAGTTAATTTCTTCTTTTTCTTTTCCGATTCGCTGATGTTTCGCTTCGAGTTCTTCTGGAATTTTTCCTTTATTTTTTGATAAATAATCATAAATCGCTTCAGATAAAGCTCCTGCAGCTAAAACAGAACAATGAATTTTAATTGGGGGTAATCCTCCTAAGGATTTAACTATTTCTTCTCGTTCAATTTTCATTGCTTCTTTTAAAGTCTTCCCCTTGGCTAAATCAGTAATCACAGAGCTCGTGGCTATTGCCGTCACACAGCCAAAAGTTTCAAATTTTATATCTTTTATTATCTCTTCTCCCTTTCTATTTTTACCAACTTTTATATAAAGCCACATCACGTCACCACAAACGGGATTCCCAACCTTGCCAACCCCATCTGGTTTTTTCATCCTTCCGTAATTATGAGGTTTCTTAAAATATTTAATTACTTTTTTTGTATAAAGACCGATTTTTTCCATAATATTATTTGAATGGTGAAATTTTTCTTAACTTTTTTATTATTTCTGGCAAAACTTTTAATACATAATTGATTTCATTTTCTTTTGTCCATCTTCCCAGACTTAATCTTAAAGAACCGTGGGCTTCCTGATGTTTTAAACCGATTGCCAAAAGCACGTGACTCGGCTCTAATTTTGCAGAAGAACAAGCAGAACCGGTTGAAGACGCTATTCCCAACAAATCAAGTTGAATAATTATTGACTCTCCTTCGATAAATTTAAACCAGAAATTAGCATTATTGGGTAATCTTTTTTCAGGATGACCATTTAAATAAGAATCAGGAATTTTCTTAAAAACTCCTTTTATCAATTTATCTCTCAGTTTTTTCAACCTCTGACCTTCTTTTTTCATTTCTCTCTGACAAATTTTACAAGCTTGGGCAAAACCGACAATTGCTGGAATATTAACAGTCGAAGACCTTAATCCTCTTTCGTGACCGCCCCCATGGATGATTGGCTCAATACCTACCCCTTCCCTGACAAAAAGTATAGCCGCTCCTTTGGGTCCGTACATCTTATGAGAAGAAGCCGTCAGCAAATCTATGTTCATTTTATTTACATCAATGGGAATTTTTCCGAAACTCTGGGCAGCATCGGTATGAAAGTATACTCCCTTTTCTTTACAAATTCTTCCGATTTCTTCAATTGGCTCAATTGTTCCTATTTCATTTGAGGCATGGATTATAGAAACCAAAATTGTTTTTTTAGTAATAGCTTTTTTAACATCATTGGAATTGATTAACCCGTATTTATCAACCGGTAATCTAGTTATTTCAAAACCTTGAGTTTCTAACCATTTCGCACTTTCCATAATGCAGGGATGTTCAATTTGAGAAATGATAATATGGCTGGCAAACCCGCCTTCGCCAAGGCTTCGGCGGGCGAGGGCAACTCCTTTTAAGGCTAAGTTATTGCTTTCGGTCGCCGAACTGGTAAAAATTATCTCACTCGGTTTTGCTCCAATAAGGTTTGCCAAAAATTCTCGGCTCTCTTCCAAAGCCTGCTTTGCTTCCTGACCAAAAGAGTGCAGGGACATTGTATTCCCGAATTTTTCCGAAAGGTAAGGAAACATTGCCCTGACAACCCGCGGATCGACCGGAGTAGTAGCAGAATAATCAAGGTAAATTTTATTTTTAATTTTTTTCATGTATCAAGCTTTCGTATAGCGAAAGCGCAGATGATGATGAAGGCAAACCCTAAAGGGAACAAACTTCATCAGACTTTGAAAGGCATCTTAAAAAGAAGACAGTTTTTACAAGGATATTTTTTGTTCAAGAAATAATAAATCTCTCGACCTTTTTTCTTACTAAAGACCATTCCAATCTTTTCCAAAACCCTTAAGTGATAGGAAATGGTTGGTTGAGTCAAAGAAAAATTAGCCTCAATTTTTGAAACATTATGAGGTTTTTTTCTTAATTGTTTAATTATCTTAACCCTGGTGCCATCTCCGATTAAATGGAGACACTCAGGGCAAATTTTTTTATTAAGCATAAAAAAAATATATAGATATCTATCTATATATTTTATGAAATTAAGAAACTCTGTCAAGTGGCTATTTCACAAACAATCCGCAGTGGCATCGCCCTTCCTTTTCAATTTCCTCTTTATGGTAAATACAGGGACAAATGATTTTTTTATCTTCTTCCTTGTCCCCCGTTACCCGGCGGCAGGGACAATACCTGGCACCCAAATTTTTTTCTCTTTCCAATAAAATTTTTACTATCCCCTCCACCACCTTTCTGTTCGGGTTTAACAAAAAACCGTTTTCCCTGGCATATTCTCTGAATACCGAAACCGCAGTTGAGGTGGAAAAGAAGGAATCTTCTTTGACTCCTTGAATTAATTTTTCTATTTTTGAGTTATTATCTTTGTTCATTTTCTTTTTTTAATAAACTTTCAAGCCATTCTTTTATAACCGGTTCGGGCCTTAACCCGATAAATTCACCAGCCGGTTTTCCTGCTTTAAATAAAATTACAGCTGGAATAGGGTTAACCCCAAATCTCTGGGCAGTAATCGGAGAATTATCAACGTTAACCTTCCTAAAAAGAACCTTCCCCTCATACTCTGTTTCTAATTTTTCCAGAATTGGAGTAAGGACAGAGCAAGGAGGACACCAGACAGCATAAAAATCAACCAGAATCGGTTTCGGGCTATTTAAAACTTCTTTTTCAAAATTTTCATCAGTTATGATAATCATTTTTTAACCCAGTAGGGCTGTTCGAAATTTATCTACTGGACATAAAATTTTAATAAAAACATAAGAAATATTCCAGCTAAAAATACTAAAAAACGGGCTGCTGATTTTAGAAAATCATTTTCATCTTTAATCTGAGGAATGAGGTCCGAGGCGGCAATATAAATAAAATTCCCCGCAATGAATGGCAAAAGAAACAGAACTTCTTCTCCCATTTTCCTGAACAGAAAAAAACCAATCACACCCCCTAAAATGGCAATGGCTGCCGAAATAAAGTTCAAAAGTAAAGCTCTGAATTTTTTTATTCCCCCATAAATCAATACTGCGAAGTCTCCGATTTCCTGAGGAATTTCATGTAAGGCCACCGCGAAACTGGTGACCAAACCCATTGGAAAACTGACGATAAAAGAACCCGCTATGACTAAACCGTCAATAAAATTATGAAGGCCGTCGGAAATCAAAATCAGATATGAGAATGGTTTGATTTCAGGATGTTGAGTGGCATGATGGTGATGCCACATTAAAAATTGCTCCAGAATAAAAAAGGTACAAAAACCGAATATTAGATATAAAAAAATTTCTAAAAGAGAATTTTCCTCTATTCCGATTTTGCTTATTGCTTCGGGAATCAAATCCAAAAATGCCGCGCCAATTAAAGCTCCAGCTGAAAAAGCAACTAAAAATAAAAGAATTCTATTTAAGACATTTTCTTTCAAAAACAAAGTCAGCGCTCCCACAAAAGAGATTAAACTTATCAAAAACGTTGAGACAAGTATCCAAATAAGAACACTCATATTAAAAATTAAAAAGGCCAAGGGCCTGTTTTTCCAGTCTGATTATTGGGTTATTTTTAAATTAAAAGTTAAAATTCAAAATCTCCTCGTAGCATTTACCTGTCAAATCTTTTAATTTCGCTTCAATCTGGTCTAATTCTGCTCCCCCTTTTTGATTTATTGCTCCAAGGAAAGCAATTGTTCCATTTTTAAAATGGAGTTCTATGTGTTCATTTAAATCATGAAAACTGTCAAGGATGCATTGTCTCGGTTCAACTTTTTCAATCTCTTCAAAATTACAAAAGGGACTTTTAGTGTATTTCAAATTTTTGCTTTCCTTAATTTTCATGATTTGAGCTTTTGCGATTAATGTATCGGGTAAAGCTCCTTATGGCTTATTTTAGTACAAAAAATTATATTTGCAACCCCAATTTTAAGCCTTAATTTTCCAATACCTAAAATACAATAATTTTACCATCTCACTAATCAGAAAATAACTGATAACCAAGGAAAAAACAATTAAAAGAAAGGGGACGGGCGGTGAAACAAAATGGAAGGCAGTTTTTCCGAAATTAGTAAATGGTAATGCAACAATAAATATCGCGTCTAGTGAAGTAAGCGCTATCAGGGGAAGACTCGGTTTTTTTGCTTTCAGGAAAAAATTTCGGGTTCGAATGGCAAAAATGAGCAAGATTTCAGTTAGAATACTTTCGATAAACCAGAGAGTTTGAAGTATCGCGGGTTGGACCTTATAAAAATTATAAAAAATAGCGAAAAAAATAAAATCAAAAATTGTACTTACAAGAGCCAAAAATATAACCAGGGATAAAACTTTTTTCAATTGATAGAATTTTGGTTTTTTTAGCTCCTCAGTATCAACCCGATCGGTAACGATAGAAATTAAAGGAAAATCTGATAGAAGATTGCCAAGTAAAATCTGAATGGGCAACATTGGCAAAAAAGGTTTAATTGTTAAAAAAGGAATGATTAAAGCAATAACAGCAATAGAATAAAAATTTCCGAAATTACTGGCTAAAGCGCATTTGATATACTTATTAATATTAGCAAAAATATTTCTTCCGTTTTCAATACCACCAACAATTACCCGAAGATCTTTTTCAAGTAAAATTATATCTGAAACTTCCTGCGACACATCGGTTGCTCCCGGAACGGCAATAGCTACGTTGGCCATCTTTAAAGCTGGAGCATCGTTAATTCCCTCACCCAAAAAGCCAACATCATATTTTTTCTGTAAGGCTTCTACTATTTTATATTTTGTTTGAGGGGAAACCCGGGCAAAAACTGAAAATTCTTGGCAAGTGTTCCCAAAATCATCTTCTGATAAAGAATCTAAAGTTTCTCCCAGAATAACCTTTTGAGAATCTTCAATCAAACCTATCTCTCTTGCTACAAAACCTGCTACTTCCTTACTGTCTCCCGTTAAAATTTTTATATCAACTCCTAATTTTCTGGCCAATTGAACCGCTTCTTTTGCTGTTTCTTTTAAGGGATCAAGGAATGAAAAATAACCAAAAAAGGTTAAGTTTTTTTCATCCTTTTCGGAAATATTTTGTTTTTTGATTGTTTTGTAAGCTACTGCCAGAATTCGCCTTCCTTCTCTCCCCTCTTTTATTATTTCTTTTTCTATCGTTTCTCGATCTTGTCCGCTTTCAAATTTAGAAGATAATTTTAAAATAATCTCTGGCGCTCCCTTAACGATTAAAATCGAATTTCCTTTTTCATCTTCTAAAAGGACACTGCCTCTTAATCTGAGGGGGTCAAACGGTATCTCCGAAATCTCTTTAAATTTTTTTAAAGACTGGCGGATTGCTGATGAAGCTTTTTCAAAAAGAGCGAGATCAAAAGGATTAAGCGTTGATTCAATTTCTTCTGTCATATAAGAAGATGTTAAAAGAGCGTAAAGCAAACATTTTTCTTTATCTACAGCCGAAATTCTTTCCAATTGAAGTTTATTTTCAGTCAAGGTGCCCGTTTTATCAGCGCATAAAATTTCAATGCTCCCTAAATCCTCTACTGACGATAACCTTTTGACAACCACTTTTTCTTTAGCCAATTTTAAACTTCCTCTCGAAAGAGCAAAAGTAACAACCACAGGCAGAGCCTCAGGAATTATACTGACTATTAAGGCAAGAGAAAACAGCAAAAATTCAAAAAAGTTGGTTGTTCCTTTTATTATTAAATTAGCTAAAAAGACAAAAGTGATTGATATTACAACAAATCTTAAAATTATTCGGGAAAAATTAAATAATTCTTTCTCATAAACGCTTTCTCTGGTGATGCCAGAAACTAATTTTGTAATTTCACCGAGAACTGTTTTTCTACCGGTTCCGATCACAATTCCTTCTCCCCTACCGGAAATTACCGAGGTTCCGGCGAAAGCAATATTTTTAGCCTCGAAAACCTCATCAGCTGCTTTTGAAAGTGAGATGGTAATTTTTGAAAGGGGTACTGATTCTCCGCTCAAGACCGATTCGTCAATTAAAAAATTCTCAACTTTTAAAATTCTCAAATCAGCTGGCACTATATCCCCTGGCTCCAGTAAAACTATATCTCCGGGAACTAAAAGATTTTTATCAATAATCTTTTCTTCCCCGCTCCTTAAAACTTTCGTTTTCAAAGGAATATACTTTTTTAAAAGTAAAACGGCTTTTTCTGCCCTCGCTTCTTGGAAAAATCCCATAAGCACATTAACAAAAATAAAAATAAAAATTACTAAACTATCAATTTTATTATCACCAATAAAAAAGGCTAAAATAGCCGCAATGAAAAGGAGATAAAAAAATGGCGATTTAAACTGCCTCAGAAAAACATCAAATAGACCCACTTCTCTTCCTTTTATTTCATTAAATCCATAAGTTTTTAGCCGATTTTCCGCCTCCTTTTCCGAAAGTCCGTTTTCCGAAGTCTTTAAAATTTCAAAAACGTCTTCAATATTTTTGGTTGTATATTCAGAAAATTTCATAAAAAGTCAATTTTATTCTACCTTGTCCGTCCGAAGCTCACAAGAACGAAGGAGGACTTTGTCCGTCCGTAGTCCCGCTAAAGCGGGACGAAGGAGGACCAAAAAACCGCCCTGATGATAAGGCGATTTTTTGACTTCTCAATATAATTTTTAAATCTCGCACCAGGCAAGAACTAAAGTATTGGGACCAGTTACGGCACCAACAATATTGTTAATAATATTCAAAAAAGCTACTTCCGTATTTTTGAATTCATTTTCAACCCTTCGATTATCACTCAGGGTTGATGCTGAGCTGGTCGAAGTATCAATCATTTCTTTTAATCTTTGAGCTCCTTCAGGGTCATCCCCATGAGTAATAACTGCTCTTAATCTTTTGCCTTCTTTTCTTAGCTCTCTGGTTTTTGATTCAAATTGCTTAAAAAGAACAGTTGGTATATCTTTCGCATCAGCTTTTAAACCGGCCGGCACCAGTGATCCTTTTTTAAAAGCTAATAAGGGACGGATTCCGGCCTGAGCCATTCTTCTCAGTACACTAGCTACCAAATGAGATATTCTACCCGAATTTTCTAACCACTTAGGGCTCTCAAGCATGAGAAAAAGAAGAACTTGAGGGACAAATTTTTCTAATTCTTCGATAATTTTTTCTGTCTCCTTGTTATTTTCAATTAAATCAATCGCTTTTAAAACAATAAGGGCCTGACCGCCACTGGCGTTTAAAGAATCGATAATAAAAACTCTTTTTTGGTCTTCTGGTGTTAAGAAGGTTTTTGCCTGAATCGCTGAGTTAAAAGTTCCAGAAAGTTTAGAAGTGATGGTAACGCAAATAATTTTATCAAATCTTTCGAGCTGGTAATTGTATTTATCTAAGAAATCTTTTGGCGATGGTTGTGAAGTTTTGCCAAAACTCTTGATTCCGCCTTTCTCTAATTCTCTCATTTTCTGAAAAGTATTTTCGCCGGGCAGGATTTCTAATTCCGGCCAATCCAATTTAACCGGGACAATTGCTATTTTGTATTTTTCAATTATTTCTCGAGGCAAATCGGCAGCCTCGTCAGTAACAATGCCAATCCGTTCGACACGCTCAGGATTGGTACTGAACTTAGTTGAAGTACCAATTTTTTCCATAAATTTAATTTATTTAATATAAAATTTTTATAACTTTTTCGACAATTATACATTCTAGCATAAATAAACCCTATTGCAATCAATTCATTCTTGTCTGCCTTGTCCGTCCGTAGTCCCGCTAAAGCGGGACGAAGGAGGACCAAAAAATCGCCCGACGCTTTAGCGTATAGGGCGATTTTTTGTTCTTTAACAGAAATTTTTCAATTACTGTGCGGGAAGATAAGCTGCGCAGGCTGGTATTTGCATAAGAGCAGTTAATGTATTTTGATAGGTTGTAATCCCGGCCCCGCAGGTTTGCAATTGAGTTCCCAGGTCTGTTGCTATGGCCTTGCATTTCGTCACGCCTGAATACAAATAATAAGTAAAACCACCTAAAACAATCAGTACTATAACCAAAACAATTATTATAGTATTTTTATTCATTTTGTTTTCTTTTTTAATATTTGAAAACTTTTTCGACCTTTTTAATCAAAACTATTTCTTTATCTTAACATAATTATTCTTTAAAGAATACCGGAACTATTAATTCATCAGCGTTTTCTGGAAGGCCTGAGGGATTATCTTTTTCTAAAATTAATTTCCCTTTTTTTGTCGCAGGAGATTTAAACTCAAGTTCAGCCTCAAAGGATACAAAATCTTCTGTCATCCAATCCGAAAGAGCTTGAGCAACGGCAGTCCCCAATTCTTCGCCATCTTCATTTATCAATCTGATCGGAAAAGAGGCTTCAAAAAACCAATATCCCCGCGCCTCTCCTTTTATTTCAAGGGGGCTTTTTACTAATTCGTTAGGACGAGGAGTGTTAATGCGAATAAGATTCTGTTTTTCTAACTCGTTTCCGATATCCTCTTTGTAATTCCAACCTATTAATACAGTAACTAAAATTAGTATAGAAATTCCTAAAAAAATTATTTTTTTCATATGGAAAGTAATTTTTAAATCTGAATTTTGGAAAAAAGATAGCTGCCAAGCATTAATATCAGGGCCGTTATAATACTTAAAACGAGGAAATCGGTAAGTAGTCCAAAGTGAGAAATGTTTGTAAGCGTCCCGCGCAAACCGTCAACGCCGTAGGAAAGCGGGTCAATGCGCGTAATTATGTTAAATGTTTTTGGCAATCCTTGCAGGGGAAACAGGGCCCCGGAAAGAAAAAAGAGCGGCATCACCAAAAAATTCATAATAAGCTGGAATCCCTGCATATCTTCCAAAACTGAAGCAATAGCCGTTCCTAAAGCGGTGAAAAGCAGAGCAATAAGAAATATAAAAACGATGGTGGCTGGTAAAAAACTCATATTCTCCAGTCTGAAACCTACCAAAAAAGAAAGAAAAAGTATTATAAGACCTTGAAGGGAAGCCACGGTTGCTCCCCCCAAAGTCCTCCCGATCATAATCTGAAGACGAGAAGTGGGGGCAACAAGGGTTTCTTTTAAAAATCCGAATTGCCTATCCCAGATAATTTCTATCCCGGAAAAAAGCGAAGTAAAAAGAATTCCCATTGCAATAATGCCGGGCGTCAGAAATTCAATGTAACTACCTCCACCGGCTTTTTGATAAATAGGGCCTAAACCAAAACCCAAAGCAACCAAAAAAAGCAAGGGCTGACCAAGAGAACCTATAATTCTTGATTTTGAGCGAAAATATCTTTTTAATTGTCGCAACCAAAGAATATAAATTGTGTTCATATTTTTTATTTCTAATGCCTTATTCGTCTGTGTATTCTCATGTGGTCTAAATTATTGGCCTTTTCCTCGCGAATTGTAGTTCCGGTCAGAGATAAAAAAGCGTCTTCTAAAGAATCGGTTTTTGTGTTCTGTTTCAGTTCTTCCGGAGTTCCTTGGGAAATAATTTTTCCCTGGTCAATAATGGCAACCCTCTGGGCCGCTCTTTCGGCTTCTTCCATATAATGAGTGGTGAAAAAAATTGTCATTTGTTCTTCTTTATTCAGGTTTTTAATATAATTCCAGATGTGGCTTCTTGTCTGGGGGTCCAAGCCTAAAGTCGGTTCGTCTAAAAAAAGAATTTTGGGATGGTGAATCAATCCCCTGGCGACCTCAAGCCGTCGTTTCATTCCTCCTGAAAAATTTTTTACAAGCTCGTCTTTACGTTCCCAGAGTTCAACGAATTTTAGCAATTGTTCTATTCTTGTTTTGCGAATTTCTTTGGGAACCTTATAAAGCACGCCGTGAAATTCCATGTTTTCATAAGCCGTTAATTCGTCGTCCAGGCTCGGGTCCTGAAATACAATGCCAAAAGACTGGCGAACCTTATTTTGCTCGTTCGCCGGATTATTCCCGTCAATAAAAATTTGGCCGCTGGTCGGACGCAAAAGAGTAGTAAGCATTTTTATAGTGGTAGTTTTTCCGGCGCCATTCGGACCCAAAAAAGCAAATATCTCTCCTTTTTTAACCGAAAAGGAGACATTATCAACGGCAGTAAAATCATCAAATTTTTTTGTTAAATTTATAACTCTAATCATGAATCAAGGCCGCAGCCGAAATGAATAAAGATGAAGGAAGGCCACCAAAGGGGCAAACTTCATCGCTATAATAATATTTTTAATGCCCACATTGTTAATACTGTAATTTTGTACTTACCTCCAGACCGTTATCGCCCACAGGCACATACTTGCTTTCGTATTTTCCTGAAAATCTTACATAATTCAAATAATCTTCCATCTGCTCAGGCATTATACCGGCGTCATCTGCTATTAAAACACTCCCTTCGTGTAATTTATTTTCAAGAAGCTTAAGATATTCAATATTTTCTTTTTTGGTAGCATCTAAAAAAACTAAATCAAACTTGTATTTTAAACCTGGTAAAATTTTCAGGGCATCTCCCACGGCAATCTCGACGTTTGCCGTAATCCCCGCTTTTTCCATGTTTTCTTTGGCTATTTCCGCTGCCTCAGGATCAAACTCAATAGTTATCAATTTGGCGTCTTCTCCGAGCTCCTTACATATTAAAATCGCCGAGTAGCCGAAAAGGGTTCCTATTTCCAGTATATATTTTGGATTAATCTTATTAATTATTTCTATTATAATTTTTCCTTTTTCCGGCCCGACAATAGGCAAAAACTTCTTGTCTGCCTCCGATTCCAGATGCTCCAACATCTTGTTTATTTTGTCTTGATTATTTTTCATATATTTTTATTATTTTTGATCCTCAATAAATTTTCCAATAGAACGATCGAAGGTTTTTTCAGCTTCTCTTGAAAAATAACAAGCCGGCAGTTCTCCTTTTTCCCGGTGGTGCTTAACGCACTCACAACACATCCCTTTTCTCGGACAATCTGGATAAGTACAGGGACAATCTTTTAAATTCTCTTCTTTTTGACACTCCATATAATTTATTCTATCAAATAATCGCCCTGAGGGCGATTATTTTTCCGTTTTCTCTGAAATCAAATCATTAAGTATTTTCCTGACGCGCTCAATGCTTTTCCAGTCATATATGGAAATGGGAATCACGTTTTGATTTAATTTTTCAAGTTTATCGATTATCTCGGCAACAGCATCTTGCGAAACCGTATCGCTTTTGCTTACAAAAAGATATTCCGGTTTTTCCAAAAGCAGTTTATTGTATGCCTCCAATTCGCCTCTCACCGTTTTATAATCCAAAACCGGATCTGCGGAATCGGCGACAATAAAATGAAACAGTATTTTCGTGCGCTCCACGTGCCTTAAAAATTTAATGCCAAGGCCTTTTCCTTTGGAAGCCCCTTCAATAAGCCCAGGGATATCGGCAAGTATCAAATCGTAATAAACCCCCAAATTCGGCTCCAGCGTCGTAAAAGGGTAATTGGCCACCTTGCTTTTGGCGTTTGTCAGCTCGTTAAGCAAGCTCGACTTGCCGACGTTGGGCAATCCCACAAATCCGACATCCGCAATTAGTTTCAATTCAAAGCGCAGGTTAAACGATTCACCAATTTCCCCTTCTTCAAACTCTTTCGGAGTGGTATTGGTGGATGATCGAAAAAGATAATTTCCCTTTCCGCCGCGTCCGCCCCGAACGACAAGCTCCCGCTGGCCTATTTTAATTACCTCTACATCTTCTCCTGTATTTAATTTATGAACCACGGTTCCGAGAGGAACGGATAAAATTAAATCTCTTCCGTCGTGGCCGTCGTGAAGCCGCGGCAGGCCATCCTTTCCGTTTTCAGCATTGAATTCTTTTTTAAAACGAAATTTATTCAGCGCGCTTAAATCGGAAACCCCTTCGACAAAAACACTGCCACCCTTTCCCCCGCTGCCACCCGTAGGCCCAAAACTCATCTTGGTTTTATTAAATGCTACCGTTCCCTTTCCCCCTTTCCCCGCCGTCACACTTATTTTTACGTCATCAATAAGCATAGTTTATTTTACCTTGTTCTTCCGTAATTCCCAATAACGAAGGAGGACTTTGTCCGTCCGTAGTCCCGCTAAAGCGGGACGAAGGAGGACTAAAAAATTAATTTTTGAGCTAAAAAAAGTGGCTGGGATTTTCACTTAGAATTGTACTTTTAAGAAGTGAAATCTCCCAACCACCTTTTCCGCCATCTGGCGGATATATTAGTCGGACTACCTCAAAGAGATATCCGTTCCGTAAACCCGGAATAACGGTTTAAATTGTAAGGATCTCCTTACGTTTTTATTTTAGCATATAGGGAAAAAATAGTCAACCCGCATTTATTTTTTTCCGCCCAGCCTCCGCCTCCGGTATTTTTCGCTGGAAAAGACCACTCTGGGTTTTGTAAATTGCATGGTCGGAAATTCGGGAAGCGTGGACACGTTCAGCTTTTTCCTGATTAGCCATTCAATTGCACGAATTTCTCCTTGCTCCGACGGCGTCACGAAAGAAATAGCATGGCCTTCCATGCCGGCTCTTGCGGTCCTGCCGATTCGGTGGACATAATCTTCCGCCTGCGAAGGCAAGTCGTAATTTATAACCAATTCAATACCGGCTACATCAATCCCCCGCGCCATAACGTCGGTTGCCACGAGCACGCGGTATCTCCCGGTCCTAAAACCCTCCAAAGCGCTTTTTCTCTGGGCAAAAGAGCAGTTTGAATGGGTTTCAGCCGCCGAATGCCCCATTTCTTTCACCGCCCTCACCAAACGATGCGCGCCGTATTTTGTTCTCGTGAATATAAGCGTTGAGCCCTTGTACTGGTTCAAAACTTTTTCCAGCAAGCGCACTTTTGCTTCTCTGGCTATGATAAAAATATCCTGGGAAACGCTGTCAACCGTCGTGCCGGCGGGAGCTATCTCAACACGGATTGGAAGCTTCATATTAGCCGACGCAATTTTCATAATTTCAGGAGAAATCGTAGCCGAAAAAAGCATCGTTTGGCGTTCCCTTGGAACCATTTTCAAAATTTCCGATATTTGCGGCAAAAAACCCATATCCAGCATGCGGTCAGCTTCGTCAAGAACCAAAATATTTACATTTTTAAGATTAACTGTTTTTTGATGCAAATGGTCAATCAGACGCCCGGGCGTCGCCATAATAATGTGCGGGTTTCTCCGAATGGCTACTATTTGCGGTCCTATTGAAACTCCACCAATTAAAACCGCGGTTCTCAGTCCGAGGGGATTGCCGACTTTGCGAAGTTCCACATCAATCTGCAGTGCCAGCTCTCGGGTCGGCAATAGTATCAATCCTATGCCCTTGGACACCGCCAAACGCTGAATCATAGGAATGCCAAAAGCTAAGGTTTTGCCCGTACCTGATTGGGCAATTCCCACAATATCCTTTCCTTCAATGGCAATGGGAATCGATTGATGCTGGATGGGAGTAGGAGTTTCATAATGGATTTTTTTCAAGATTTCAAGAATCCCCGGAGCAATCCCCAGGCCATAAAAGCTTAAATTTGAATGTCGATTTGCGTTATCCATTTTTAACCTTACATTATATCTTACCTTGTCCGTCCGAAGCCTACAAGACGAAGCAGAAGCCTTTTGGCGACTCTAATAAATTTAAATCTGAATAAAACCCATAATTTTTTTGATCAATTCGTCTTTCCCTTCGTTTGTTTTCGCGGAATATGGCAAGATGGACACATACGGCGCCTCTTTTTGAATTAATGAAAGCTGTTCTTCCGCGGCGACCTTCTCTAATTTATCAATTTTGTTCGCGATAATAACAACCTGATGTTTATTTTCTCCAAGAATTTTTATCATTTCGCGATCAAGAACAGTCAAACCGACTTTAACGTCAATAATTAAGAAAACCGCTTTAGGTCTGACATTGGAATACTCCATATACCAAAAAATTCTCTTAATTATTTTGTTGCGCTCCTTCATTGAACGCTTGGCATATCCATATCCCGGAAAATCCACAAAGTAGAAAGAATCATTGATGCGAAAAAAATTTGCTTCGCGGGTTTTTCCCGGAATTTTGCTTACTTTTGCAAGATCTTTTTTACCAACCAAAGAGTTAATTACGCTTGATTTTCCCACATTGGAACGGCCAAAAAAAGCGACGTGCGGCAAATTGTCTTTCAAACCGTAATCGTCGCCAATAACCCCCTTAACAAATTCTGCCTTTGATATTTTCATATTTATACTTTACTCTTTATTCTGTCTTAATTCTACCAAAAAACCGCCACAGTAAAAAACAATTTGCAATTTATTATTTTAGAATTCTAAAAACACAAAATGGGCCACACATAGAGCAATATTTCGCTTCTCTCAATTGCGGATTTTTTCTACATTCCAGTTTTCTTAATTCAATAAACTTTTTTTGGTCAATTGCATATTTCAGCATATCTTCCCAATTTAGTCTTCGTCTTGCTTTTGCCATTTTTAAATCTCTAAAAACTGCTTTTTTATTTCCCTTGGCAATGTCTGCAATATGGGCAGCAATTTTAGTAACAATCGTTCCTTCTCTAACGTCATTAATGTCCGGAAGGCCAATGTGCTCCTTTGGTGTAACATAACAAAGAAAATCTGCTCCTTTCCAACAAGCTAAGGCGCCCCCGATAGCACAGACAATGTGGTCATAGCCGGTAGCTATGTCGGTTGGTAACGGACCTAAAACATAGAATGGCGCATCGTCGCAGTATCTTTTTTCCAATCGTATGTTATTTTCAATATCATTTAAAGGAATGTGGCCGGGACCCTCAATCATTACTTGGCAGCCGGCCTCTTTTGCTTTCTTGGCAAGTTTTCCTAAAATTTTGAGTTCCTGAATTTGAGCTTTATCGGTGGCGTCGGCAATACAGCCAGGTCTTAAACCATCTCCTAAACTTAATGTCACATCGTATCTTTTAGCAATCTCTAAAATTTCGTCAAAAGATTCGTAAAGAAAGTTTTCTTTCTTATGATGTTTCATCCAGGCAAGTAAAAAAGAACCGCCGCGACTAACACATTTCATCACTCTATTTTTTATCAATGGAAAAGCTTTTTTTGTTACTCCTGCATGGACCGTTATAAAATCTACTCCGTCTTTAGCGTGTTTTTCGAGCACTCTAAGATAGATTTCCTTATTTAAACTCTCTATTTTCCCGGCTTCAATTACCGCTTGATAAATAGGGACAGTACCAAATGGAACAGGGCATTTCTCTATTAATGCTCTCCTTATTTTATCTGCATCTTTGGCAGTACTTAAATCCATTATCGTATCTGCTCCAGCCTCAATCGCTACTTTCAATTTTTTTACTTCTTCTTTCAACGTTGATTTTATCAGGGAAACACCAATATTAGTATTAATTTTTGTCCTCAAACCAAAACCAATCCCAATTGGCTCCAAATTCTTATGATTGATATTGGAAGGTATAACAATCAAACCTTTGGCAACCCGTCTTCTTAAAAGGTTAACATCTACGCCCTCGTCCCTGGCCACTCTTATCATTTCTCTCGTTGCTCGATTATTTCTTGCAAATTGAATTTGTGTCATAATTTACACCTTCGGCTGCGCCCGCCGTAGCTTTCGGCGAAGGAGGGCCTGAATTTTCACCCCGTAGGGTGCTATGCTCTCCTTCGGGGCCTGCTCCGTACCATGCCGCCGAAGGCGGCCCTGGTACGTGGGTTGATCATTTTACAAGTTTTTCGACTTGACAGACGACTATGGGACTGCTATAATTATAATAGTTTAACAGAACCGCCTCGGCGAAAGCCGAGGCGGGTTTGTTTATTTTCTTTTTATTTGATCTCCGATATCTTCTAAATAAGTAATATTTGTACCTTCAAGTTTTAACTCCCAGGAAATAGTTTTCCTCGAAGAATAAATAGCAGTCTTTAAACCAATATTTTTCAATTTCTTAATTAAATATTGAAAATCACTGTCTCCACTAAAAATAATAATTTCATCTGTTTTAAACTTATCTAAAAGAATATCCGAAGTGATTTCAACATCAAAATTAGCTTTATAAATATAATCGGCTTTGTAAATTTTAAAAGAGATTTCATCGTCGCTAATTCTAATCTTTTTCAAGGGTTTAGTTAATGTATTAAAACCGATTATATTTAAATATTTTAAATATTTCTGTATTTTCTCATCGTCTTCTTTTACCCCTACATAATATCTCCATTCAATCACTTCTTTATTTGCTTCAATATAATTTTTAACTTTTTTCCAATCGATATTCCATCCCAATTTCTTTTGGGTATAAAACATATTCGCTCCATCAATATATATTTTTGCTTTTGGTTTCATATATATCTATCCTACCAAAAAATCGCCTCGAGGGCGATTTTCCATTATTTTGTTATTTCAATTATTTTTAATCTTGATGTAGAACCTGAGATGATTTTTATATTTGATTGGCTAACCTTAAAATAATCTGCTAATGATTTTATCACGGCTCGATTGGCCTTCCCTTTCTCGGGCAGTTCCCGAACCCACACTTCGAAGTTAATGCCGTCAATCTTCTGCACCCTTTCTTCTCTCGCTCTTGGTTTAACCTTAACAAAAATTTTCATATTCTTCTATTTCGACTGCGTCCTTCCGCAGCTTTACGCGAAGGATGGGCTAAATTTTAGGAAAAAATAACAATTAAAGCCAATATAGCTATATGAAGTACCTGATCAACGCCGATTAATGATATGACGGATAAAGATTCCCCCATTTCCTGCTTTCTAAATCCTTTGAATTTTTCTAAAATCCAAAATTCAAAATTTCTTTTGTCAAAAATAACGTGGCTGGAAAAAATCAGCATCAGCCAGGAAAAATGAAAGTCATATATAAAAAGCACCGGCAAAAATCCAATTGTATAAACAGCACAATGGAAAAACAAAGCGGTCCAGCTTTTGGACTTATTCATCCCCTCCCATCTCCACTGGAATATCCAGTCCATTAAAACATGGGTTATAAATAATGCCTCAAAAAGTGTTAGTGAATACATATTTTCAACTTCGGCTGCGCCTCGCCGTAGTCCCGCGAAGCGGGACGAAGGCGGGGCCTAAATTCCTGCCCCGTAGTCACTGAGCTTGTCGAAGTGTACTACTGGGGTTGGTTATTTTTCTTCTTTTTCTTCACTTATTAATTCCATATCCTGACCACAACAAACTAATGTTCCTCCACCCACTTTGGTGACAACAACTTCGTTTCCGCAAACATTACATCTATATTTTTCATTAATATTTTTAACCGCCATATGTTTTTCTAAATTATCTTTAAATTAATTTCCCTGTTCCGTGTCGGGCTTCGCGCCGGCGCGGTCTTCGACTTTTTTCATTCTACCAAAAAATCGCCTTTTCGGCGACCTTTTTGACGTTATATTGATTGATTTACGAAATCGAACAAATTAAATCATCTGATAACGGGGTTGATTATCTTATATTTAGCTTTTTTAATTTCGGAAGGTTTCTCTAATAATTTTCCTTTGTGCAATTTATATAAAAAAGGTATTACGCCACAGTCCTTACATTTGCCCCAACCGCATTTGCCCTTATTCTCCTTCGCCAGTTTTTTGCAAAGTTTAACTTCGCGGTCAAAAACCGCTTTCTTAATAATGTTCGTCTTTAATCCTGTTTTGCATGTTAGTTTATTTTTCTTTGGCATATTCTTTAAGAGAATCTAAAATCAATAATATTGCTTTATATTTTTTCTCAACCATCTTTTTCGCTCCGGGTAGGGTAAGCTTCTTCTGCCAGTCCTTTCTAATCTTTTCTTCTACCCACTTTGCGTTCTCTTCAAAGCTGTGCCTACTGTGTCGCCAATGAAAAAACATTGGTAAAATATCAAAATGAGCCATTGCATCGGCATTGGCAATTATTTTCGCAATCATGGTTTTTGGTTTTGGCCCCTTGCTTGTCCGATGAGATTCTACCACGTGTTTAATCTCATCAACCACCTCGTCGGGATAATTAAATTTTCTTAATATCTTTTCAGCTTCAGGAACACCTACAATATGGTGGTCTTCATCGTGTTTTATATCAACCCTACCGATATCGTGCAGTAAGGCCGCCAATTCTAATATTTCTTTATCAACATTATATTTCCTTGCCAGTTTTTTAGCATACTTAATCACCGGAACTATATGGTATTTCCAATCATGCTCTTTAAATCTGTTTTTTACTAATTTTCTAATCTCTTTGAGTTTTTTCATCAATTTAACTTCGGGCTAAATTTTGATTAGTTTCTTATTTTAAGTTCGAGTTTTATTTCATCTCGAATTGGAATTCCATAATTACCGATAAGTGGAATCTCTGGTTTTAATTTTCGAGAGAAAGACATTGCATTCGGATAAACAGCTTCTATTAAAAATCCTCTTTCTTGCCAAAAACGCAAAGCATCGATATTGTCATTTGTCGTAATTAACCATATTCTTTTACAACCTAACTTTTCAGCCACTTTTTTAACTCTTTCAACTAATGCTGTACCAATCCCTCTTTGTTGTATTACAGAATTCAGGGTTTGTATCTCACACTCATCTTTTTTAATATTGTAAGTAATAAGCCCTAAATATTTTTTATCTTTAAAAACAATGAAGCCGGGAAGTTTATGGGGATAATAAACTTTGCCCCGGGAAATACTTTTTTCAGAGCCCCATTTTTTGATAATAAATTTTCTTATCCACTCCCTGTCTTTTTCATTTATCTCTCTTATTTTAAATTTAATTTTCTTAGTTTTTTTCATAAATTATCACTCTCAACTTCGGGGCTAAATTCTAATTATTTTTCCTCTTTAATTAAAAATAAACGCTTTTTGAAACCGCCGCGTTTTTTTCTTTTGGCAGTTTGAAGTTTTTTAACTTTAGGTTTTGACAATCCGATTTCTAAAGCTAAAACATCAAGCAATTCCTGAATATCCACGATTTCATCAGTTATTCCCTTTTTATCTTTTGATTGAATCAATTCCTCAGCTTCCTCAAAAACTTTCTTCTTGATTGCATTTAAAAATTCACTTTTCTTCAAAATCCTCACTGCTGGCTTCCAGCCGGCTTCTTTTATGATTTCGGGAATCCTATCCCTGATTAATTTATTATATTTTACAACTTTTTTCATCAACTTCCTTTGTCCGTCCGTAGTCCCGCTAAAGCGGGACGAAGGAGGAGGCCTAAATTTTGATTATTTTTCTTATTTTTTAATAATACCTAAAATTAAATTGAATCTTGGAACTTTTTTGACATAATCTTCATATTCTTTTCCGAATTTTTTAACGCAGAATTTATCTTCGTCCCAACCTGCGATATAAAAAATAATTATGAATGGAATTCCTAAAACTAAAACTAGCCAATATTGAGATATCATTACAAGCGAAAATCCCAATAACATGCCGGCGAGATACTGAGGATGTCTTACAAATGAGTAAATTCCAGTTGTAACTAATTTTGTTGTTCCTACATAACCTTCGCCTTCTGGAACTTTTCCTTGTTTTTTAAAAATATTAACTGGAAGCCATCCCAAAAAACCTGATAATATCAACAAAATTATTCCGAATATTTTTAAAAGAAGATTTTGCCCGTAATTGAAAAAAATAATAAAAGCTGAGATCAAAGCTATTCCAAAAATAAGCAATAAAATATGAAAAACCTGGTGAATAATAGTATTAGGACATTTATTTTCCATTTTCAGACTAAATTCCTGCCCCGTACCGAACCCGCAGGTTCTGGTACGTGGGTTGATTATTATTTCATTCTACCAAAAAACCGCCCAATTGGCGATTTTTTTGCGAGCTTTTATTATTTTATCTTTGATTGCCTTCTCCTTTTTCTCTTCTTCTTCGCCATTCTATCACGCCTTTTTTGTGTATGCCATCCTATGCCCATTTTTTTATTATCTTTTTATATTATACCTATGACCTTTATTTCATCCTACCGTGTCCGTCCGAAGCCTACAAGGCGAAGCCCCGCTTAGCGAGGCGAAGGAGGACCAAAAAATCGCCTTCTCGGCGAATAAAAAAATGCGCGACCTATTCGGCCGCGCTACACTCTAAGTTACTTATACGCTCTAAGCTACTTAAAATTCACTCAAAATTTCCAGGGCCTCCCTACACTATGCTCTCCTTCGGGGCCTGCCTCGTACCGAACCCGCAGGTTCTGGTGCTGGAGCGAAGAGGACTTTGTCCTTCTTCTTTACCTTCGCCCCGCCTGCGGCGGGGCTCGGTGGTTGGTTATTTTTTATATTTCTTCTTATATTCCAAAATCGTGTTTTTCGTATAAGGATTGAGAGAAAGTTTTAATGCATCATCTACCGTCGTCCAGACATGTTTCGTCCCTTCCCGTCCGTCTAAAATAACGTTTGTATCTTTTGTTTTAGCAATACAATCCAGAAAAACAAAGTGTTTCTTTTTATAAAATTCTTCACTGAAGATACATTCTTGAACCATTAAAAATTCTGTATCAAATATATCCAAGCCCGTTTCTTCTTTGATCTCCCTTTTCGCCGTCTCTTCTATTGTCTCTCCATATTCAATATGTCCACCGGGAAGACCATATTTTCCTTGCCATTTCGGAGAAGCCATTAAGAAAATTTTGCCCTCTTGATTGAGAACTAAAACGCCGACTACTGCTTCTGGATATCCTTGCTCCTTCATATTCATTAAAGTTTTGGCTAAATTTTGATTATTTAAAATCTTCGTCTGAAATAACCTTAATTCTATTTCTTTTTAATAAAGCAGCTGTTACCCCATCGCCTTTAATAATTATATTGGAAAAAGTGCCGTCATGTATTTGCCCGCAACCGCAAGACGGACTTCTCTGTTTTAAAACCGCTTCTTTGATATCAAACAATCGAACTACCTTCAAAACCTCTTTTGCTCCTTTTAAAAAATTCTCCGTTACATCTTTGCCGGATTTTGTAAAAACTTTATTCCCTTTCTGTTCGGCCGGTTCCCTAGGCGTTGTTAAGCCGCCTAATTGCTCGGGGCAAATTGGGATTAAGAGTGCTTTTTTGCTTAATTCAATAATCTTTTTATTCGGTTTTGATTTTCCATCATATCTGCATTTTATTCCCAAAAGACAGGCGCTGCACAATATGATTTTTTTCTTTATCATATTTTTCAAACTAATTTCCCTTTGTCGGGCTTCGCGCCGGCGCGGGCTTCGACTTTTTAAAATTTAGCTATTTCTTTTTGGGTTGTTCAATTCCAAGGTCTTGACAAATCTTCCTGGCTAAAAAATTATCAATTTCGTTATGCCGCGGCACGGTAGAAGATCTCTTTAATAAGGGATTAAAAAAGACGCTATGTCTGGCGCCTTCTCTGATGAAAACGCATCCCTTATTAAGCAGGTGTTTGATTAAGTCTCTGCGCTTCATTTTACTAAAATGGGTTCTCTGATAACTCTTCCTTTTGGAATTTCCCTCTTATTAATAATTCTGTTTGTTTCCAAGATTAGCAAAAGTGCCTCTTTGAGATTTTCTTTAACTTCCTGAAGAGTTCTACCCTGGGTGTTGACGCCGGGAATTTCCTCTACCCAGCCCAGGTACCATTTTCCGCTTTTTTTATATATTGCCGTAAATTGTTTTGCCATACATTTTTAGTATATTCTACGTTTAAAATAGTGTCAACTTCGGCTTAAATTATGATTCTTTTTAAAATTTATAAACGCCGCGAGTTTTTCTGTTTTTTTAACTGGATAATCTTCCAAAATTCAAGAGCCCTCTTTAACCAAAGCATTCTTTGATGGGGAGTGGTCCTTTCCAAAATATGGTCTAAATGCTCATTGTACTTTTTTCTTTTTTTCATACTCCTGTCTTTTAATTCTGTTGAGATTATCTACGTCTATTAAGTCTTGTGGTCTGGCTAAATCCTTTTTCATTTTTATCAAATCATCAATAAAAATTATAGGGATGCTTATGTTTTTAATTTTAATGTATTTTTTATTTTTAAGAATCTTGGGGATATCTGGCAAATTAACTCCAATGTCAATTATTTTGAATGGATCTTTTGTATTATAAAAAGAAACTACTTTCATATTCTTTTCTCGAGCTAACTTCGCCAACTTTTCTTGCCGAATAAACTCTTCCTCCTTGATGGGTATATTGGGTTTATAGCTCAATTTTTTCAAAACACTGTAGAGATTCTTCAAATTATCTTTTTCCAGGCTGACAATTAAATCCAGGTCTATCGTTAGCCTGGAGAATCCCAACATAACGACGGCCGCTCCTCCACAAACCAAATAATCTACCTTTGCTTTATTTAAGGCTTCAAAAACATCTTGGTAAGGGATGGCTTCCTGTCTTTTTTGCATGGCTTCTTTAATCTTATCAGAAATAAAAAAAAATTCAAAAAGTTGCCTTTTTGGTGACTATTTGGTTTTGTGGGGTTAGCTTTTTAAAATTCAGAAACGCCGCGAGTTTTTAAGTTAAATTTTGGTTATTTTATTTTATTAAAACCGTCGAAATGCACCTCGTCATCGTTGAAAATTTCCACGACTTTATACTTTCCTTTGGTATAAACTTTTCCGTTTTCTTTAAAATGCGCAGCCTCCAAAATTAAAATACTTGCTTTTGGCCGGGAAAGGTTTTGATTGCCTTTGGTCTCGACCAAAGGCACTTCGCCGTCAAGCCAGTAATTTCGCTGTCCTTCCTTCAAAAAAAGATAAATCTCTCCTGCTTTAAGGTTTTCCGGAATACATTCTTCTTCCTTTCTGTTTCCGTTTTTAAACTCGGAAATATTCCTTAAAGCCATATCTGGATTAAATTCAACCTGTATACCCATAAAATTTATTTTTCAATTGCAATAACTTTGATCTGTGTTAATTCACGCAACCCGAATCCCCCGTGCTCACGACCCATTCCTGATTCCTTATAGCCACCGAATGGATTACAGGGCAACCAATGATTCCCTTCGTTAATGTCAATTGTTCCAGCTTCAATCTTTGAAGCTATCCGAAGTGCCCGCTTTTTGTCTTTGGTATAAATTTGAGCGCCCAAACCATACTTTGTATCATTAGCTAACTTAATCGCCTCTTTTTCTGTTTTAAACGGCATAACAACCAATACTGGCCCAAAAGTTTCTTCCTTCCAAACCCGCATATTCTTTTTTATATTTGTTAAAATTGTTGGTAAATAATAAGCTCCTTTTAAATATTTCGGCCTTCTTCCTCCCGTAATAACCCTAGCCCCTTTCTTGATTGCATCTCTTACCTGACCCTCTGCTAATTTCAATTGTCTCTCCGCAACCAAGCTTCCAATATCAGTATTCATATCTTCGGGATCACCAATAATTTTTGATTCAGCTATCTGTTTTAATTTTTCGATAACTTTATCAAAAATAGATTGATGTACTATTAATCTTTTTAAAGCATCGCAAACTTGCCCGCAATTTGAAAATCTTTTGCTAAAAATCTTTTCAGTTATCTTATTAATATCAACATCATTAAAAACAATGGCTGGATTAGAACCCCCCATTTCAAGAACAGCTTTTATAAATTTCTTTCCAGCCGTTTCATAAAGGTATTTTCCAACTTTTGTGCTACCAGTAAACCAAATTAGATCGATATCTTGATTTGCTAATAACGCGCCAACCTTGCCATCACCATAAACTTCAGAAAATACTCCTTTTGGCAAGCCGCTCTTATTCATAATTTTCTCGATTAACTTTCCGGTAAGAGGACATTCTTCAGAATGTTTTAAAATAACGGTGTTGCCAACGATTAAATTAGGAATTACTCCCCAAAGAAACATATCAAAAGGAAAATTCCAAGGAATAATAACTCCTGTCACCCCTATCGGCTCATAAACAATTTTATGGATCGATCTTTTGTCTTCAGAAGTTATCTCGTCTGATAAATATCTTTCGCCGTTTTCCAAAAACCAATTAAAATAACTTGCTTCCCATTCAATATCATCCAAGCTTTCTCTAATCGTTTTTCCCATCTCTCTTGTAATAAGAAGAGCCAGTTCTTTTTTTCGTTTCAAAAATTCCTTATAGATCGGTCGGATCAATTCTATTCTCTTTTTCACCCCAAGCTCTTTCCATAGAGTTTTTACTTCTTGAGCTTCAGCTACTTTCTTTTTGATTTCTCCAATCGTAGAAACACCAACAGAACCAATGATTTTATAACCTTTAGCTGGATTAGTAGAAATAAGTTTATTCATATTACTATTTCAATTCTATCAAAAAATCGCCCGGCGCGAAAGATTCTTTTCAGGCAATCTCAATGAGTTAAAAGTCTGCTTTGTTAAAAAAAAACGGAGGCGCTCGAAGCGCCTCCCCTGTTGCTTGTCCCTATGCTTTAGCCATTTCTGATGTAGCGACATTTTTTAAATACATTTTTTCTTGGCAGGATCAAGATTTTTGGCCGGTACGCCCGCAGGCAAAGACCTAAAATAAAATTTTCCGGCGGTGGAAT
>Ga0315275_10000190_pt1 | contig 49653 bp, 37 predicted proteins | sample YL17G03_0_MG_FD_205557 | JGI IMG/M metagenome (GOLD analysis project Ga0315275, IMG submission 205557) | Sediment microbial communities from Yellowstone Lake, YNP, Wyoming, USA - YL17G03_0 | ecosystem: Environmental > Aquatic > Freshwater > Lake > Sediment | place: USA: Wyoming | collected... | reverse complement strand
GAAGTCAGCATCAAGGGCCAGCAAATCCTGCTTGCCGGATCAGAAAAAGTCAAGGACATGGAGCACGCCGGCGAAAACCTCTTCCGGGGCAAGATGGAGAGTGGTCTGGCCGAATACAGGCAGGCGATCGCCGCCAACATCCAGATGTGGCAGGTGTTCGGCGAAAAGGTGAGCCGCCTGGTGATCGTCGCGAAGGGATTGGATCGCGAACGGGAACGTGCGCCGAAGGGCATCCAGCCGAAGATCCAGGAGATCGTCTCCCTGGTCCAGGCCAAGTATCGTTCGACGGTGCTGAAGATCGCCGACCTCTGCGAGAGGGGCGGCGATTATCGCAGCGTGGTGGGCCTCTACCAGAGCAGCCTGGAGTTGCTTCCCGAGAAAGAGCGCTTCAAAGACAAGGACTTGGTTCAGAAGATGGCCTCGCTGCTGGAGAGACTGAAGGAATTCACGGTCGAGCTTCAATTGCTGAAGGCGTACGCGGCGGCGAATCCGGGCGATGCGACATTCACTCAGAAGATCAATGAACTTGAGAAGAAATACGGTGCCGCGGCGCCGGCCGGCGGGGTGGTTCCGAGCGGCGGGTCCGGCAAGTGGAATAACTACCGCAAATAGATCGGACCGTCGGCAGAGGATCGAACGATCGCGGGAGCCGCTTGACCTGCCTTGCGGCAAGCAGGGCGGTTCTCGATTGTTTTCAGGGGCTCTCCGCCCGACCGCACGGGTCGCCGACGGCCGGCGGTTGCGTCGGCTCAATGATCGGTTGCTTTCGGGGCGGTCGGGGGGGCTTCGCCGGGGCAGCCCGACAGGACCGACATCACTTCCTCAAGGGAGGTGATTCCGGCCCTCGTCTTGTTGATGCCGTCAACCCAGAGCGACGGGAACCCGGCCGCCCGGATGGCGTCGCGCATGGCCTCGCGGCCGGTGCGGGCGCGGATGCGGTCGGCCAGTGCTCCTTCGACCGTCACCAATTCGAAGAGGCCGATCTGGCCCAGGAGGCCGGTCCGACCGCAGTTGCCGCACCCGCGGCCTGCGGCGTATTGTTCGACCTGGCCGAAGGTCTCCGCAATCCGCCGCCGCAGGTGGGCCGGCGGCTCGTACGTTGTCCGGCAATGGGGACAGATGGTCCGGACAAGCCGCTGGGCCAACACTCCCCGCAGCGCGGTCGCCAGGTCTTCCGGCGAAGCCACGGAAAGCATCCTCGCGACAGCATCGGCCGCATCGCCCGCCCGGACCTGGGCCAGGACCAGGCACCCGTCCAAGGCGGCCTCGACGGTGACGCGGGCGACGGCCCTCGGCATCTCGCAATCCAGCGCCAGGACGTCCACCTGCTGATGCAGCAGCAGCCTGAGCGCCGACGCCGAGTCCGCCAGGCCGCAGGTCGCCGGTGTGAACTGGTTGACCCCCGGCAGGCTGAAACTGACACTGTTCTCGAAGGTGCAGATATTCAGCCGGATCGGGTCCAGATCGTTCAGCGTGCTGTAAAGGGTGGTGGTGACGCCGCTCGAACGTGGCCCGGCCACGAGCACAAGCCCCCTGAGGGGGGCGATCAATTCGCGGTATTTCGTCAGGAGATCAAAGTCGCAGCCGAGTTTTTCGAGGGGGCGCTGGGCTTCGTCGTCGCGGACGAGCCGGATGACGACTCGCGGCCCGAATGCCCCGCCCAGCGAGGTCATGTGGAGTTGCACGGCGCGGCCCTCGACCATGAGGCGTTTGCTCCGCCCCAGGTTAGAGCCGTCCCGCTCTGGCACGGCAGGTGTGTCGCCAGCCACGGCACGGCTTGCGGCCGTGCCAGGGTGGCCTGACGTCGGGCGTGCCGAAGCGCCCACCATTGCTTCGAAGGCGTCCGTCAGACCTGCGGCCAGCCGCGCCGGCGGCCGCATGACGACGTGCAGGCATCCGTCAATGCCGAATCGGACCCGCAGAACCTTTTCGTCGGGTTCCAGATGGATGGCACCGGCGCGCGCCCGGACGGCCTCGCGCAGGAGGAGCGCGGCCACCTTTTCGGGGGGCCAGTTGCCATAGACCGAATCATAGTCGTTCGCCAGGAGGACTTCCTCGCCGGCCAGGGCATCCTCGGCCAGCGTCTCCGCGCGGGCTTCGTCCTTGGCCCCCGCCAGGGTGTATTCCATCATCTCGTAGATGTTGTCGGCCGTGGCGGCGACCACCTGGACGCTCAGGCCGGCCGCATGGGCGATCTCGTCCATCAGGAAGAGGTTCGCCGGCTCCGAGACTGCGACCGTCAGCATGTCGCGCACGCGGAACAACGGCAGGACGCCGTGCTTCTGGATGAACGTCTCGGGAAGCGATCCGCGAATCGCGGGGTCCACGAGTTGCGGAGTCAGGCGGGCGAACGGAACGCCGCAACCCTCGGCCACGGCCGACAGGACCTGTTCCTTGGTCGCGTAGCCGAGGTCAACGATGATTTCGCCGATGAGGCGCTGTGGGCGACTTTGGCCCTGGGCCGCCAGCGCCGCCGCCAGTTGTCCTTCCGTGATGATCCCGCCGGCGATCAGCAGGTCGCCCAGCAGCGCGCGATGTTTCGTGGCCTTGGCCATCGTCCTGTCCTACTGGAGACTCTTGACGGCTTCGTGCACGTTATCGAAGACTTCGAACTTCGCGTCGAACCGGACCAGTTCGAAGATCTGTCGCGGATGGCCCCTCAGGCCGGCGACCTTGACGGTGCCGCCGCTCTGCTGGACCTCGTCCTGGAACCACAGGAGGTCTTCGAGTCCCTGGCTGTCGAGGGCGCCGGTGCGCGAAAGGTCGAGGACGAACCACCGGCCGCCGGCCTTTGTCTGCTCGGCCGCTACCCGCCGGAACTCCTCGCTCTCCGCGCGCGAGAGCGAGGAGTCCGCGGAAAGCACCATCATGCTGCCATAGGCTTCCGCAATAATCGGCATGTACGCTTGCCCCCATAGAGCCTATCCGAATATCCCGCCTGGCTTGTAGCCGGCTGCGGCTTCGCCGGGCGGCGTCGGCTGCTACTCTGCGAAGTAGCGATGCTACTTCGCTACGAAGCACGAGCCGCATCGGCGATGATCTCCGAAAGCATCGCCTGCTTCGGCCTCCTTGCCCGGCTCGTCCTCGCTCGGCCTCGGGCCGACGGCGGGTTATTCGGAAAGGCTCTTTGCGGCGGCCTGCCGCCCTCACTGCACACAGACCGACGTCGGCCGGTCCATGAATTCGCGCATCAGGCCGTTCAGGTTCATGCCCAGCAGCGCGCCGGCCGCCTGCGCGTCGAACTGGGTCCCAACATGGTTCTCGATCTCGCGACGGACGTGGTCGAGCGGCAACATGGGCCGGTAAGGCCGGTTGCTGGTCATGGCGTCGAAGGCATCGGCCAGGCTGATAATCCGCGCCAGGAGCGGAATCTGGTCCCCCTTCAGGCCGCTCGGATACCCCGACCCGTCCGGCCGCTCGTGGTGGTGGAGGACGGCCTCGCGGATCGGTTCGAGTTTGCGGATGCCGGCCAGGATGCGGGCGCCGACATCGCAATGGCGAAGCATGATAAGCCGCTCCTCGGGTTCCAGGCGGCCCTCCTTGCGCAGGATGTGCTCGGGTGTGCCGATCTTGCCGACATCGTGCAGGAGGCCCGACAGGTACGCGTACTGCACCTCGTCGGCCGACAGGCTAAGTTGCATGGCGATGCGCCGGCAGGTGATCGCCACGCGCTCGCTGTGGCCGCAGGTGTAGGGGTCCTTGGCGTCCACGCTGGACACCAGGGCCCGGACGAGGTCCAGCATCATCTCCTGCGCCTCGCGATAGAGGCGTCGGTTCTCGATGAAGATGGCGCTGGAGGCGGCGGCGGAGCGGGTCAGTTTGGCGTCGGGACTGCCGAACTCCCCTGCGGCCCGGTTGACGGCCAGAAGGGCGCCCGGCGGGCCCTCGTGCATCGGCAGGGGCACAAGCACCACCCGCTCCAGGGCGATCGAAATCCCCGCCAGAACAGGGTCTTCCTGGCAGTGGTTGTTGACCACGATTGGCTGGTCGGCCCCGAGGCCCTCAAGGAGGTGCGCGACGACTCGCGGCAGGTCTGCGGCCGAGAATGGCAGCCGGCCGGCCACGATGGTCTCCGGGCCCTCTTCGTCCCCGTCCGTAAGGTATGCGGCGACGGCCTCGGCGTCCAGAGTGTCGCGGAGTTCGCCGCAGACGTACTTCAAGAGTTCCGCCACGGGGCGGTTGACCCGGAGCACTTCGCCGAGGTGATGAAGGAGGCTGATCTCTTCGAAACTCTGGAGGAGCGACTCGGATGCGGCTTCGGATTCCGCCCGGGCGTTGGCCGCAGACAGGGCGGCGCGGACCGCATCCGCCACGGCCGCCAGAAGACGTTCGCCGAGGTCTCTGCCCTCAACATCGGCCAGCACCAGTTCACCTGCGGCTACGAGGGCCGTCCGCGACCGCAAACGGATGGGCCAGGCGGCTCGTAGGCGCCCGTCGGCGGCGCTCGACCGGTCTTCGCTGCGCTCGAGCGCCTCGAGCACCAGGCTGCGGAGCGCGTCGCCGTCGGCGGACTCCTCCTGCGGCCCCACGGCGCACGGCGTGCCGTCGGTGTTGAAGAAGGAGACGGCAACGCCTGTCCGTGCGAGGATTTCCTCGACCAGGCCGGCGGGGATTTCCACGCCGGCCCTCGCCATCGAAGGCGGGGCACGAAGGCATGCCTCCATCCGTTCCATGTATATCTCCTTGGCCAACACACGCGCCAGGCGACCGACAGCTGGCCGCCGGCGGGCTGTCATGGCACGACGCTCATCCCAATCGCCTCCTGGACGCGGGCCAGGAGTTCGCGCGGGCTGAACGGCTTGGCCATGATGCGGCGGATCGGCAGATTCACTATGGCCGCCTCGTTAATCTCGAACCCCTTGGCCGTCAGCAGGATGGTCGGGATCCGTCCTTCGAGTTCTGCCGTCAGGCGCGCGCAGAGTTCCAGGCCGTTCATGCCTGGCATCTGGAGATCCGTAATCATAAAGTCAGGTCGCTGGGCGAGAGCCAGTTCGTAGGCCTCCTGGCCGTCGAGCGCCACGGTCACGTCCATGCCGGCGTTGCGGAGTTTCATGGCCACCACGTTGGCGATGGGGGCTTCGTCGTCGGCCACCAGAATTCTGGGTTTCATGGAATCACTCCCTGGGCCAGGAGTCTCATCGCACCGCCGGCAGAGAGAGCCGGAACGTGGAGCCCTTGCCGACCTGGCTTTCCACGGCGACGCGTCCGCCGTGAATGGCCTCGATGACGTGCTTCACGAGGGCGAGGCCCAGTCCGGTGCCCGTGGCGACCTTGGCCGAGGCTCGCGCGCGGTAAAACTTCTCAAAGATCTTCTGCAACTCTTCCGGCGGAACGCCATGGCCCGTGTCGGCCACCTCGACCACGACCGAGCCGTCGGCCAGGAACGTGGAGATCCGTACCCGGCCGCCTTCCGGCGTATACTTGACGGCGTTGGAGACGACGTTCAGGACCGCCTGGTACAGCATGTCGCGGTCGGCGTGGACGCGGAAAAAAACCGGCGCCAGGTCGGCCTCGAGGCGGACATTCTTCTGGGCGGCCTGCGGCGTGATGACGTCGCAGACCTCGCGCAGGATCTCGGTCACCGCCAGATCGGTCTTGTTGACGGGGACGAGGCCCGACTCCAGGCGGCTCAGGTTCAGGATGTTCTCGATCAGGCGGCTCAGGCGGTCTGTCTCGGCCGCGATGATCTGGAAGAACTCGCGCGACTGGGCTTCGTCGCGGACCTCGCCGTCCAGCAGCATCTCGATGTAGGCCTTGATGCTCGCCAGCGGCGCCTTCAGTTCGTGCGAGACGTTCGAGACGAAGTCGCTCTTGAGGCGGGCGATCTCCTTCTCCTTCGTCACGTCGTGCAGGACGGCCACCACGCCGCTGATCCGGTCGTGTTTGCGTCCGTCCAGGACCGTGTTGAGGATGACGCGCCAGGTCCGCGCCGCGTCGCCGGCGCCCTGGACCCACTCGACGGTGCGGTGCGGCGTGAAGAGGCCCGTCTCGCGCATCTCTCGCACGAGCGCCAGGAAAGTCTGGTCGGCGATGACCTCCTCGATGGGCTTGCGGGCGGCGCTAGAGAACCGGAACCCGAGAATGTTCTCGGCGGCGCCGTTGGCCATAAGGAGGTCGCCGAAAGCCCCAGTCACGATGACGCCGTCGCTGATGGCGTGGATGACCGATTCGATGTGCCGCTTGTCGGCCTCCATCACCTTGACCTGGATCTGGCGTTCCTGGGTGGTGATGTGGCACCGCTCGATCTGGTCCTTGACGAGCGCCAGGTACCGGTTGACGGCCTGCCCGAAGCGTCCGAGCGCGTCGGCTTCGCTTTCGCTGATCATCAGGCCCACGGCCCCGCGGCGGGTCATGGCTTCCAGGTGGTCGGCGATGCTGTTGATGCGTTCTTTCGGGACCCTGGCCACGAGGTACCCGCCGATCAGGCCGAGCACCGCCAGCGCCAGGCCGCAGGCCAGCGTGGCGGCCTTGGCCGCCGCCGGTCCGCCCGTATCGCGCAAGGGGGTAATGAGCAGGTGCAGACCCACACCTACTCCCAGGAAAAGCAGGATGACGGCCGCAGCGCGGCGCAGTTCTATCACCCTAACCGACCTCCCCCTACACCTCACCCCCTACCCTGCTGGGTGGCCTGGTCACCCCCCTGGGCGACCAGATGATTCTCAGACAATCGCACGGCCACTCGACGGCACGCCCGCCACACGCGGGTCAACCGCGGCCATGCCACCCCTACTTCATCATTTTTCGCCCTGGACCTTGGCCAGGAACCGCTCGGCCGCAGCCCGGTCAACGAACTTCGGGTCCTGGACCGCCAGAGCCAGGTGCGGCTCGGCCTCGGCGGGCTTGTCCTCCGTCACAAGGATGCAACCCAGGAGGGCGTTCGCCTCGGCATGGCGCGGCGACCGGGCCAGGGCCTGCTCCAGGAGCGCCTTGGCCGCCGGCAGCCGATTGTCCAGGATGTCGCACTTCGCCAGGCCGACCAGCGGCGCCGCCGCATCGGGCCGGCTATTGGCCAGCGTCTGGTAAAGCGCTCGGGCTTCGGGCAGGCGGCGAAGAGCGATGAGGCACTCGCCCCGCATGCGCTGGGCCCATTCGGTGGCGAAGTCAGGCCCGGTTTTAATGAGTTCCGCCAGCGCCGGCTCGGCTTCCGCATAGGCGCCGCTATAGAAGAGCGCGATCGCCAGTCGTTCCTTGAAGTCAGGGCGATCGGGCTCCAGCCGCAGCGCCGTCCGGTAACTCGTGACCGCGTCGGCGTACCGGGCGAGAAGGGTCAGGACGTCGCCGAGCGCCGCATGGACCTCGGCCCTGCCGGACATGCGGCCGGCGGCGTCGGCGAGCGACTTGGCGGCCTGGTCGGCCTTGCCTGCGGCCACCAGCATCTCCGCCTCCGCCAGAACGTACTTCGATTGGGCCGGGTCCAGCCGCGACGCCTCCGAATACTCCTCGAGCGCGCTGTCCGCCTGGCCCAGCATCTGTTCGACGACGCCGAGGACATAGTGGGCCTCGGCCGACTTCGGATCAATCGCCTTTGCGTTCTCGGCGAACGTGCGGGCGCCGTCCAGGTCTCCCTTATCGGCGGCCATGCGCGCCGCCAGCACATAGAGCGGCGCGTACGGCGCGCCCGAGTGGATCACCTCGTCGAGATGCTGCTGGGCGCGGCCGACTTCGCCGCGATGGTAGCATCCCTCGGCCAGTTTGGTCACCATCTCGGCCCGCGATACGGCCCAGCGCTGCCTGGCCTCGTCGCGTTGCTGCGACATGTACGCCTGGCGGCAGCCGCTGGCCAGCACCAGGCCGGTCACGGCGATGTAGAGGATCGCTCGTTTAGTATCCATAATTCACCATGTCTCCCAGTTTGACGCCTATGTCATCATTGAACTGCCCGGTCCGGGGGTCAAACCACCAGGATTTGTCTGGTTTCGTTGCTGAGGCAGCAGTTGCCGCGGCGGGTGCCTTCTCGGGAGTAGCCGCGGGTGCGGCGGCCGGCGGCGGCGCCGCAGGGGGCGCCTTCGCAGGGGACAGCGGCGCGGCCGAGGGACGCGTCGGGGCAGGCTTCGCTGCGGCCGGTTTCTTGGCTTCGTCGGCTTCTTTCAGGCGGTCGTGGAGGCTGTCCCAGACGGTCAAGTTGGGCGGCGCGTACGGCTGGCCGTGCTTCTCCGAGAGGATCTGGTCCTTCAGGCGCATGGCATTGAGGTTGTTCGGCCCGATGCCGAGCGCCAGGTTGACGTTCCAGAGGGCGGAATCGAGGTCGTCGCGGTTGCCTGTCTTATCGTAGCGCTGCCAGGCTTTGTCGGCTTCCTGGAGATACGCAGTGGCGATCCGTTCGCGCGTGAACGGCGCGAAGTTCTCGCGCATGCCGAGGGTCCGGCGCTTGGCGTCGTCGAAAAACTGCTCTCCGACGGCGTTGGCCGTCTCGACGTCGTCAATGATGTGCGGCGTCAGGAGAACGACGATCTCGTTGCGGATCGAGGAATCCTTGTTGCTCCGGAAGAGCGTTCCCAGCCAGGGGATGTTTCCCAGGCCGGGCACCTGCGAGCGCGTGATCGTGGTCGTGTCGTCAAAGAGGCCGCCAATGACAATCGTGTAGCCGTCCTTGACCATGATGTTGCACGTGACCTCGGTGGTGGTCTCCTTCGGAAGGGGGTTGTCGGGGTTGCCGATGAGTTCGGCGCTGGAGACCTTCGGATGGATTTCCATTCGGACGAACCCGTCGTCGCTGATGAACGGCCGGAAGATCAACTGCGTGCCGACGTCCAGGAAGTTGACCGTCTGGATCGTGGTCGTCTCCGACACGGTGCTGGTGATATAGGGGATGCGCTGGCCGACGATCACTTCTGCCCGCTGCTTGTTGAGGGCCAGCACTTTCGGGTTCGAGAGGACCGTCGTGTCGGTGATCTTTTCCAGGGCGCTGACGAAGATAGCGACGTTGTTGGTCATGATGCCGATGTTGAGGCCCGTGCCGACTGAAGCAAAACCCTTGGTGGCGATCTGGCCCCACGGGCTGCCGGCGTTAGCCAGGGTGGCCGTCGGGTCGGTGACGGCCGCGGTGGGGGTCAGCGTTTTGAAGTCCACGCCGGCCAGGGCGTTGAAGTCCACGCCGAGGCTCGTCGAGTCGTCGAGTTTGACCTGGAGGATGGTCGCCTCCACGAGGACCTGGCGCGGGCGCTGGTCCATCCGCTTCAGGATGGACCTGGCCGCCGCTATGTTCTCCGGAAAATCGCGGATCACCAGCGAGTCGCGGAGTCCGTAACTGTTGGCCCCGGTGGCGCCGGTGGCGCCGGTCGGGATGCCCTTTTCGGTGGGGGCGGTGACGGCCACGGTCGCCTTGGGCGAAAGGGCCGGCGCGACCAGTTTCACTGCGTCTTCCGCCGTGAGGAAGTTCAAGTGGATCAGTTCGGTCACCAGCCGCGCCTCGTCCTGGCGCATCGCCGTGCCTTCCTCCGCCGTGTACACGTAGATGGCCCCCTTCTCTTTCGACCACTTCAGGCCGTTCGCGCGGCAGATGGCGTCCAGGACCTGGTCCAGCGTGACCTTGTACAGGTCAATCGTGACGCGGCCCTTGGCGTTCTTGCTGGTGACGAGATTCAGTTGATACTGGCTCGACAGCAGTTCCAGAACGTTCGCCAGGTCCTCGTTCTTGGCGCGGAAATTCATCGTGCCGTCGGGCGCCATGGCGGTCTGGATCACACCGACGGAAGCGGGCGCGCCGGCCGTCCCTGACGTCGGCGCGGGAATCGGCGCCGGCGGATCGGCCGGCTCGGCCTTCGCGGCCGGCTCGGCCTTCGCAGCCGGCTCGACCTTCGGGGCCGGCGCCGCAGGGGCGGGAGCGGGCGCCGTCGCGCCGGCCTTGGCCGGAGCGGCTTTGAGGTCGCTCGCTGCCGCCGGCGCGGGCGGCGGCGGGCCCTGACCGAAAGCGGCGGCCGCGCTCGCCAGCAGGTAGCAGACGACCAGCGCGGCGCCTACAAGGCGCATGGACCAGTTGGGATGGGTAGGGGTTTCCCTGCACTTCATGACTCTTCTCCTTATTCCATCATTCCATCCGCAGCAGGCAAATCGTCCCCGCCTGTTGCAGTTTGACCTTCCCCTCTTGAATTTCCACAATGCGGAACCCCGCGACGGCGTCGCCCTCGCGGCAGTTCTGCCCGTTGATGACGGCCCACCGGTCGCCGGCGGGAGTAATGAGAATCACCTCGAGCCGCATCCGCTTGGCCGCTTCGAGGACGGCCGGCGGCGACACCGACGGCGCCGCCGCAGCCGGAATCTCTGGCCGGACCGCTTGCGGCAACTGGCGCTGCAACTGGCCCGCGCGCGGTTCGGCCGGCGCGACGCTGGGCGGCGAGGCGACCGATTCCTGGGCGCCGTCCGGCGACGCGAAGGGGTTTCGACGAAGCGGCTTGGAAGCCTGCGGCATCACGTCGCCGAAGAGTTTCTCGAGCGCCACCGACATCGAGCGGATCTTGCCGGTGTCGAACCCCGAAGGTCCGGCGATGGTCGGGCCGGCGTCGGAGCGGTTGGTCCAAGGCTGGACGATGGCCAGCGCCCAGGCCGTCAGGCCAGTCACCAGAAGGGCCGCCGTCAGGACAATCTGCACGCGCCGGGCCTTCGCGATGGCCCATTGGCACCGCGGATACGCAGACAGCCAGGCCACGAGTCCCGCGAACCGCGACTTTGGCGCTGACGGTCGGCCTTTGGATTCGCGTTGGCTCATCCGGAAGTCCCCTGCAAAGGTGTATCGGAGCCCTGCCGCACGGCCGCTGCCGTCACCGGTTTTCCTGGCGGCAGGTGGTAAACGAGAACCTCCGCCTCCGCCACGACCTGGCCGTCGCCCACGCGTTTAATGTGGACGCGGCAGAGGCGGTTCAGACGCTCGAGTTCCTCGATCTGGGCCAGGCAGCGGTGCACCCCCTCGTAAGGCCCGGTCAGTTGCAGACGTAGCGGCACGGCGGGCACCGGCCCCGCGGATGCCGTGTCGGTCGTCCGCTGAATTTCGTGAGACACGCCCGGCTCGGCCTCGACCCGGTCGGCAACAGCCTGAAGGAATTCGGCCAGGCGCGGCTCCGGCGGGAGACGGCGTTCCAGGCGGTCATGGAGACGCCGCAGCGCCGGAATCCGGGCCGACACGTAGATGCCCTCCTGGCTGGCGCGAACTTTCTCGGCCACAAGGTCCCTCTGGCGCGTGACGACGGACCCGAGGTCCGCCAGTTCCTTCTGCCTGGGCCAGAGGACCAGCAGAACGAAACTGCCGACCATCACGGACGCGATCAGCAGGATGAGGAACTGCTGACGGTTCACGGCCCACCGTTTGCGCCCCGTTGCGCTCGCCCCCATGCGCCTCACTCCTTGGCCGGCGGCGGAACCGCGACCGCCTCGATGACAAACGATCGCCGTCCCGCATCCCGGCCGCCGACCCCCTTCGATTCCGCCAGGGCCACCCGCTGGAAAACGGTCGAGGCCTCCATGGCCCTCAAGATCTCCGTGACGGCCGTCTCGGAGGGGGCCCGGCCGACGAGGCGCACGCGCGCCTCGTCGCGACCGCTCCGCTCAGGGTGATCCAGATTCACTTCGTCCAGCAGAGCGCCCTCTGGCAGCAGGTCGGCCACCGCGACCATGACGCCGTTGGCGGTGATCTGCGGCTTAAGGCTCCGCAGCAGTTCGATACGTTGCTCGTAGGACTGGGCCTCGCTGCGGAGGGTCCGGACCTTTTCCACGTCGGCGTCAACCGCCGTGTCGGTGCTCTGGAGGGACTCCAACTCGGCCTTCGCGTCGCGCACCGAGGCGCCCATCTGGAGACTCCACAAGACCATCGCTAGGCCCACCGCCAGCAGGAGCCAGGAACGGATAAACCCGATGCGCCGCTGAAACCGCGCCCGGATGTAATCCTGCGGCAGCCATTCCAGTTCACGCACCGCCCAGCCCTCCGATCAGCCCGGGCCCACCCTGTGTGAGCCATCAGGCCGCACAACCGGCGGCAAACTGAGCCGCCAGATAGAACCCTTTCAGACTCAAGCCAAACACCGTCGCCCATTCCCCCAGGGCCCCGCGCCGGTCGAGCGTCGGACCCAGGTGGTCTATCCGCACGCCGCGAAGGGGGTCGCTCGGCCGGGCTTCGACGCCCAGTCGCTCTGCGAGCGCCGCCAGCAGGTCGGCGTTGTGCGACTCGCCGCCGCTGAAGGTGATCGCCTGCGGCCTCGGTCCGTGGAACGTCACGGCGTGATACCGCAAGCACAGTTCAATCTCGTCGGCCAGGTCCTCGAGGTGAGGACGGATGGCGTCGGCGACTGTTCGCGCCACATGCTGGGCGTCGGGGTCCTCGTTCGCCTTGGCCGCGCGGCCGCGTCGCCCCAGGCGACGCCGGAGCGCTTCGGCCTCGGCCTGCGCCAGGTCCAGATTCTCGGCGACCGCCCGGTTGAAGACCGCGCCGCCGATCGGAATCGTCTTCAGAAACACGATGTCGCGCCCGTGAGCGATGAGGACCGTGGTCTGCGCCCCGACGTCGGCCAGCACGCTCGTCGTGTCCTCGTCCTCGCGCCGGTGAAGGAATCGCGCGAACCCGCGGAAGATCGCGCACGGCTCTGCGTCGAGGCTCACCAGGTCCAGCCCAGCCTCGCACGCCAACTGGATCTGGGCATCCACCTCGGCCCGCGGCGCGGCCAGGAGGATCACCTCATCGAGGGTCTGGTCGCCCTCGTGGACCTCGCCGGCCCTGAGATGCTGAATGATGGCGGTGGCCGTGTCGAACGGGAACTTGTTCTGGGCCTCCCAGTTGACGGCGGCAGAGAGTTCCTCGTCGGACATTTTCGGGAGGCGCACGTGGCGGACGGCCAACGACGCCGGCGGCAGGGCCATGACCGCCTCGCGGCCGCGGAATCGGCTCTTACGCGTCAAGCGACGGACGTTGTCGGCGATGAACTCATGCCGCCGTCTCGCATCCCCCTTGACCTCCTGAGGGATGGCAAACTGGGCCGCCTCCACGACGCGGAGGTCCCTCTCGGCTCCTCCCACCTGAAGCAGCCGAACCGCCGTCGTCCCGATGTCCAGGCCGATTGGCAGAGACCTCACCGCAAACCCCTTTTCCCCGCCCTAGCCGGCAGTCCGCGTGGCCGTGACGACCCCCGTCAACCCCTCGACCGCAACGACCATCACGACGGAGCCGGACTGAATGGTCACGCTCCCAGCCGCAACCGGATCGCCCTGCGGCAGGAATGTGACGTAGGTCTGGCCGCCGAAACTCACGGTCGTCACCGTCACCGACGACATTCCGTTCAGGCGCGCCAACGTGACCTCGAACAGTTTGCCGGCGTTGACGGGATGCCCGATGGCCACCGCGGATGCGTACGCGACGCCCGTGTAGTTGGCCACCACCTTGTAAGATTGCTTGTCCGGGCTGAAGACGAGCGAGTACGACTGCTGCTTCGTTAGCGCCAGGCTCCGCACGACCTCCAGGTCCGCCTGGAGCACGCGGGCCGCGCTCGTGGCCTGGACGTCCGCCGCGGAACCAATGCCCGGGACCACGATCATCGCCGCGATCGCCAGGATCAGGATCACGATCAGGATTTCGATCAGCGTCAGCGCCGGCCGCATCGAGACAAGCGTCGTCATCGCTAGCGCTCCTTAGCCTGGTCATTGCCCTCAGGCTTGGCGGAGCCCTTGCCCTCGATCACGTGGATGGAGTATGAGCCATCTCGCAAGCCGCGTTCGATCTCGGCCAAGCGCTTGTTGAGCGATTCGAGTTGCTCGATCAGGACGAGTTTCTGCCGACCGCTATCGGGGATTCCGCCGCCGTCCCCCGTCACAGACGACGACTGAGCCTGCACCTTCGGCTCGACGCCGTCTGCGCGGTACCACAGGGCTGCCGCTATCAGGCCAAGCATGAAGGCCACCAGGATTAAGCCGTGAGCAATCATTTGCAGATGCCTTGAAGGCATTTTCTATCCCTCCGATATTCCCCACTTTTACCGTTAAAGCCCGGAAAGGGCAGTCTTTCGACGCACTAAAACACGCTTGATTTATCGGCATCGCGGCAGACCATGCTTCAACGATTCGCCTGCGGAGGGAACCGCCGAGGAGGGGGTGTTTGTCGGCCCGCGGCACACACTCTCTACCCGACAAGCGTAGGAGGGCAGCACTTGCCTGCCGGCAGGGACGCACCTTGCGTCTCTGCCCTCGGCCCGGGCCTCTTTGCCTTGACACGAAGAGGCCGGACGGTCATCGCAAAGAACCCGCCGTAGTCAAAACGTGTTGAATTTCGCGCCGTCGGAGTCCTGCCACGAGTCCTTCAGGTCGGCCCGGAACTCGCCGCTTGTGGCGTTGTACCACCAGCCGCCATCCGTCGTCGGGGCGGCGAAGGCCGTGGTGGCGCCGGTCACGATACGCACCGTGTTCAAGTTCGACATGGGATTGACCGGCATGCTCTTCAGATACGGCCCGAACTTTTGCGTGTAGTCAGGGGACGATACCGTCTCGCCTGATATATCGCTCACAAGGGTCATCTGGTCAATGAATGCGGGGCCTGGATTTGTGTCACGGTGCTGCGAGTGGTACAGTTCCACCTGGCCTCGAACGGTCTGAAGGTTGGTCTTCAGGTTGGAGATTCTGGCCTCCGTTGACGCCTGCGTGAAATGGGGGAGTACGATTGCCGCCAGAATACCGAGCACAATGACGACGATCAGTATCTCGGCCAGCGTAAACCCTTCGGCTCGCGAACGTTGCATCGCGGCGTCTCCTTGTTGTTGTCCCTCCCCAGCGACTTCCGCCACGTCTCGCCTGGTTTGGCGAAATCACTTTCCCACTTGGCCTGGGCCGGCAGGGACTTGTTCCCGCACGACTGTCACCGGCACCTGGGAGCCCTGCCTCTCTGCCTGTGGCGACTGAGAGAGCGACTCCATAGAACCCATATCGGCATAAAAACAGCCCACCTTCACTAAACCACACTTACTGCTCCTTTAGCGCATATTCTAAACCAGGAACGCCTGGGAAATTCCGCAGGTATCTCGGCAGGCGCCATGGCAACCGAACCACGGGAACGCCCCTCCCATGCAGGATGCCAACCGGTCCGGTTAAAAAGCCGGAGGGCAGATGACGCTACACGCGTCTCTGCCCCCAGGTCCACGTCTCTTCGCCCCTACACGAAGAGACAGGCGGTCACCGCTGCGCACCCACAGCGATTAAAACGTGTTGAATTTCGAACTGTCAGCAGCCACCCACGAATCCTTCAGGTCGGCCCTAAACTCGCCCGTCGTGCTGTTGAACCACCAGCCGCCGTCCGTCGTCGGGGCGGCGAAGGCCGTGCCGGTGCCGGTCACGATTCGCAGCGTGTTTAGGTTGGATATCGGGTTGATCGGAATGCTCTGAAGGTACGGGCCGAACGTGTGCGTCGCGTCCGGCGACGTGGTAACGCCACCGCTGATGTCCGTGTACTGCGTCATCTGCGTCGAAAACGCGGCGCCAGGATAACTCTCCAGGTGCTGCGTCTTGTAGAGCAGCAACTGGCTTCGGACCGTCTGGAGGTTGGTCTTGAGGTTGGAGATCCTGGCTTCCGTGGAGGCCTGCGTGAACTGAGGAATGACGATCGCAGCCAGGATGCCCAGGATGATTACGACAATCAGAATTTCCACCAACGTAAAGCCCTTGCCCAAACGCTTCATTGTCTTTTCCTTACCTTTTCGCCCCTTGGGACTGATATGAGTTTCGTGGTTGAGTTGACGACCCCGGTCCTTGGCACTCACCCCCCGATTTTGCGGTCACGGCATTCTTATCGTCAGAAATCTTATCTTTCTTTACCATTTCTCCTTTATCATCTATCTTCTTTATCTTACCATGCAGCCCCTAGAAATAAGCCCGATGGACGCCAGGGCCTATCCTTCTCAACGAATAGACTAATGAAAAATCCACCAACTGCAAGCCGAGGGCCGTGGAACGGTTGGCAGCCGACTGAAATCAAGGCGCAAGACCTTGCCTGATAAGGAGTTCCAGCAATCGCCTCGGCTGATATGTTTTGTGACTTCAGACGCGATTTATGCAGGCCACCGCAGAAATCCTCGCGTTTCCCTGGGGCGGTTTAACCTTGAACCTCTCTACTGAGCGACAATCTGGGTCGTCATGGCAGGAAATCGGCGAATTCCCCCCTCCAAGAGGCGCAAGACCAGGCCATAGTCGAAATCAAGGTCCACGACATCCCCCTCATAGGTTGTCTCGCCTTCGCGCAGGGTGATCCGGCGACCCAGCGTCCTGCACCTGGCCGCAGCCCGGCGATGAATCTCCTCCTCGCCCGGTCGGTCGGCCGTCCGGGCCAACGCCTCGTCCATCCGGGCTAGCAGGGCCCGAGCCAGAAGGGTCCGATCCACGTCTGTCCCAAATGTTGCCAGGCTGGCCGCTGAAGAGCGAATCGCCGCAGGAAACGCCTCGGTATCCTGCGTGCAGTTCAGGCCGATGCCGATGACGACGGGCCCCATCTCGCCCGCGACCGGCCGCGCCTCGACCAAGATTCCGCCGACCTTGCGGTCTTCAACGACGATGTCATTCGGCCACCTGATGCCGGCCGCAAGGCTGGCCTGGCCTTCGACGGCCTCTGCGGCAGCCACGGCGGCTGCGCGTGTCAGCATCGCCCCCTGGTTCGGCGAACGCTTAACCCAGACGACCACGGAACACAGGATCGAAGAGCCCGGCGGAGCGAGCCAGCGGTTGCCGCGGCGTCCTCGGCCCGCCGACTGATACTCGGCCAGGACCGCCAGGCCGTCGGCCTCCTTCGGCCCGCCGGCAGCCGCTTCCCACGCCAGGTCGTTCGTGGAGGTCGTCTGGTCAACGCACCGGACGCGGCGGCCGACCCGCATAGTCCCCAGGTTGCAGGCCAGTTCCTCCGCGTCCAGTTCTGCCGCGGCGCCGACCAGGCGGAGGCCCAGGTGCGGATGCGCCTCGACGACGAATCCGCGTCTCGCCAACTCATCAATAACCTGAAGGACGCGCTTCGGGGCAAGGCCGACCTGGGCGGCCAGTTCAGCCGCGCTCGTTGACCGGTGCCGCAGCCCGCGAAGCGCCAGGGAAACCCGTGCGCGGTCGGACGCGGGGTTTCCTCGCGGACGGCGCTCCTCGGGACGTGCTCGAGACGGCCTCACGGGCGATGCACCTCAAGCGAGATATCGAGGATCGGGGCGCTGTGGGTCAGCGCTCCGATGCTGATGCGGTCCACGCCGGTTTCAGCGATGGCCCGGACGTTTTCGAGGCCGATGCCGCCGGAGGCCTCGAGGGCCGGCCCGCCGCCTGGAAACTGGCGGTCCCTCCGCACGACGGCCTCGCGGATCATCGGCACGGCCATGTTGTCCAGAAGGACGACGTCCGGCTGGGACGCCAGGACCTCTTCGAGATAATCAATCTGCTCGACCTCGACCTGGATGGGGATCTCGGGGGCGATGCACTGACGGGCCTCGCGGACCAATCCGGCGATCGTTTCGCCCACGTGGTTCGGGGCGCGGACGGCCAGGTGATTGTCCTTGATGAGGACGCCGTCGTGGAGGCCCGTCCTGTGGTTCACGCCGCCGCCCATCCGGACGGCGTACTTTTCGAGGTACCGCCAGCCGGGAGTGGTCTTGCGAGTGTCGAGGATCACGACGTCGGTGCCGGCCACCTTGGCCACGTACTGGCTCGTCAGCGTGGCGACGCCGGAAAGGGCCTGGAGAAAATTGAGGAGCGTCCTCTCGACCGTCAGGAGCGCCCGCACGGGGCCCGCGATCCGACCGAGGACCTGGCCCGGCTTGATGGGCGACCCGTCCTCGACGACGGCCTCGAACTGAAGGCGCCCGTCCACGCGCTGGATGATCGGCGCGACGAACAGCAGCCCCGCGACGACGCCGTGGGCCTTGGCCAGCAGGTCCCCGCAGGCCGTCGCCTGGGTATCAATGAGGACGTCGCTCGTCAGGTCGCCCGGCCCGATGTCCTCGTCGAGGGCGAGCGTGAGGAGCGGCTGGAGGCTGTCCAGCGCTCGGGCCCTAAGGCGCTCCATGGGAATGGTGGCGGGCGGTTGTTTGGGTGCCATGCAGGAGTTCCTGAATGCGGTCCCTGAGTTCGGCGGCGCGTTCGAATTCGAGGCGTTCGGCCGCCTTGTGCATTTCGGCCTCAAGTTCGCGGACCAGTTCGGTCCGTGCGAAGTCATTTTCGGAGAGGTGAACGGCCAGGCGGGCTGCGCGGCGGCCCTGGACCTCGGCCTCGATGCCCGCCCGGATGGCCTTGCGGATCGTCTCGGGCTTGATGCCGTGCTCGCGGTTGTAGGCCTCTTGCTTTTCGCGGCGTCGGCGAGTCTCCTCGACGGCCCGGCCCATGCTCTCGGTCATGGCATCGGCGTAGAGGATGACCTCGGCGCTCGCGTGGCGGGCGCAGCGGCCGATCGTCTGGAGGAGGCTCGTCTCGGACCGCAGAAACCCTTCGCGGTCGGCGTCGAGGATGGCTACAAGGCTGACCTCCGGCAGGTCGAGCCCTTCGCGCAGCAGGTTGACGCCGACGATGACGTCGAACGTCCCGAGGCGAAGGTTCTTCAAGATCTCGCTCCGCTCGAACACCTCTACCTCGCTATGAAGATATTCGCATTTGATTCCTTCCTTGCGGAAGTAGTCCGCCAGGTCCTCGGCCAGGCGTTTCGTCAGGGTCGTCACCAACGTCCGTTCGCCGCGGGCGATGCGCGTCCGGGCCTCGCCCAGGAGGTGGCGGACCTGGTCGCGGGCCGGCTCGATGCGGATCGCGGGGTCCACCAAGCCCGTCGGACGGATGACCATCTCGGCGACCTCGCCGCCCGATTTCTCGATCTCCCAGTCGCCGGGCGTCGCGCTCACGCAGATGCAACGCCGCGCGAGCGCCTCCCACTCCTCGAACCGCAGCGGCCGGTTGTCCAGCGCCGACGGCAGGCGGAACCCGTGCTCCACGAGGGTCTCCTTGCGGCTGCGGTCGCCGGCGTACATCGCCCGGATCTGCGGAATCGTGACGTGGCTCTCGTCCACGAACATCAGGTGGTCGTCGGGGAAATAGTCCAGGAGGCAGTACGGCCGCTCGCCGGGCCCGCGGCCGGAGAGGTGGCGGCTGTAGTTCTCGATACCCGCGCAGTAGCCGACCTCCCGGAGCATCTCCAGGTCGTACTTCGTGCGGGCCTCCAGGCGCTGGGCCTCGAGGAGTTTACCCTGCCGGCGGAGTTCCGTCAGCCGCGAGGCCAGTTCCTCCTCGATCGAGATGCAGGCCGGCCCGATCCGGTCCTCCGGCAACACATAGTGCTTGGCCGGATAGACGAACGTCTCCTGCTCGGCGCCGAGGATTTCGCCCGTCAGGGGGTTGAAGAGGGCGATGCGGTCCACCTGGTCGCCGAAAAACTCGATCCGGTGCCCGAACTCCTCGTACGCCGGCTGCACGTCCACGCAGTCGCCGCGCACGCGGAACCGCGCGCGGCCGAACTCGATGTCATTCCGCTCGTACTGGAGGTCCACGAGCCGCCGGAGAAGGTCGTCGCGCTCGATCCGGTCGCCGACCGCCAAGCGGATGACCATCCGCTCGTAATCCTCCGGGTTCCCCAAGCCGTAGATGCACGAGACGCTCGCGACGATGACGACGTCGCGGCGGGCGGCCAGGGCGCTCGTGGCCTGGAGCCGCAGGCGGTCTATGTCGTCGTTGATCGAGGCGTCCTTCTCGATATAGATGTCGCGGGCGGGGATGTAGGCCTCCGGCTGATAGTAATCGTAATATGACACAAAGTACGCCACCGCGCTACGCGGGAAGAACTCCTTGAACTCGCTGTAAAGTTGGGCCGCCAGCGTCTTATTGTGGCTGATCACCAGGGCCGGCGCCTGGACCCGCTGGATGACGTTTGCCATGGCGAACGTCTTGCCGCTGCCCGTGACCCCCAGGAGCGTCTGCCAGCGCTTACCGGCCGCAAGGCCCGCCACGAGGGCCTCGATGGCCTGCGGCTGATCGCCCTTCGGCTCGAAATCCGACACCAGTTCAAATTCGGCCATAGCGGCACCACCTGCGCTCCCTGAACCAAGTGATTCTATCACCGGGGAATCCGCGCGGCAACTTGGCAGTTCTCCACGGCCACGATCCGGAACTAGCGACGCGCGGACGGTTCGCCCGCCGGTCATGGGGCGGGCGGCACATCCGCCTTGGGCGCAGCGGGCGGCCCCTTAAACGTGGCCTTGTTCGCCTCCCACCACTCGCGCCACTTCTTGGCATCCTCGCCGAAATCCTTGCCGGTGAACCCGACGAGCGCCCCATGGGCCGCCGAGATGACAGCAGGGTGCGCGTCGGCATGGACGCTCCGAACCTCATTCTCCAGCGCGACGATCATGGCCTCGATAACGCGAGGGTCCTTGCCCAGATTGGGCAGGGGAGGCGCCGACTGTTCCCATCGCGAATCTTCTCCCCTATGTTCCAGGGGGCGGCCCTTGTTTGCCAGCATGTGGACCACCCAAGATCGCACAACATGCGAATCGTCCGCAACCGCATTGATCAAGCAAGTGACAGCCTCGGCCCTGCCGGTTTCCGCCAGGGCAATCAGGGCCGCGGCTCGCATCGTATGCGAAGGGTCCCGCGCCGCCGCGATCAACGCATCCAGGTACTTACGGGCCAGCGGAGCGGATCCGCCCTTGGCATCGTCGAGGCCGGCAATGCCGTTCTGTGCAGGAGGAACGCCCCCCCACGTCCCCCTCGTGCTCATCAACTCCTGGAGATAGCGGAGTGCGCTGCGTCGCACGGCGAGGTCGCCCTGCTGGAACGCTTCCAACATCAGATTCACAGCACCCTCGTCCATCGTCCATGCCCGCTGAGGCACGGCTTTCTCCGACCCGTCGGCGGCTTTCGCAAACACGGGGCCAGGCCGATGCGCGTGCGCGATATCCGCCAGGACCATTAACATGCGTCTGCCAACCTCGGGGTCCTTTTCCTCTTTGAGGAGTTTGGCCAAGGCCTTCACGGTGGGCTCGCCCATTGCTGCCAAATAGACCAAACAATCCGCCGACACGTCCTCGCTGAAAGGCTTGAAGCCAAGCCGTTTCAGGACACGGAAATCGGCTTCTTCGGGATCATAGTCCCGCTGGTTTTCTGGATAATCGGCCAGGAGGGCGATCAGGTAAGGGATGGCCACTTCTGGCGGCACGCGGAGTCTCACCATCGCCTGGGCGCCCATCGCCCGTGTTTTCGGGTCCCACGAGTAAACCAGTTCGATGGCTTGGCGCTGCTCAGCCATCACGTTCGCCGGGATGCTGCTTACCGGCGGCAGGCGCTTCGCGAGGTGAGGCGGCGGAGAGGCTTTTCCGTAGAAGGCATGTCCTACGGAGAGAGGGGTCAGCAGGATGAGAGCGGCGAAAACTGTCCGAATGATCGGGCCGAGCCTCATGTCACGCCACCCACCGCTGTCACCGGTGATCACCCCCAGAAAACCAAGTCCCCATTTCCGCTTCGTCATGGCGACCCCCAATCTCGCGTCCCTGTGGTTTCCGGCATCGTCACAGCCTCCGGCTCGGCATCCGGTCCGCCCACGAACAGGTACGGCCGGAGGTGGGCCAAGGTCTTCTCGCCGATGCCGCGGACTTTGGTGAGGTCATCGAGCGACGCGAATCGTTTGCCGGGCATCGCCTCGCGGGTTTCAACGATCCGCTTGGAGAGCGTCTCTCCGAGCCCCGGCACCAGCGCGAGGACCACCCAATCGGCCGCATTGACGTTCACGCGATAGGTCGGGCCGGCGGCGGGCGGCACCACGTCGAGCGGCTCGGCCCCCACCCGCCAATAGGAGATTCCGCGCCAGGCCACGCCGGCCACGACCGCCAGCGCGAGCAAGACCAGCGCCATCTGTTCCCCGCGCGCGATCCAGGTCCGCTTGGCGGCCGCCGGCGTTTGTACGGTATCAGGCATGCTTGATTTGAAACTCTAAACTTGGAACTTTGAACTTGAAACTTGGAACTTTCTTTTATCCTTCCGGCCACACGACGTTCGATTCCTCGACGCCCGAGACCGGCTGCGGCCAGATTTCCTGCCGCAGGCCCGCCAGACGCTGGTACGCGATCTTCGGATGAAGGTCCTTACGGAGGAGCCCTCCGTGCGGCATGAAGTGGGGCTGGTGATCCGAGAAATCCCGCCACGAAATGGCTGTGACGAACGGCTTCGAGACGGCGACGCGGTAGAACTCCTCGAGCCATTCGGACTGGATCACTTCGTCCCAGGGCTTGTGCCAGACGCCGCCGGCCCCCTGCGGGTCGCCCGAGGTGCCGACCGCTGCCCCAGGATCGGGAGCGGACGCCGAGGGCGCCCCGACGGCCGTCAGGTGGACGGGTTTGCCGAGGGCGCCGAACCGGTCCAGGAGGTCCGAGATGTCGAGCATGTCGCGGCAGTGAAAGCCAGGCCCGCCGACGCCCGCGAAGACCTGGAGCCCGATGGCGTCGAACACCACGCCCGCGTTCATACACATCTCTGCATAATGATACGGCCATATTGACCGCTGGTTGTTCGCGTAGTACTCGCCCCACGGATGCACGAGTTCCAGGATCACCTTTGCCGCCGGGTCGGTCCGCTTGACGGCGTGGCAGCAGACGCGTGTGGCCTCGATGATCCGGTCGAGCGCGAAGTTCATGCAGTTCTCGACGTGGAGGCCTGTCACGGCGTCCCAGTAGTCCACGCGGCCGCGGTACCGCTGCACGCACCGCTCGATGTGGTCGAAGATGGAGTCCCGGATCGTCTCGAAGTCGTTTTCCCAGATCCAGACCCAGTCGGGCAGGTACTTCTCCGAAAAGCGGATCACGGAACCGCCCTTGATGGCGAGGCCCTTGGCCTCCAGCCACTGAATCCAGTCATCGTGCCACTTCCAGTTGTGCTCGTGCTCGCGCGGCTCGATGCCGCGCCAGACCATCGGGACTGTGGCGCAGTTGAACGCGGAGCCGAACCGCTCCCAGGCCCGGTGATGGACGTCGGCCGCCTCCCAGTAGCACCCGAAGTCAACGCGGCCCAGTTCGCCGTGCCGGCGCCTCAGCGCGGTCCCCCGGCGCGCGTCTTCCAGCGCCAGTTGCTCGCCCAGCGCCACCGACTTGGCGAGGGCCTCTTCCGAAAGGTCGCCGGCCGGCAACGGCGAGTCCTGGACCGTCTCGGCGTGAGCCAGGAGCAACTTGACTTCGGCCAGGCCTTTCTCGATCGTGTCCGTCGGGCCGCCGAACGCGTAGCCCCAGTCCTCCTTCTTCCGCCAGACGTCGGCGATGCGGCCGCGAGCCAGTTCCAGCGTCAGCAGGTAGGGCTCGGCCCGGTCCGGCACGAGCGCGGTCCGCACCATCAGGCGCGACCCATCGCGCAGCGGCCAGGACAGGTTCAGCGACGCCAGGCCCTGGCTCCGCTTGTCGCAGAAGAGGAGGCCCGTGGCGGCGGCGTACTGGAACCGCGCACGGATCGGCTGCCCTTCCTGGCTCGTCAGGTACATCTGGTCCAGGCCGAGGTCCGGGGGCGGCTTGCCGTTCACCAGGACGATAAACGTGAGCACGGTCGGCGATTCCTCTTCCTTCGTTTCCGGGCCCGCCCTAGGCGGGCACGGCCCGTCTTGCCATACGGCCCGTATGGGCGGGTGCGTTTCGATTATAAGCCGCCGACCCCGCCTCTCAACTGAAAACTCCTCCGGCCGGCAATTCACGGCCGGCGCAGACTCGATTCGCGCCACACACGAATAAGTCTTGACGGCCCGCGACCGCCGGGGCTACAAAGGGGTCTTGAACACGGGAGACGCGACATGGCGGCCGTGGTGCTTGAAAGCCATCTCGAGGGCCTCAAAGTTCGGCGCGGCAAGGTCCGCGACGTCTACGACCTCGGCGACCGACTTCTGATCGTCGCCACGGACCGCATCAGCGCCTACGACGTGGTCATGCCGACCGCGATTCCGGACAAGGGGCGGCTCCTAACGGGCCTTAGCCTGTGGTGGTTCGATTTTCTTAAAGGTCTGACGCCCAACCACCTTATCACGGCCGACATCCGTCAGATGGGCCCCGCCGCGAAGGCCGAAGCCGCCATGCTCGCCGGCCGGACCATGCTTTGCCGCAAGGCCCGCGTCTTTCCGGTCGAGTGCGTGGTCCGCGGATACCTGGCGGGGTCGGGCTGGCGCGAGTACAAGACGTCGGGGACGGTCTGCGGCATTCGTCTGCCGCCGGGTCTCCGGCAGTGCGACCGCCTGCCGGAACCGCTCTTTACGCCGGCCACGAAGGCCGAGGCGGGCCACGACGAGAATATCTCCCTCGAGCGGGCCAGGGAGATCATCGGCGCGGAGGCAGCCACGACCCTCAGGGACCGCAGCCTGGCCGTTTACCGTAAAGCCGCCGAGTACGCCGCAGGCAGCGGCATCGTCATCGCGGACACCAAGTTCGAGTGGGGCGAGGTCGGCGGCGGGATTATCCTCGTGGACGAGGTCCTGACGCCGGACTCCTCGCGGTTCTGGCCGGCCGACATGTACGAACCCGGCCACGACCAGCCGAGTTTCGACAAGCAGTTCCTCCGCAACTGGCTCGACACGCTCGATTGGGACCGGACGCCGCCGGGACCGAGGCTGCCCGACGACATCGTCGTCAAGACCAGAGCAAAATATGTCGAAGCATACGAGCGGCTGACGGGCAGAAAGTTTTCGTGAGGCGCATCCGACCCGCCTCGCCCCGGCGAGCAGGCTGCCGGCAGGCAGGCCGGGGCAAGGTTTTTCTTCGCACGGGATAACACATGGCCCAACTAGTGGTACGCACGGCAGGCGAATCGCACGGACCAGCCGTCATCACCCTCATCGAGGGGCTGCCCGCCGGCCTGGCCGTGGACGCCGCTCGCATTGACGCGGACCTTGCGCGCCGCCAGAGCGGTTACGGCCGCGGCCGGCGCCAAACAATCGAGAAGGACCGCGTGGAGGTCCTGGCCGGGGTCCGCCACGGCCGCACGATCCCCGGGCCGGTGGTCCTCGTGATCCGCAACCGCGACGCGCGGCTGGAGGAGTGCCCGGAGGTCCGCCGGCCGCGGCCCGGCCACGCCGACCTGGCCGGGGCGCTCAAGTATCTTGATCCCGACATGCGGAACATCCTGGAGCGCGCAAGCGCCCGCGAGACCGCCGGCCGCGTTGCCGCCGGAAGCCTCGCCAAGATGCTCCTCGCGGAGTTCGGCACGGACGTGCTGGCTTACGTGACGCGCATCGGGCCGGTGGCGGCGGTCGTCCCCACGGACCTGGCGGAGCGCAGGCGCCGGCGCGACGCGAGCGACCTCCTCGTGCCCGACCCCGGCGCGGAGCCCGCCATGAAGGCCGCCATTCGCGCGGCGGGCGAGGCCGGCGACACCCTGGGCGGCCTCATCGAGTGCGTCGCGATGGGCGTCCCGCCGGGCCTCGGAAGCCACGTCCAGTGGACCGAGAAACTCGACGGGCGGCTGGCCCGCGCCGTAATGAGCATCCAAGCCATCAAGGCCGTCGAGATCGGCCTCGGAATGGCCGTAGCCGAGCGGACGGGTAGCCAGGTCCACGACCCGATCGCGTACGACCCGAAGGCCCGCGACACAGCCGGCCTCGGATACGTCCGCCCGACCAACAACGCGGGCGGCATCGAAGGCGGAATGACCAACGGCCAGCCGGTCGTCCTCGTGGCGGCGATGAAACCCATCCCGACGCTCCGGCAGCCGCTGGCTTCGGTGGACATCAAGACAAAGCAGCCCGAGACGGCAGTGCACGAGCGGAGCGACGTCTGCGCGGTCCCGGCCGCAAGCGTGGTCGTGGAGGCGGCGGTCGCGACGGAACTGGCTGCGGCGATGGTCGAAAAGTTCGGCGGCGATTCCGTCGCCCAGATGAAGGCGGCCTACGAAGCGTGGCGCCGGGCTGCAAGGGAACTCTGAGACGGACTAATGACGAAATCTGAAGTACGAATGACGAATGAAACGGCAAGTCCGAAATCTGAAAACCGCCGCATCGGGTGGTTTCGTTATTGTCGTTTCGAATTTCATTCGTCATTCGAATTTCGTCATTCGTCATTATCCTGTATCTATTCGGAGAAACTTGCTTGCGGTTGATTAGTACCGGTTCATAGCCCGATGACCTTACGCAAAAAACACATCCGTCGCGCGGTGGCGATCGCGGTGCTGGTCGGCCTCCTTGGGCCGCTGGCGGCGCTCGGCGCCTACGCCCTGTGGGCGCGGAGCGGGGCGCTGGACCGGGCCCTGACGGCGGAACTCGAGCGGCACCTGCGGTGCGCCGCCAAGGTTCGCGGCGCGCATCCGACCGGCCCCAGCGACGCCGCCGCCAACTCGGTTGACCTGGCCTGGGACACCGCCGAGGGGACCATCCGACTTCACCTGGCCGACCTGAAAGCGACGCGGCTGGAACCTCCCCTCCTCTGGTCCATCACGGCCGGCGAAGGGCGGCTGGACGTGGAGTCGAAAAACCTCGAAGAAACCCTCCGGGCGTGGAACCAGCGGCTGGTCGGCCCCGAATATGACGGCCCGCCATTCCGCCTCACGGTGCCGGGGTTTGAGGTCAGCGTGGCGTCGGACATCCTCACGGCCGCCGAGACGGGCGAACTGGAGGTCAAGCGCGGATTGGTCACGCCATTTCGGGTATCGCTATTCCGTGCGCCAGGCCCGCCGGGGAGCAGCCTTGGACGGATTCAGGCAGGGATACACTTGGATAGCGGCTCGTCCGCCGGCGCGTTTCAGAAAGCGTCGGTCACCTTCGAGGGCGTTCCCGCGCGGTACCTGATTCGCTTGCTGCTGGGACCGTCCGGGCCGGCCCCGGCCGGCGGGACGGCAAACCTGCGGCTCGTGTGGGCCCGACAGGGATGGGACCGCAAGGTTGACCTCAGCGATAAGCAGCGAGATATCTCTATCTTAACCAACGGGATGGACCTGGCCGAGTGGACGAAGGACCTGCCCGGCGGCCCGGTCAGCGGCAAGGCGTCCCTCGCCATCCACTTTCAGGAAGACCGCCGCGACAGGCCGAACCTGGCCGTGGACATGAATGCGGCGGACGGCGACATTGCAGGGGAGACCTTGCGATGGCTGGCCGGCCTTCCGGGGGGCCTCACGGCGCCCGGCCCGATCGCGTCGGCGCGATTCCCCATCGGCCTGGCCGTTCACTTCCGCGACACGGCCGGCCTGGGCCGCTTCGTGGACGGAGACGCCGATGCGACCGGCTCGATACCCCTGGTGACTTGCCGGTCCGGCGGGACGGCCATACCTCTGCTCCTGGCATCGCGTCAGCCTTTTGATGCTAAGGCTTTTTGGGAAGTCCTGCATCAAGCCCTCGTTGCGGCGCCGGCCAAGGCGTCGGAAGGCAAGTAAATCCTTCATATTGGGCCGGCCGGAACACGCAACATTTAGCCGCGGTGCTTGCACCGCGCGTTTTGCTGACAGAAAACGAGCGGCCCGCGTACCGTGCGGACCGCTCGTTAAAGTTCGAAGACCTTGCCGGAACGTCAGAAGGCGGGCGCTGCCGGCTTGGTTGCCGCAGGCGCGGCGGGCGGCGCGGCGGTTCCCGGCCCCGTCAGGAAGATTTCGACGCGGCGGTTTTTGGCCTTGCCTTCGGCGGACTTATTGTCGGCGATCGGTTGCGACTCGCCGACGCCCTTGGTGGCGATCCGTGAAGCCTCCACCTTGGCGGCGACCAGGATTTGAGCCACGGCCTCGGCCCGGGCCTCGCTCAGGCCCTGGTTGTTGGCCGCCTTGCCGAGTCGCTTGAGCAACTCGACCGTGGCGGCCTTCTTGACCGCATCGGTGTCCGTGTGGCCGACGACCTCAACCTTGATGTCCTTTGCGGCGTCGGCGCTCAGGATGCCGCCCAGTTTCGTGATGGCGGCGCGGGCATCGGGCTTGACGGCGTTCGAGCCGGAATCGAAGGTGATGTCGGCGTTGAAGCGCAGGCGGCCGGTGGCCTGGTCATAGTCGAAGACGCCCGGATACTGGTCGGCCAGTTGCTGTATCTGGGCGGCGACGGCGGCAGGAATCCCCGGACCGCCCAGGATGGGTTGCTGCGACAGATTCTTCACAATGTCGCGCATCTCGTCCAGGGCCTTCTTGTAGGCGTCGCGCTCCCGCATGACGGTCGCCAGGTGATCGTCCTTCTCGGCCAGGAGGCGCTGCGCATCGGTGCGGGAGGCCGTGAGGGCGTTGACCCGCTCCGTCAGACCCGCCAGTTGCGAGTCCTTGTCCTGGATCAGTTTGTCCTGCTCGCGGTTCCTCATGAGCACCGAGTTATACTTCTCTTCGCTGACGCACCCCACCGACATGAGGGCCACGACCCCCAAGAGGGCCACCAGTCCGACCGCTGCAACCCGTCGCATCACAATCTCCTTTCCTGGGTCAGACACAGACTTCCAAACCTGCCTACCGGCAGGCAGATGTGAAGAGCCACACTCTCGCGGAGCAACCGCTCCCGGGAGACATGTTTTCCGGTGCATCCCAAGCCGTCAGGCCCTGGCGGCCTCTCGAGCAGCGCGGCCCTTGTCCACGTAGTAACCGATGAGTGCGGCCACGCCGATGACGACGGCGGCCGAGACGACCACGATTAGAGGCACCATCTCCTCGCCGCCGAGCCACACAAAGAACTTCGCCATCGCCGCCGACGTGCCGTACGGGATGCCTGCAAGCGCCGCCATGAGGATGTAAGCCGCCAACGCCACGCCGATAACCGCCAGGACTAGCATGACGGTGAACTGGGCATGATGCGCGGGCGGTTCCACGAGGGTGATGATGCGCGTCCTGCTCGGCGCGACGGCGGTGGCCGAGAGTCCTGTCGGAATCCCGGCGCCCACGCCGGCCTCGGCTTCCAGTCCGATGCCGGCCTCTTCGGCCATCGGCCCGGCGCCGAGTTCCTCTTCGCTGAGGACCGCTCCGAGGCTGGACTCGTCCGTCTCCGGGCTCAAGGCGAGGGGAGCCGGTTCCGCCTCGGGGGCAGCCATGGCCTCCTCCACGCCGCCCGCCCTGGGCGGGCCGGGCGGGAAAACGCCCTCGGTGTCGGCGGCGATCCAGGTCTCTGCGGCACTGTCGGCCGGGACTTCCTCCTCCTCGGCGAACAGTATGTCTGCGTCAATGCTCATGAGGGTGTCGCCGCCCTCTTTCCCGGCCTCGGCCGGGGCCTTTGCGGCCGGAGCGGCGCCGCCGGCTTTCGCCTCGATGTCTTCCTTGCGGAATTTCCAGGTGCCGCCGTCGCGAAAGGCGCGAAGTTCGCCCTTCTTGATCAGGTCCTGGAGTTCTGCGTCGGTCTTGCCGAGACGTTTCCTGGCTTCCTCAAAATCCACGAAATCCATCATTGGCCTCCTCGATGGTTGACAGCCGCCTCTGGCGGCCCTTTCCTCATTATTATACGCCTATAGGCCGGAGGCCGGCACCCGCCCCTCCGCACCTGGGGCCGGCCGGGCGCTCTCGGGCGCCTTCTCCACGCGCGCCCGGATATCTTTCGGCAACGGCGGATCGTTGTTGAAGTCCGTCAGCATCATGTCCGCCGAGACGTCGCGAACCGCCAAAAGCCTGAGCCGACTTCGCCTTGCATCAGCCACATACACCGCCAACCGCTGCTGGGCGGTATCCAGAAGACAGATCATCGCCTCGTTGTCGCCGAGCGCCGTCGTGGACACAACGACGCCCGGCGCGGCCGGGCGAGCGGCCTGCGGGTCCGCAGAGGCCGGCGATCCGGCCAGGGCCGAGAACACCAACACGGCACCCACCAGCGCCAGGCAGACGCCGGATGCCCCGAGCGCGAAGTACCAAGCCCTCCGTGCACTACGAATGACCCGAGCCTCCTCGTCGCGGCAGCCTGACCCTCGGCGCTCAAGCGCGCCGGGCCGAGCGCACCGAGGCGTCCCATATTGTAAGTGGTGACAAAACCAATGCAACCGAAATTTTCCACTATCGAGCGTCCACCGCCGCTTCCGCGGCGGCCTCGATATTCGGACATCCGGGCTTTTCGCTAGACACCCGTAAGGTCCGCGTTTTATGATGCTTAGGTGCCAGCCGCAACTCTCGTGGAACATGGACCCGTATAATCTCCTCGCCATGACAGAGCCGTCAATCGCGCCCGCCGCCTGGGCCGGAGCGGGAGCCGGTCTGGGCGTCCTGGCCGCCGCAGGCCTGGCGCTGGCGGCGCGGCGATCGTCGCGGGTGGCTGCGCCCTTGCGGTTCCTGGCGGTCGCCGCGGGAGCGTGGGCGCTGGTGTGCCTGACGTATAATGTCGCGGGCCTGAACACCGCGTTCGGAACGTATCTCAGTGAAAGTAGGCTGGTTACGGTAGTCCTCGCCGGCCTCGGCGCCGCCTGCTACATCATCAGCCTGGTCGAACGGCGCCCCGCGGAGCGGCCCTGGCACAAGTCCGGCACGCTCGTGGCGGGCCTGGCGCTGATGGGGTCGGCTTTTGTGCGTGCGGCCTGCCAACCGCCGATCACGTTAGCGGTTGACGCGCCTTTGGCACTAGTCTTCGCTGCGACGGTCTGGCGCTTGCGTACGGAACTCCTGGTCTACCTGGCCGTCCTCGGGGTGGCGGTGACCGCCGTCCTCTGGTCGCGCGATTGGCTGGCGGTCGGCCTCGGGCCGGAGGCGCCATCCTGGATCGTGGCAGCGGCGGCGGCGGTTTCGGTGCTGATGGTGCTCGCCGCAGGGTTGCTTGGTCTGGTGCCGCGCCAGGACCTGCCTGCCGGACAGGCAGGCCCTGCTGCCGGACAGGCGGACTTGAGTCTCAAGTGGTATCGCCAGGGCTTGCTGATCGTGCCGCTGGCGACCTCAAGCCTGGCCGCCATGGCCGCCGGATACCTGGCCGTCTGGTACGGCGCGTCGGCCTGGACGGTCTGGGCGCTGGCTGGGTGGTGGGCTGTGCTGCTCGTGGCGGCGATCGGCCTCAGGCAGGCGGACCTGCTGGGATTCTCGTCAGTTGCGGCGGGGTTGTCCGCGGCGGCGGCGTTCGCGGCATTCGGCGGCGAGCGGCTCGGCGAATACTGGGGCCGTTATCCTTCGCTGCTCCTGGCGGTAGCCCTCGGAGTCGCCTTGCTGTCGGCCGCGCTGCGACTGGTGCTCGTCCGGCCATCGGTCGCCGGATACCCGCGTGCGCTGTACCTTGCTGGTGCGGCGATTGCGATCGGGGCGCTGGCGGTCGAGCCGTTCGGCACGACGGCCCAGTTCCTCGGCGTGGATCTCCTCCTGACTGCGCTGGTGTTGGTCCTGGCCCACGTCCACCGGGCTCCGGCCTGGGTGAACTACCTGGTGGGCGGCCTGGCGACCGGAGGGACGGGTGCGCTGGTGCACCTTGTGCCGGGGACGCCGCATGTCCAGTGGCACCATCGGTTCATCCTCGTGACGGCCGCGGCGGGGGTCGCGTGGCTCGTGGTAGCGCTGGCGGTGCGCGAGGTCCTCAGGCGGACGTCGTCGGACCGCACGGCCCGGCGACAGACGCTGCCTTTCACGATCCTGGGCATGGGAACCACCCTGGTCCTGGCCGGGTACCTGGCTTCTCTTCAATGGCTGACATATGAGCAATTCTTAGTAAATGGCAAGAGCACGACGCTGCCGCTGCTGGGCCCGGAGTGGGGCCTGGCAGGATGGATCGGGGTGCTCGCGGCGTGGTCCCTCTCGATGTGGCTCGTGCGGCACACGGCCCGGACGTTCCTGTTTTACTGCTTCGGGATCACGGCGGTGCTTTACACCGGGCTGTTCGGCCACACGGACGACCTGTACGGCTACCTGATCACGGCGGTGGCGGGCTACGGCAGCGCGCACCTCCTAGTTTTCCTGTTCGAGGCGAAGTTCATGGCGCTCCTTTCAAGGGCCATCGCCCTATACCGCGAAGAGCGGCGGGCCTCGACGACGATCTTCACGCTGGCGGTCTTCACGTGTTTCATCGGAGCCATCCTGGCCGCATTCCGCCTGAGCACGGGGACAGCACTCGTCATGCTGGCGATCATGTCGGCTGTCTTCCTGGCTTGGTCGTTCATCTGGCTGCGAGGCGTGATGCTCTACCCCGGGGTGCTGATGGTCACGCTAACGACCCTGGCCATCTGGCATAACGCGGCCAACCCGGTCGTCTGGGACGCCGGACGGCTGGCCATCAACGCCGCGATCCTGACGGGGTCGGCCTATGTCTGGCTGGGCATCGGCGCGGGCCTGCATCCGGTGCGCGGCGAGGTGTTCCAACTGGCGGGCCCGGCCCGGGCCTGCTCGGTCATCCTTGCCGCAGCGGCGACGTGCTTTGTGGCGGCGATGTCGGTCTCGCCGGTGTTCGGAGCACCCGTCTGGCGCGCCTCGCGGACGCCGTGGGACTGGTTTCTGGGCTTGGCGGCCCTGACCCTGCTGACCGGATATTTCGCCTGGGCCCGGTTCGCCTTCGGCCGACGGTTCTATGGGCTGATGAGCGGGCTGGTGGCCCTCCTGGTCGGCCTCTACGTCGGCATCTACGTCGGCATCAGGCTATAGGATGCCACTGGTTGACCGGGACAGGATCGTGGGCCTTGTGCAGTCGTGCAAGGAACGCTATTCTGAGGACATGATCGCAGACGTGGAAACAATGAATAGAATCAAAGAAGCCCTGGGAGAACCTGAATTCTCGCTGTCAGGAATCAGCGTATACGGCGGCGACTGCCTTGAACTAATGCGGAGATTGCCCACCGGCACCGTCTCTCTGACGGTGACTTCTCCACCCTACAACATTGGCAAGGAATATGAAAGACTTCTTACTGTTCCCCAGTACCTCGATTGGTGTGATGCATGGCTGGCCGAGATCTACCGGATCACGAGCCCAACGGGCGCCTTCTGGTTGAATCTCGGATACTTCGAAGTGCCTGGAAAGGCCAAGGCATTGCCCATCGCATATCTGCTTTGGGACAGAATCCCCTTTTACATCCTCCAGGAGATTGTCTGGAACTATGGAGCGGGCGTGGCCGCAAAGAAGATGTTTTCTCCCCGCAACGAGAAGTTCCTGTGGTGCGTAAAGGACCCCCAACGATACACGTTCAACCTCGACCCGGTGCGGGACAAAAACGTCAAGTATCCACACCAGAAGAAAAACGGGAAACTAAAGTGCAATCCCTTGGGCAAGAACCCGGGGGACGTTTGGCAAATCCCCAAAGTGACCTCGGGCACCAATCGGGCATCCCGCGAGCGAACCCCTCACCCCGCCCAGTTCCCTACGGCCGTTCTGGACCGCATCGTCAAGGCCTGCAGCAATGAGAGCGATCTTGTTTTCGACCCTTTCCTGGGTTCGGGATCGACCTTGGAGGTGTGCCTGAGGAATCATCGCCAGGGCTTGGGATTTGAGATACGCCCGGACTACGTGCGATTGTGTGCGGACCGTTTGGCCACAATCGTGAGAGGCATGCGAGCCGAAGAGGCCCAGTTGCAGTTGGCGCTAAGGGAATAGCTCCAATAGTTTGGCTTCTTCCACCTGCGGCAAGAGATTGGCCTGTTGACCCGTGGGTGCTGTCTGCCCCCGCCAATCGGAAGCGTCAAGCCAACCGAAGCGAATTCTGAGAATCTTGGGCAACCCCGATAGTTTCTCCGAGAACGGCTCAAAGTTTACGGCCAAACAGTATCCGGACTTTCTCTTCTTGGAAGTTCCCTACTTCTGGGCGTAGCTTCGGTTACCAAAGACGCGCGTCTTGTGAGAAGAGGTCTTGATTTCCACGGAGAAGCGGTCGTCCGGAACGTAAACAAGGTCCTTCTCGGTAGAACGGACATCTCCTCGCCAGGAAGCCGGATGTCGGCAGGCCAGTTCGAGCGGGATCAACTCGTGCAGTAGAAAGCCCATGATCTGGGGTTTGGGGAAAATGTCAACGCCGATGCGAAAGGGTTTCTTGCCAATGCCCGAAGCAAATATGTCTTTCCAGACGCCCAAGGTAATCTCCACAATCTCGCTCGACGAGAGGGGATGGCCACGAACAAGCTTCTTCGTCACCGCCGGCCACTGGCTCGCCTTAACGCCGAAATAGGGAGAATCCTTGGTTGTCATCACAGGTCTCTAAGCAGGTCCCCCGGTTTGCATCGAAGCGCCCGTGCAAGGCGGAGAAGGTTCAGCAGACCCACGTTCCGTTCCCCTCTTTCGACACCACCCACGTAGGTTCTGTGGAGTCCGCACAGGTCCGCCAGGGCCTCCTGCGACAATCCCAAGCGTTGGCGCAATTTTCGCACCCTCTCGCCGAACATAAGCAAGTCCACTGCTCTGGATTTCATAGCGTCACGTTCCTTGTTTGATGCCTTTCGGTCTACACCTTATAAGTAGCACCGGTTCAACCGGGCCGGGCGCCTATGAGCAAACGACCTGAATCCGTGTATAATGGGAGGCCGTAGGAAACAAACGAGAAGAGTAAGCCGTGCCCAGGATTCATCATCGTGGACCACGAAACGCTGATTGAGAAGATCCGAACTCTCCCGCCGTCGCCGGGCGTGTACCTGATGAAAGACGCCCGCGGACGCGTCATCTACGTCGGCAAGGCCGTCAGCCTCCGGAGCCGCGTCGGCCAGTATTTCCAGCCGTCGGCGGTCTTGGGGCTGCGCAAGGAACTTTTGATCGCCGAGGTGGCGGACCTTGAGTTCCTGCCGGCCGAGAGCGAAGTGGATGCACTCCTCCAGGAAGCGCGTCTCATCAAGGACATCCATCCGAAGTTCAACGTCCGCCTGACCGACGACAAGACATTCCCATATCTGGAAATCACTGTCCGTGAACAGTTCCCGGGCGTCTATTTCACGCGGACGCCGGCCGCCAAGGGAACGAAACTTTACGGACCGTTCACGAGCGCCGCGGGCCTTCGGACCGCGATCGGGGAACTCCAGAAGATTTTCCGGTTCCGCACCTGCGGCCTGGACATCCGCGAGGAAGACCCGAACCGGCGGTACTACCGCCCGTGCATCCTCTATTCGATCCACCGGTGCACGGCCCCCTGCGCCGGGCACATCGGCCGGCCGGCATACCGCAAGGGCATCGCGCGCCTCGCGCGGTTCCTCGAGGGCAACCGCGCTCAGGTCGTGCGGGACCTCGTCCGCGAGATGAAGGACCTGGCCAAGAACCTCCGGTTCGAGGATGCGGCTGCCGTGCGCGACCAGTTGCGCGCCATCGAGGCCCTGGGCCGGCGCGGCAGGCTCGAGGAAAATCTCCAGCCCGAGGTCTTCGCGCCGACGTTCGACCCGGCCGAGGGGCTCAAGGCCCTTGCCTCGCGGCTGGGTTCGGCGGCCCCGATCCGGAGCATCGAGGGCGTGGACATCGCCAACCTCGGCCCGCGCGAGGCCGTCGGCGCAATCGTCACGTTCCTGGACGGGCGGCCGTTTAAGCCGGGGTACCGCCGGTTTCGCATCCGGTCGGTCGCGGGGCAGAACGACGTGGCGATGATCCGCGAGGTGGTCCACCGGCGGTTCCGCCGCCTGACAGACGAACTGACGATGCTGCCGGACCTGGTGCTGGTGGACGGCGGGCCGGGCCAACTCCACGCCGCCGCCGAAGCGGTCCGCGCCGTCGGCGCCGCGATGCCACAGATGGTTTCACTGGCCAAGCGCGAGGAGGGGGTCTACGTCCTCGGAAAGGCCGAACGTGAGCCGCTTCTCCTCGCGCGGACGGATCCGGCCCTGAAGATTCTCCAGGCGGTCCGCGACGAGGTCCACCGGTTCGCGCAGCACTACCATCATCTGCTGCGGCAGAAAGCCGTCTTCGGCGAGAAGGAAGCCCGCGCTCTGGCCGCCGAACGCAAGGCACGCCGCGCGGCGCACCGAAAGGCGCCGCCTCAGGCGTCCAACGATTCCAGCGGTTCCAGAAGTCCCTCGACGTGAGCGCGGCGCATCACCCACCACCATAGGGCCATGGCGACCGCGCCGGCGGCGCCGGCCACCATGTCCGTCACCTCAAAGGAGCGTCCGGCCGTCAGGTACTGCTGTGCGTATTCCGTCAGGACGCCCATCCCGGCCGTCACGATGGTGGCGGCGATGATCCGCGTTTTCAGATAATGGGCCGTCGGACTCGGACCGACGGCATAGCAGAGCAGGAGGTTGATAACGCCGAACGCACCGAAATGAAGCACCTTGTCGTTGACATCGTGAGACGGCGTAGCGGCCAGCATCTCGCTCTCGGCCAGGGCCAGACCTCCGAGCAGTCCGACGGCGGCGATGACGAGCGGCCAGTGGGCCGGCCCGAACTGCGTGTGTTCCCGGCCGCGCCACGCCGCGCCGTGCACCGACCAGGCGGCCACAACTCCCAGCACGGCCGCAAGGGCCGCGAGGTTCGGCGCCAGTAGCGCCGACGCGTCGAACCGGAAGTACAGAAGGTTCGCGAGGAGCACCCCGGAGCCGACCAGCATCATCAACCGCGGCCAGGGGCCCTGAGCGCGACGCCAGGCGCGCAGGAAATGCGCCAGCAAGCCGACGGCGGCGGCGAGGACCAGCCCGAAGCCCAGCCATCCCATCTCGGCCCGCAGGACCAGGTACCCGTTGGTGTCGCAGTCGTCGCCGGGAGCGGCCGGCCATCCGGCTGACCCGAGGATCGTCCGCGGGGCGACTGCACCGCCGCCCACGCCGAGCCATTGCTGCGCTCCCGACTCCGAGCCGATCAAAGTCCTGAGCGCCTCGTCGGCGCTCGACGCCGGATAGTGCGCCGGGCCGACGGCGCGCGCCAGGCCCATCGCCGCGAGTACCCAGACCATCACGCCCGCGGCCAGCCAGATCGGCCGGCGTCGCTCGTAATAGGGCAGACGGACGGTCGTCGCGTACCAGAACACCGGAATCCCCACCGCCAGCGCCGAGCAGGCCGCGAGCAGCCACACAGGCACGTTGCTCACGCCCAGGGCGGCTGCAATGAGACCCATCAGGACCAATCCGATGCCGGCCCAGATGGGGCCGGCCCGACCCATCCAACCCCAGCGGCTCTGGCGCTCGAAGTGTCGTCTTCGCGGCATCCAGCCGACGAGGCGCATGACCGCCGCCAGGCATAGCGGCAACGCCGCCAGAAGCGCCGGCAAGTAACTGTCGCCCCCGAAGATCAGGACGAAACCGCTGGTCCGGAAGACTTCGCCGGCGGCGCGCGCCGCGGGCGCCGCCGCCAGGATCACCCAAAGGGCCACCGGCGCCAAGCCAAGCATGACGGCCCACGTGATGTGCCTGATGCTCTTGCGGCCGGCCAGGGAGGACGCCAGAAGCCAGAAGAGGGCGGCGGCCGTGACTGCGGCCTCCAACAAGCCGGTCGTGGCGGCCGGCCGCAGGCTATACCGCCCCGCCGCGAAGGCCACGGAGTGAGTGTGGTAGAATTCCTGAGGCCCAGTGATGAGGACGGACTCCGCGGCGCCAAGCGACCCTTCGGCTACGCTCAGGGCAGGCCGATGGCGGATGCCGCTCACCTCCATCCACGGCAGCGGCAGCATCTGGAAAAGCAGGATCGCCAGCAGGCCCCACATAGGGAGGTTGGCCCACGAGCGCAGGCGCCGCAGCGGCGGGGCCATCAGCGATGAGACAACCCAAAGGGCCACCAGCAGGCAGACCACGATCAGCGCCTCCATGGCGCCATAACGGTGCAGGTAGCTGAATGCGGTCGCCAGGAATATGATCGTCGCCCCGAGCGCCACCTGAAATGTGATCGTGATGCCGCGGACAAGCGGCGCCGGTGCCACCGTTATTATGGGTGCCAAGTCCCTCATCGCCCGTTCATCCGCGTGTCCGGCCCCGGACTTCCCGCCCCGCCGCGCCTACTCCGCCGTAGCAACCGCCTACTCCGCCGAAGCAGTCGCTTCGGCTGCGAAGGCCGGATCGGCTGCGAAGGCCGGAAGGCCGGGCTAAGGCCGTCGCCGGGCCCGGTCGCCAACAAAGGCGCGGCGGGCGCCCTCGCCCACCGCGCGCAAAATCGCCTGTCGCTGCTTGCGCCGCCCCATCGCTCCGGGACGTCAGGCCTGGGCTTGGTCCTCCGACGACGCCACGGCGGCCGGAGCGCTTCTGTCGCCCACCGGACCGAGGTCGGTCGGGCACGCGGCGCCGGAATAATCATAGTAAGCCTGGTAGGCTTCCCGGAAGTAACCTCCCTTAGTGGCACGTGCTCGATTGAGGACGGCCCCCAGGAGCCTGGCGCGGAGGGCGTAAAGCTGCCTGGCGGCGCGCTGTGCCACGCCGCGGGTGTTCTCTCCGGCCTGGACGACCATGACCACGCCGTCCACGACCTCGGCCAGGAGGTAGTTGTCCACGACGACCAGGATGGGCGCGGCATCAATGATAATATGATCATATCGCTGCATCTGGTCGTGGACCAGTTGCTTCATGCTCTGGGAGCCCAGGAGTTCGGCGGGGCTGGGCGGCAGCGCCCCGCCGACGAGCACGTCGAGGTTCTCAATACGGGTGGCCTGGATGGCCTCCTCGGCCGTGCTCAGGCCCACCAGGACGTTCGACAGCCCCGTCCGATCGGGGACGTCCAGCGCGCGGGCCAGGACGGGGCGCCGGAAGTTCGCCTCGATCAGCAGGACCCGGTTGCCGCTGCGAGCCATGGTCACCGCCAGGTTTGCGGCGATCGTTGTCTTGCCGTCGCCCGGATTCGGGCTCGTCACGAGGACGCTCTTGATGGGCCGGTCGGAGGCGAACAGGAGGTTGGTCCGGAACTGGCGGAACGCCTCGGCCGTCAGGGAGTGCGGGACGGTCTGGCTCGCCAGTGCGATGTTGACGTCCATGGGCAGGCGCTCGTCCTCCGTCCGATCGGGGACGGTGCCGAGCAGCGGCACGCCGATCTGTCGGACGACATCCGCCGGCGTCCGCAGGCGGGTGTCGAGCACCTCAATGAGAAGGCTCAGGCCGGCCCCCAGGAGGAGGCTGATGATGAGCGCCGCCGGGATATAGAGGAGCAGCCGGGGCTCGGCCGGGTCAATCGGGATTTGCGGGTACTGGAGGATGCGGATGTTCGGCCGCGTCAGGGCGGTGCTGATGCGCATGCGTTCCAGGCCGTCTGTGACGGTGCCCAGAAGCGTGGAGACGCGGCGCAACTCGTCCTCGCGGCCGCGATAATCCGCGGTCAGCCTTGCGGCATCAACGGCCTGAGCACGCGCCTCGGCGACGCGATTCAGCAGGTCGGCCTCGGCCCCGCGAAGGCGATCGAACTTGGTCTTCAGGACGGCGGCCTGCTGCTGGTAGAGTTGGCCGAGAACGTCGTTTTGTTTGCTCTGAAGGTCATTCTGGGCGGTCTGATAAGCGGCCTTCAGACGGATGACGGTTTCGTGCTTCGGGCCGAATCGCTGTTCGATGCCCTGCAAGTCCTGGCCCAGGCGCGAGGTGTTCTCGGTGGCGGCCAAGATGCCCGGATCGCGATGCAACTGGTCCATGAGTTCCGGAAAGGCCGCCAGCAGCGCCGGCGTCAGTTCCTGGTTTTTCTCGAGTTGTTCCCGGAGTTCCTGGAACTGATTCCAGGCTGCAGCGGCTTCGGCCAGATCCATCTGGGTATCGGTCAACTGGCGGATGAGGGCGGTCAGTTTGGCCAGTTGTTCGCTGCTGCGGTCATCAGTGACCACGACGCTGGATTCCCTGCGGTAGTTGTTCAGGTCCTGCGAGAGTTTTTCCACCTGGCGGCGGAGGTCGTTGCGTTCGTCTTCGAGGCCGCGTCGCCGGTCGGCATCCACCTTGTTGCGGTCCGCAATAACCTGAGAGATGTACTTGTCGAGGACGGCCACGACGATCCGCTGGACTCCTTCCTTGTCGCGTCCCTTCAGGCTGACGGAGATGTACTGGGTGTTTGGCGAAAAGATGACCTGAAGGTCCCGAGCGAGATTATGAGCGCCGCCGGGGCCGGAATAGTCGGGTAGTTTCACTTCAAGTTGCTTGAGGGCCGCGTCCAGCATTTGCTCGCTGTGAAGCGACAGGACCTGGACCTGCATAAAGGCGTCGAACAGTTGGATCGGCACTTCCGTCTGCTGATAGCCCGCCATCAGGGCCGGCATCTGGGTCTGCCCGGGGTCAACTTCCACGACGCCCTCGGCGGCGTAGGACGGCCACCACTGCCACCACGCAACCAGCACCGCCGTCCCGCCCAGCCCCAGAACGATGAAGCAGGCCAGGATCAAGAGCAGGCGCTTGCGCAGGATGCGCAGGATATCCACGGAGGCCAAGGCCGTCACTTCCGGCCCGCGACCAACGGTTGCGTGTTGAGACATGGCGATCTTCCTTCCTGTGCGTGTCGGGATTATACCTTCTTTCGGCGTCCATGGCGATAGGCAGCCGCCAATGCGCCGGACCCTCAAGTCTTGGGCAACCGCTCGAGGCGCCTCTGTGCGTCTCGCGCCTCGTCGTCAGGCAGTTTCAATTCGAGCGCCCTCTTATATTCCGTGCGGGCGTCCTGCGGTCGGTCACGCGCCTCTTCATAATACCGCCCCAGATGATAATGTGCTATCGCCGACTCGCCATACTTGATGCTGGCGAATAGATTATCGGCACACTCCTGGTAGTTTCCACTCAAGAAAGCGATCCAGCCTTTCGTGTCCAGGACCTGGGGATGATTCGGCGTCAGCCTGAGCGCCATGTCCACCAGATCGGTCGCCCGCTTGTAATCCTTATAGACAGTCGCCAGAATCCACGCGATGTTGTTGGTGTTGGCGAAGTCGGTCGGCTCGACTTGCCAGACCTTCAGCCCCCACTGGAGGGCTTCGTCGTACTGATCGAGCATATAACAGGCCAGGCTATAGAGTCGGATTGCGCCGATATAGGGCCTCAGCCGCTCCACCCTCTCGGGGCTGGTTCCGTACTGGGCATCGAACTTCTGGGCCAGCGGCTCAAGAATCTTCTTGCTGGCCTCGATATGCTTGCCCTGCATTTCCACGGTAGCCAGGGCCGTTCGGATCACTATGCTGCCGGGCAACTTTGTGAGCCCCGTCGCAAGGGTCTGCCGGGCCTCGTCCGGTTTAGCGGCCGAGGTCAGGATGGACGCCAGTTGGACGTAGCCCTCTTCCCAATTCGCCTGCTTTTCCAAGCCCTTTCGGATGGCGGCGGCAGCGTTAGTCGGGTCTCCGGTCAGTTGGTGTAAGAGCGACATGGCCAGGTCCGGCCAGACGGCGGGCGGGTAGGCGTTCATGGCGCTCTGGATGCGCCGGCTGGCCTCTTCCGGCTGTTTCATGGATACCAGGCACCTGGTTTCTCCGAAGAGGGCCTGCGAGGAGTCCGGCTGGAGGATTCTGGCTTTCTGGTAATTGCCGAGGGCGTCGGGCAATCGGCCCTGGGCGGCCAGGGAGTCGCCCAGGAGCAACAGCAACCCGGCGTCCTGATCCATGTGTTCCTTCGACAGTTGCTGGAGGATCTCGGCCGCCCGGCCCGGCTCGCGGTTCAGCATATACTTGGAAGCCAGAGCCAACTGTCCGGAAATGTTGGTCGGCCTGAAGGCCAGGAGCCGCCTCAGGTCGAGGATCGCCTCGGTCAACTGCAAACGGCGGGTGTCAATGTCCGCCAGGAGGAGCGTAGCCTTCTCGAACGACGGGTCGGAAGGCTCGACGGTCTTCAGGATTTCGATGGCCTTCAGCGGTTCCGGGCCGGCGTAGAGTTCGGCCAGCCGGACCTTGGCCTCGCCGTAGTTGGGATTAATCTTGAGCGCGGACTCCATATATTTCCTGGCCTCATCCCCCTTGTCCTGGCGCGACGCTATGCGGCCGGCCACCACCAGGGCGGCAACGTCTTTCGGGTCCTTCGCCAGGACGGCCTCGATCGTGGCCTTGGCCACGTCGAGTTTGCCCGAAAGCATGAAGACGTCGGCCTGATGACGCCGGGCCGTCATGGCGGCGGGCTTGTCCGGCGCCATGTCAATGACCTCCTGGTAGACCTTGGCTGCCGTCTCCCACGCGCGAAAGAGACTGTACTGGTCGGCCAGCTTGATCAGAGGCCCCGGGTTGTCGGGGGCCAGTTTCACCGCCGCGCGGAAGTATTTTTCGGCAGCGGCGGGGCCGACTGTTTGGGCTGCAAAATCGCCGCGCACCGCCCATGCCGCGGCGTCGTCCTTGTGGCGAGCCAGGTAGTCTTCGACCAACTTCTCGCCCTCAGGCGTGCGGCTGGAATTGGCTAGGAAGTCGGCGAACTGCTGGACCACTGTCACATTTTCCGGGGCCAGTTTGATCGCCCGGTTGTAGGTCTCCTCCGCCTTGCCGAGGACATGCTGCTTCTGATAATCCCCTGCCAGAACCAGGAGGTTGTGGATGTCGCCGGGGACGATCTTTGCGATCTCCTCTCGGATGGCGCAGGCGTCGGGCCACCGGCCCAGTTCCTCGGAGGCGCCGGCCTTCAGTTCCATCGCGGGGACATATTGCGGGTTATAGCGCAGGGCCTTGTTGGCCTCGTCCAAGGCGCCATTGAAGTTGCCCTGGTACGCGTAGATTCGGGCCAGAAGGAGCCGGGCAGGAATCAACGTGGGGCGCAATTCCAGCGCCGTGGTGAGTTCCGCCGCAGCCTCGTCCCACTTGCGCTCAGCCGTCAGCACCTGGCCAAGCATGTAGAACCCTTGGGAATTGGTCTTCTGGGCCTTGGTGACGATCCGCAACTGCTCGGCGGCCTCCGCCAGTTTGTTCTGGCCCATCAGGATGATTGGGTCGGCGAAGAGGAGTTCCGGCGCCTGAGGGTCCACCTTCTTGAGTTGCGCGATCAGGTCGGAGGCCTTTTGGAATGCCTCCGCGCCCATTTCGAGGTTGAACACCTGCTGCCAGGCCTGCCGCCACTCGCCGGAAGTCGGCTCGGCCTTCTCCAGCACCTTGTTGTACGTTTCCCTGGCCGGGTCCAGCCGGCCCGTGATCTGGTACAGGCGGCCCAGATTCAGGATGTCTCCCATTGCGGCGTCCGGCTTAGAGGCGCGCTCCTTGAGCTGGCGTTCGATCTCCTCCTGCGTGCCCGCCAGGAACAGAATGTAGTCGTCCTGCGGCAGGTTCTTCTTGGCCCTCTCCAGGACCGTCCTCAGTTCGTCATCCTGTTTGTTTTCCTTGAGGAAAGCCACGAAGCGCTGATAGACGTGCAAGGCGTCTTTGCTCACGTCCAAAGCCTGATAGTACATCTTCTTGGCGTCGCCCAACTGAGGCATCTCCTGATAGATGGCGGCCATCAGGAGAAGGGGTTCGGGATTGCTCTTGTCCCGTTCGGCGGCTGCTTGTGCCTCTTGGAGACCCTGGGCGAACCGCTGCCGCAGCACGTGCGTTTGGGCCGTCAGCAGCCGCATGTCCGTGTCGTCCGGGTTGACATCCAGGACTTTCTTGGCATCGCGGGCCGCTTCCTCGAAGTTGCGAAGGTGGAACTCGACCTCCGCCAACGTGCGCCAGGCCGCCACGAGGCCAGGCTGCTCCTCAGGGGAAACGAGGGCCTTGAGTTCGCGCTGGGCTGCACCCAACTCGCCGGCAAGCATGTAAGCCCGGCCCAGCAGGAGACGGGTCTGCGGCGACGCCCACTTGTCGCGAGCCTGTTCCAGGAAATCAATCGCGGAGCGGACCTCCATTTTGCGGAGCGCCCGCTTCCCCTTCAGATATAAGAGGACCGCTGTATCCGGTGCATCCGGATTCGGCGTCGCCTTCTCAATCTCGGCCATCCGCTCATCGGCTTTCGCGACGTCTCCGATTTCCAGATACAGGTCGGCCTGTTCGGCTCGGAGGGGCACCGATTGGGGCAGTTGGACCAGACCCTGGGCCAGGGTCTCGATCGCCTGCGGCCGCTGGTTTTCCATACGATACAAGCCGGCCAGGCGGATATAGGTTGCCTCGATCTTCGGGTCAGTCGCAATGGCCTTGCTGAAGAACTCTCTTGCGGCATCGGGGTTCCTCTTGCTTATGGCGATGTCGCCGAGCGCCGAATAGATGGAGGCGTCCGCGCCGATCACCACCAGGGCCTTCTCGAGAAGTTGCTCGGCCTCGTCCATTTTTCTGAGCGTCGCGAGGCGTTGGGCCTTCATGATGTAGGCCTCAGGCCGCTTGGGGTTCTTCGCCAGCAAGAGATCGACCGTCTCGTTGACCTTGTCGTCCTGGCCCAGGCGGTCATAAGCCGCGGCCATCAGGCGATACAGGTCCAACAGGCCGGGGTCCTGTTCGATGCCTTGGCGGCAGCGGGCGATAGCGGCTTCATAGTACGGCGCCCGCCTGGACAAGTTGTTTTCGCTCTCCGCCAGGCCCAGTTCCACGGCTCCCGCCCACAGGTAGGCCTTTCCGAATGTCGGATCCATCTTGATGAGTGTGTCAACCTCGGCCTTGGCCCGGCTCCACTGGCGGTAGGCCAGGAAGATTTGAACGAGGTTGCGCCGGGCCTCCAGGTGATCCGGCTTGAGGGCGATCACGGTCTGATAGGCCCGGATGGCGTCGGTCACGGCCGGTTGCGGCGTCTGATGGATTGCTATCTGACCAAAGAGGAACTGAATTTTCGGATCCCGGCCGCCCCCGTGCCTGATGGCGTCTCGGATGGCGATCCACGCCTGTCCCCAATTCTCGTCCTGCACCAGGGCCTGGGCCTCTTCGAAGTACGGCTGGGGATTGCCCGTCGAGAACCACCCTCCCGCCATCGCGATGATCAGCACCGCCAGCGGCACCCCGACGAAGATCAGCAGGTAGGCCAACAACCGCTTGTTCAGACGTCTAGCCATGGATGATCAGCCTCCTTCTACGCCGCGCGCGATAGGCGTGGCGCCATGACCAAGGTTCGGGTAGTGCTCCCGCTCCAGGAGCGGCACAAGAACGTTCAAAAACTCCAACCCCATCCGATACGCCGCGCTGTTCTTGGCCATCGGATCCTCCTTGTCTCCAGGGGGCAACCAGATCGCCACCTGCGTCTGCGACAGGTAACTGCCCGCGTGACCCAGGCTCCCTGTGGTGGCCAGAATCCGCGCGATCTCGCGGCTCCAGGTGTAGTTGTGGCCCACGTTGAAGTACTGGAACATGAGGGCACGCACTTTGCCGCGGCCTTCGGACCCCTCAAACAGGATCACGTTCGGTTGAATCTCCAGGCCCGGAATGTCCCTGATCGTCACTTCGTCCTGCCGGATGCTCACCAACTTGAAGCCCGACTGTGTCATGCACACCCACGGCACGTGAGGCACGTTCGACATGGCGTTGGCGTTATAGGTGATGAAAACGAGCACCCGGTACTCGCTGCCGGATAGAGCCAGATCCAGGTTCAAATAGTCATCCACCCCAAGCATCGTCTCAATGTCCTCGGGCAACGCCCGCTTATTGCCCGTCCACGTCCCCGGGAGTTTTTTCTCGCGCCACACGTCATTTATCTCTCGGAGAAGATTGGGCTCAAGCGCCGCCAGCGGCTTGGCGATCGGCACCGGCGTGGGCGGCGGCGGCTCCCAGAACGTGAAGAACCCGGCGCCAACCGCCAATACACCGCAGCCGACGGCGTATTGTAGGCGTCCGACCAGCGGCAAAACAACCGGCAGGTACGACACGGCCGCCGCCAACGCCACCACCAGCCTCAGTATCGGCCATGCCTCCAGCGAGGCCGCCTGAGGCGCAGCCACAAGGACAACGTACGCCACCGGAACGATGCCCGCGGCATGCAGATATCCTTCCCGGCGACGACAGGTCCCTATCACTGCAAACAGGCCCGCGCCAATGGCCGCCATCCCCACTCCCGTCCAGTCGAAAATGATGTTTCGGCGAAGTTGTTCCTGCGCCTGCTCCGACTGAAGCGCCCCGAGTCCGGCCTGCTCGCTCAGTGTCCACGCGATTCCCACCGCGACGGCGACGGCCAGCAGCAGAGCGGCCGCAAGGGCGCCGATCCGCCGGCCCCCCTGCTCCGCCAGACGCCGGACCCACCGGTCCACCGCCCCCCCCCCCCGCGCCCAGTGGAACGCCAGCAGCCCCAGCCCACCCCCTGCGACGCCGCCGACCAACAGCCAGAGAAAAACGGCCAGCGCGCTGCCACCGGTCCCGCCTTCTGTGGCGGCGCCGCGAAGGAACAGGAGCACGCCCACCGCAAAGCCGAGGCACAGGCCGACGCCGGACCCCACTTGGATCCAGCGGAAGAAAGCCGGCCGCCTCGACCGCCGGCGCGACGACGGCTTGTTGTCCTCAACGAGCACGACGTCCACCACTTTCAGTTCGGCCCACATCAGCCCGAACGCCAGGCCGAGCATGGCGAAGCCGAAACTCATATGCAGGTAACTCTCGGGGTTCATGACGCCCTCGTAAAGGCGGCTGAGATTCTCTCCGAGGGCGCTGCCCGTGAAAAACCGGTTCCAAAGGTCCGGCGGCAAGAACTTCTCCCATTCCGGGCTTCGCAGCGGCGCCGCCCCCGAAGATAGAAGGCCCCACAGGCTGTCGGGCAGGTGGGCGGACCACGTCGGGCCCCCCGCCGCCTCCGCCTTGCCTTCATTGAATATCGCGTGGCCTGCGGCCGTCATCAGCACGACGCGAACCACATTGCATAAAACCGCTATGGGAACGCTGGAACCTATGATCATCAGCCGCTCCCAGAGCGGCCGGCGATAGATGTAGGCCATCATCACGCCCAGCGCGACGAACGTAAAGAGGAGGTGCAGCCCGCTGCACGCCCCAGCCACGCCGACGAGCGGGCTCCCGAACGGCCGAAGGACGTTCCCTTCGCGGGCAATCGCCATGCCGAAGAGGCGGAGGGTGTTTTCGGCGCCGACCGCGGCAAGCCATTGAAGCGGCAGAGCCAAGGCATCGTAGTACTTGGCCGTCCACGGGATCATCAGCCCAAGGTAGACGATGGGCACCCAGAGGACACGGAGCATCTCCCAGCCCAGGACGAGGAGCACCATCCCGGCCACCACCAGCAGGAACGAGACCTCGCCGGGATACTCGAACTTCAGCGTCATCGCCCAGATGCGGACCGCGAAGCCCGCAACGATCGGCACCAAGCCCCACGCGCTCGGCAGGATGCGGACGGGGGGCCACTCCTTCAGACGATAGTGCGCGATCAGCACGGCGATGGCCGGAATCAGGTAGCCGTGGTTCCAGGCCGGACTCCGCCGCCACATCGCCTCCCAGCGCTGGAGCGGATAGAAATAGGCCCAGACCAGAAGCCCCACCAGCGGCAAGAGCAGGAGCACGACGGACGGGGTCAGTGCGCGATTCCAGTTCCACGGCGGCGGGCTTGCCGCCATGCCGTCCCCCGGCGCCGCAGGCGTGACGCCGCTTGTGGCCGTGCCAGGATGGCCTGGTGGCTGGCTAGCAGTATCGCGCTTCGCCGTATGCGCTTCAGACAATCCGGCCCCCTTCCGGCGCTCCCCCGGCGGTCCGCAGGTCCATCGGCCTTCCTCGGCCCATCGCGCCGTTAGAAGATGGCGTGGCGGACCGCGGACCACGGATAGAAATCGGCGAAGTTGGTATCGTAGACGGCGCCAAGGCCGTACGTGGCCCGGAAGGCGTTCCTGAGGACCGCATTGAAAATGGCGCCCTGGTCGGTTCCGATGCGAATGATGTCTTCCGGATGGATATAGAAGTCCGGCACCTCGCCGCGAGCAATCTTGTTGAGATCAACATAAATAATTTCTTCCTCGCCCTCCGCGATCCGCCGGACCACCTCGGTCCGCCACGGCACCGCCACGGCCGTCGTTCCGCCTGCTGCGGCCACCGCCTGGAGGAGCGTGATCTTGCGGCCGGTCAGGCTGTAGACGCCCGGCCTCGCCACTTCGCCGGCCATGTAGAAGTCGCCCACCGGCGGCGACGGGATCGTCACGACGTCGTCCGGCCGCAGGACCACGTTCTGCGTCGGGTCGCCGGCCTGGAGGGCCGTGACGTCGAACCGGATGATCCGCCTCAGTTGGCCGCTCCCCTGGACGATGCCCAGCCGCCGCAACTTCTCTTCCAGTTTCAGCCGCGCACCCTCCGGCCCGGCCTGCTCGCCGGCCTTGGCCACGGCGGTTCCCCCGGCCGGCGGCGCCGCTTCGGGCGGTTTGACCGCTTCCGGCGCCTTGGCTGTCTCGGCCACCTTGGCCGTTTCGGCCGCCTTGGGCGGCTTGGCGGCCGTCGCCGGCACGGGGGCCTCCGCGGATTTCACCTCGACCCACTTCCCGTCCGACCAGATCCAATGCCCCAGTTCCTTCTCGTCTTTGGCCAGGGCCGCCGCAACCTGGCCCGGCTCGGCCTTTGCCGCCGCAGGCGGAGTCTTGGCCTCAGCGCCGGCCGGCTTGGCGGCGGCGGGCGCCTTCTCGACAGCCGCCTCCGCCGCTTCAATCTTTGAAACGGGGGGCATCTGGCCCTCCGCCATCTTCTCCAGGATTTCGCGGGCCTCGCGGTCCGCCTCAGGCGCCACCTTCGGAGCCGGTGCAGACGCCGCAGGCTTCTCCTTCTCGGCCGGAGCCGGAGCCGCCCCGGGGGCTCCTGGAGCAGGCGCCGCTTTTTCAGGCGCCGGCTTTGCCGCCTCAGGAACGGCCTTCTCCGCCGGCGCCGCGCCCTTTTCCGGAGCCGCGACTTTCTCCGCCGGCGGCGCAGCGCCTTCGCCCTTGCCTGTGCCCTCTTTCGGAACCAGACCGGACTCCAACATCAAGAGGTCAGCCTCGTCCGGCTTATACTTGCGGATCACGTAGCCGTAATCTTCGGTTAATTGTATGATGCTTCCGGACATCGCGACAAGTTCCAGAAGCGTCATATCCTGTTTGGACATCGGGTAAAGGCCAGGCCGATAGACACCGTTCAGGACCGAAACGTTCATGTTCCGATATTCGGACACAAAGACCGTCACCTGCGGATTCCGGATGTAGTCCGGTTCGAGCATATCAGCCAGTTTTTCTTCCAGGCCGCGGGTTGAGAGGCCGGCAGCACTGACCGCCCCCAGGTAGGGGAACGTGATCTGGCCGCTCTGGCTGACGCGCTCGCGCGTGACGTACGGCTGGCCGGGAGCCATCAGTTCGAAGACGGTGACTTCAAGCAGGTCGCCCGGACCAAGAATGTAATCGGCGGTGGAGGACTTCAGGTCGTCCGGCGTCGGACCCGGAAACTGCTCCTCCGCGACCACGTCCTTCTGAATCCAGTAGGCGTCGGTCTTGACGATCGGATTGCGGACCCGCTTGGGGTTCTTCTCGATCGCCGAGGGCCAAAAGTATCCGGAGTGGAGACCCAGTTCGTTCTGGGCGATACAGCCTGTGGCAAAGAAGACCGCCGCTATGGCCAGCACCCACACTCGAGCGCTCCCGGCCACGCCGCAGCGAGGCTTCACCCGGCATCCCGCATCTCGGTTCTTCCCCACGTCTCGGCTCCTTGCCCGCGCCTTTGGAAGCGGCGAGCATCCGTCCACGAGGCCGCAGCGGCGTCCTATGCCTGCCAGTGTACCAGAGCGACGATCCCCCGCAAGCCACAGCGAAATATCACCCATTCGCCAGACTCCTGGCAGGTCATTGTAGCCACGGCTCCTTTAGTGTCAAGAAAACGCCCGACGCGCAGCCCACCAAAGCCCGACGTAGCCTCCGCCTCCGCCAAGGCTCTGGCGGACAGGTTGGCGAAGTCGGGGCGAGTCGGCGCGAGAGCGACCATCCTATAACAATCTGAATGTGAATCGGCTAGACGCTGCGCCTCCCTTGATTCAATCCTACGCGGTCTACGGAATGATGAAGGACGAAACTCGAATGGCGAATGAATGAGGAATGAAATTCGAAACGACAATGACGAAACCGGCCAGGTGGGCGGGTTTCGGGTTTCAGACTTGCCGTTTAATACTACAGCGCCACATAGGCTCAAGTAATCAGGCGGCGTGTGCCGATGAAGTCTTCCAAGTGATTGCCATTGGAGGACTTACGGCATGGACGCCAGCGAGATTGCCCAG